>CEWR01098181.1_pt1 | contig 18127 bp, 15 predicted proteins | sample 356321 | NCBI WGS metagenome assembly CEWR01 (sample SAMEA2621551, study PRJEB7988) | marine metagenome | biome: marine biome (ENVO:00000447); feature: mesopelagic zone (ENVO:00000213); material: "saline water (ENVO:00002010), including plankton (ENVO:xxxxxxxx)" | depth 790 m
CCATACCAGCGAAGTACTGTCTTCTTGGATCAAGACCCGCACGGTTTGAACGACCACCGTCACGAATTTGACCACTTACATATAGATTTCCACCAAACACTTCCATGCCGTTACCAGCGTGAATAATTAGGTTTCTTCCATCTGTTTTGTGTATAGTTTCATTTCCTGAACGTGCCCATCCGCGATCTGCAGAGTATGGCAAGTATCCAGTGCCTTCATGTTCATCATCAAGATCCCAACCATAAGTTGATGCATCTTGACCATCGAGTAAGCCTTCACCAGCTGCATACCCTCTGTCAAAATAAGAATCATTTCGACCATAGGTAATGCTCATGTCTGCTCCACCTGTTTCTTTTAATATTAAATTAATAACACCTGCGACAGCATCAGAACCGTATTTCGCTGCAGCACCATCACGCAAGACTTCAATCTTAGCGATTGCACTTGCTGGGATAGCATTTAAATCAACCTGAGTTGAACCACGACCAGTAGAACCATTTACGTGTACTAATGCACCTTGATGACGTCTTTTACCATTTACTAGTACTAGAGTCTGATTTGGTGCCATACCACGTAAAGTAGCAGGTCTCATATGGTCAGAACCATCTGTAATATAGCCTTTAGGCGAATTATAAGATGGAATTAAGGCTTGTAATAGGTCATTAGTTTCAGTGAAACCAGATGCACGAATTTCAAGCTCAGTAATAACTTCTACAGGAACTGCTTGTTCGTCTACATTTCTTGCAAAACGAGATCCAAGAACTGAGACAGAATTACCGGAAATTGCACTAGATGCTAGTGAAAAGTTTGCGGTTGCAGAACCATCTACATTTACAGAAACACTTGCAGATTCATATCCAATGTATGAAGCGGTTACAGTATATGCACCACCTGACACACCGTCGACTGAATATGATCCGTCGGCTGCTGTTGCAGCACCAGATGATGTTCCTTCAACTGTTACATTTGCACCAAAAAGAGCATTACCTGCTCCATCAGTCACGGTACCTGAGACTGAACCTTGTGCAAACATAAAGCCGGACATCATAACTAGCGCTATCACATTATATAGCTTTCTCATTGTTTTTCTTCCTTTGTTTATGTACATATTAATAAAAATTTGGCATACACCCCTATCTATAGAGAGGTGAAATTACCCTTAGTTGATGTAACTTAATTGTAAGAGGATGTTAATGTCAATCTTTTAAAGAGGAGAAATTACTATTTTCTACTGCGCAGTTTCATGAGAAGATTTAAAATTTCAATATAGAGCCAAATCAAGGTAATCATCAGTCCAAATGCACCATACCATTCCATATATTTTGGAGCACCATGCTTTGCGCCTTGTTCTATAAAATCAAAATCTAACACTAAATTCATTGATGCAATTCCAATAACAAATAATGAAAATACAATACCAATTGTGCCGTTTCCAAATAACGAACCCATAAATGATACTCCAAAAAACGATAAAATCATATTTAGCACATAAACGATTAAAATACCAAATGTGGCAGAATATACACCTAGCCTAAAGTTATCTGTAACTGCAATTAGTTTGCTTTTATATAGCAATAATAGTGCAGTTAAAATTCCAAAGGTTAAACAAATTGCTTGATTAGCAATGCCAGGATACATGGCGTCTGCCATTGCAGATATCCCGCCCAGAACTACTCCTTCAGCAAGACAGTAAAGTGGAACGGTATATGGTGCAGCCTTTTTATTAAAAATAGTTATCATTAATAAGATAAATGTGAAAATAATAATTGGCCAAAATAACATTAAAGTTATTGATGGATTATTCCAGCTATAAATAGCCGATGTCATAAGGAGTAGTAGACCTAGCGCAGTTTTATTAACTGTTCCATCAATAGTCATCGCTTCGGATTGAGCAACGCGTCTCGTATTTCTAAAAGTATTATTATTTAATGCAGGATTAGCAGATCTCATATTATAATCTTCCTATTTATTGTCATGAATAAAAGCAGAGATTTTATCAATAGAGACACGTGTTTGTTTCATTGAGTCTCGTTCACGTATTGTTACAGACTCATCTTCTAGCGTTTGATGATCAAGTGTAATCCCAAATGGAGTTCCAGCCTCATCTTGTCGATAATATCGTTTTCCAATAGAGCCTTGTTCGTCATAGATACAAGGAAATTCTTTATTTAATGTTTCAAATACAGACATTGCTTTTTCAGGCAAACCATCTTTTTTGACTAGGGGGCAGATTACTGCTTTGATAGGAGCTAGATCATAAGGTAATCGTAATACCACTCTATTGTTATCTGTATCCTCAAAATAAGCTTCACATAATACCATTAAAAAGAGTCTATTTAGTCCAGTGGACGTTTCAATGATATATGGATGATATTTCTCCTGTGTTTTTGTATCAAAGTAAGTCATATTTTTTCCTGAAAGATTTTCATGTTGTTTAAGATCAAAGTCGGTTCTATTATGAATCCCTTCCACTTCACCCCAACCAAATGGAAAATTATATTCAATATCATATGCATCTTTTGCGTAATGAGCGAGGGCATCTTTGCTATGCTGATGAAATTTTAAATTTTTAGACTTAATACCTAAATGATTTAAATAAAAATCTAATCTTTTTTGTTTCCATAAATCCATATTGTCAACATCTTCTGATGGATGCACAAAATATTGCATCTCCATTTGTTCAAATTCTCTCGTTCTGAATATAAAGTTTCTTGCTATAATTTCATTACGGAATGCTTTCCCAATTTGTGCAATACCAAATGGCACTTTTAGTCTCATAGTATGTTGTACCAATAAATAATTAATAAAAATTCCCTGCGCAGTTTCTGGTCTAAGATATATATTTTTCCCTGTTTTTTCAGAAGGGCCTGAATCAGTTTTAAACATTAAATTGAATTGTACAGCAGGGGTCCATTTACCAATTGACCCAGAATAAGGATCAATGACTCCAGCTTGCTCTAAAACACCATCATACTTAGACCCATTAGATAATAAAGCGTGGGCCATGTCATTATATATGTCATCACTTTTAGTGCTATCTATTTTTAGTTCACTACATAGAGCATCAATTACTTTTGATTTTTGTTGCGACAAGAGATCGTCTATACGATATCTTTTTTTATTATCTTTATTGTCTGTCATAGGGTCATTGAAATTGGCGATATGTCCACTAGCTTCCCACACATCTGGATGCACCATAATTGCACTATCAAGTCCTACAATATTTTGATGAGATTGGGTCATTTCTTTCCACCATAGCTCTGATATTGATTTTTTAAGCTCTACACCTAAAGGCCCATAATCATACGAAGCTTTAAGCCCGCCATAGATTTCAGAGTTAGGAAATACAAACCCTTTTCTTTTGCATAGTGAAATAATTTTATCTAAGTGTTGTTTCTTCATTTGAATAATTTAAGTATAGTAACTAAGAAAATAAATACTTGTACAATATTATTAATCCAAGTAATCCAAATAACAGTGGCCCAATAAAAATAAGAGCATCAAATCCTTTTTTTGGAGGATCTGCTAGTATATATAAGCCATATTTTTCTACGTAATAATCTTTAATTTCTTGATCGTTCATTCCTTTAATAACCATTTTTTTAATTTCAGCACGCATTTCTACTGCTACATTTGCCTGAGATTGTTCTAAAGTGAGCCCGTCACATATTGGACACATTAATTGACGATTTAAAGAATATAAACGATCTTCTAATGATGATTGAAAGCTAAAGAGAAAAGTAAAAGTACATAAGGCTAAAAAAACTGTCTTTGTCATTTTTTTTCTGCTAATAATTTCATGGCTTCTTCCAGAGTAACATCTTCAATTGAATATCCTTTAAGCGATACATTCTTTTTACCGTCTGTTACATATGGACCAAATCTACCTCTTTTAATTGAAATATCCTTTTTTGTTTTTGGATCTGCGCCTAAAATTGTTGGCTCAAATTTTAACTTTCTATCTTGAATAAGTTTGATAGCCTCTTCTAAGGTAATAGTTAGAGGGCTGTCCGTAGATTTCATACTTGCATTAATTTTACCACATTTTACATATGGTCCATAAGGACCAAACGTTGCTAGTATATCTTCTCCAGTATCAGGATGTGCCCCCAATGTTTTTGGTAAACTTAAAAGGTCTGAAGCCATAGTTTCTGTTATATCCTCAGAAGATGTACCTTTTGGAATAGAAGCTCTTTTTTTGCTTTCTTGCAATTCTACATATGGTCCATAGCGTCCAACTTTTAAAAGAATATTTTCTCCATTATTAAATTTTCCAATAATATTATCTTCTTTTTGCATTGTACTAAGTTTGTCTATTGCTTCTTGATTTAAATCCCCTAAGAATAAATCTTGTGGTATTGTGATATTGCTACCATCTTTTTCTACATATGGACCAAACTTTCCAATACGAATGTTAGTTGTTTCTGATATATTTACAGTGCATGCTTTTGCAATATCTATTTCTTTTTGCAATAGTTTAGCTACGCCAGCATAATCTTCTCTACCATGATAAAATTCTTCTAATACGCTTACATATGTACTTTCAGATCGAGATATAGCATCTAATTTTTGTTCCATGCCGGCTGTAAATTTTTCATTAAATAGTGATAAATAATGATTTTCTAGCAATTGAGTAACAGCAATACCAACAAAAGTTGGAATAAGAGTTTTGCTTTGTTTAATTACATATTCTTTTTTTACAAGCTTATCTAGTATAGATGAGTAGGTAGACGGACGTCCAATACCTCTAGCCTCCATTTCTTTGACAAGCATAGCCTCCGAAAATCTTCTTGGAGGAGTAGTATTTTTTTCAAGAGCATCTATATTATTATGGATAATTTTAGAATCTTTTTCTATCGGAGGGAGTGCAACAACAACAGCTTTTTGGGTTCTTGAAAGTGCTTGTTCATAAGCAGCAGTATACCCTTTAAACGTTGTAATGTTTCCACTTGCTTTATAAACAGATTTTCCATTTATAATTTCAATATTTGTTCTAATATACTGTGCAGGTTTCATTTGAGATGCTAGCGTTCTATTGAGGATTAGTTCATATAATTTTGCTTCATCTGCCCCAAGACTATTTAATACATGTGTAGGTTCTTTGAAGGTAGTTCCTGCAGGCCTAATTGCTTCATGCGCTTCTTGCACATTTGCTACCTTGCTTTTATATATATTAGGAGAGTCAGGTAAAAAATCTTTACCGAATTTATCTAAAATAAATTTTTTCGAAGCTCCCACAGCTTCTGTAGAAAGATTTGTAGAGTCAGTTCGCATATAAGTAATAAAGCCTTGTTCGTATAATTTTTGTGCAACCATCATTGTTCTTTTTGGAGAATATCCAAATCTTCTAGAAGCATCTTGCTGAAGAGTGCTTGTTATAAATGGTGGGGCAGCAGCGCTAGAAGTAGGCTTTGATTCAATCTTGCTAATTTCCCAATTATTGTTCTCAGATTCGTTTTTAATGTCTTTTGCTTTTGCTTTATCTATTAAAAGTAGTTTATCATTTTTTAATCCACTGTCAAATTTCTCAAAGTCATCACTTTTTGCTATTTTTTGATTATCATATGAAACAAGTTTTGCTTTAAATGTAGCATCATGGCCCTGTTCTTTTAAATCAGCTTCAATTGTATAAAATGTATTTTTTATAAATTTGTTACGCTCTTTTTCTCGATCTACTAATAATCTTAATGCTACTGATTGAACCCTTCCTGCCGATAAGCCAGTACTTTTTATAGATCTCAATGTTTTCCATAGTACGGGAGAAAATGTAAAACCTACAATACGATCAATGGCACGTCTTGCTCTTTGTGCATCTACTAAATCATAATTAATATCTCTACTATGATCAATAGCATGTTGTACAGCCGTCTTAGTAATTTCAGTAAATTCTACTCTTTCGATATCTTCTTTAATCTCTTCTGCTATATCAGCTGCAATTGCTTCACCTTCTCGGTCTGGGTCTGTTGCAATTAAAATCCTGTCAGCTTTTTTTACTTCAGATTTTAGCTGAGTGATGAATTTTTTTCTATCAGGAAGTGTTTGAATCTTCATAGCAAAATCATTTTCAATATCAATCCCCATTTCTTTCTTTGGTAAATCTTTAAAATGACCAACACTTGCTATTACAGAAGCATTATTGATATACTTTGCAATCGTCTTCGTTTTAGAAGGTGACTCAACAATGATTAATAGTTTTTCTTGATTGGACATCTTAGGCTGGCAACTTACATAGTTTGTTTAGTAATTGTCAAAAATTTATATTTATTAATAAATATAAATTATTGGGTTTTTAAAAAATTGAGTAATTGTTGAAAATCAGAAACAACAACTTCTTCATGAGATTTGATATTTTTTATAGTCATATTTTTATCAACTACTAACACAAATGATACATTTCTTTTTATCGCATCTTTCATTTGATTTTTAACACTCTTTTTATTTGTGTCAAAAAATACTTTATAATCATTTTCTATTAAATGTTGCATTATAGAAAAGCATTTAGTGCTATTTTTTAAATCATTACAGCTGATATACACATCAATATTATTTTTTTGCATCTCATGGTTGGATTCAATAATCATACGCTCCATTCCAGCTGCAAACCCAATTGCTGGCGTTGGTGGTCCACCCATTTGTTCTACTAAAAAGTCATATCTCCCACCACCACATAATGCATTTTGCGATTTATCACTTTTAGTCGTGATTTCAAATGTAGTGCCATTATAGTAATCCAGCCCACGTACTAGATGTGGACTTTCTTCATATTTAATATTCAATGCGTCTAAGTTAGAAAGCAGAACGTTGAAATCTGTTTTTTCTGTATTAGTTAGTAACTCTTTAATAGTCGGAGCATTTTGAATAATTAATTGATCTTCTTTTTCTTTGCTATCTAGAATGCGGATTGGATTAGAATGAAGTCTTTTTTGAGAGAGGTTTGATAGTGCCTTAGTATTTTGTAAAAAATATTTTGTTAATAACTGTTCATATTTTGTTCTAGTATCTGGTGAGCCAATATTATTTATATGCAAAATAGTTTCATTAATACTTAATGCTTTTAGACAGGTTGAAGCCATCAGAATTACCTCTACATCTTGTTCTACGCTAGAAGAGCCAAAAGCCTCTATTCCAAATTGATTAAATTGACGCTGCCTGCCTTTTTGAGGCTTTTCTCTTCTAAAAAAAGAATCAATATAATATAAGCGGCATAATGGGTTGCTTCGAAAGAATCCACTTTCAATATAAGCGCGCACTACCGGCGCAGTCATTTCAGGTTTCAATGCTATTTGTTGTTTAGACTGATCTTCCCATGCAAACATTTCTTTTGAAACATCAGTTTCATAGCCAACATTTTGTTGAAATAAGTTGGTTGATTCCACTGAAGGAGTACGTATTTCTTCATAGCTAAATTGCTGACTTATGTTATGAAGGATATTCTCAATTTCTTTCCACAAACGCGTATCAGGAGGAAGAATATCAAATGTACCTTTAATTTTTTGATATTTAGATTTCACAAAACAACATTAATAATTTTTTTAAGCAATAACACCTAAAAACTTGACCTAGTATTATATAATCCAGTTTTTTGTTCTACTTTTAAATCTTTTAATATATCAGATTTTAAGTTCAGTCTAAAATAAAGCCCCTTTGCATAGCCTGTAGGGGTCCAATCCATAAATAGCTCCCAACAATCTATTTCTCGATAAAGGGTGATATTATGTCTTACTATGTCTTTATCGCTAATACTAAAACGAGCATTATAGTTTAATTTCCAATTTTGAGTCACATTGACACTAGTATTAGTATTAACCCAAAAGTTTTCAATAGTATTTAAAGGATTAATTTTATTGACGGTATAGCTCAGTCCTATTCTGCTCTGCCAAGTATTATTTGATAAGTCTGTTAAGAATTCTTTCGTTCGATCTGAGAATTCTTTTTCAGGCCCTTCTTCTGGATTATTTGTTTTGCTTCGCAATGTAAAATTCGTTGCTAATCTTATACCTGTTAATCTTGGAAAATTATCTAATTCATTGATTCTAGTTTGAGTTAAATCATCAAATTTGTATAAATCGTGTGTTAAGTTAGCATCTATAGAAACACCATTTTTTAAATTGCTTCTAATTGATGAACTGATATTAGATACTTTAAATTGTTCTGCATTAAAATTATATCCACTTGATATGCCCCATGAAAGAATATTAATCTTTTCTTCTTTATCGCCATCTTTAATTTTTGCTTGAAAAACATTTCCCAAAAATAGGCTTAATCTTTTAGTGCTTGTAGTAGGAGTAGACCCAATAATAGAGCTATTAAAATAATCATAATATTCATCGTTGAATGATTGGAAATAGTTATCATTACTTAAATAGTCTGGAGAAAAGTTAAAGCGTATGCTTGGAGTCATCACATGTCTGACAGACTGAATTTTATTAAATCGTATTGGTAAGATACCATAAATTTTAGTAGATAATGATAACCCTATATTGCCTGTTGTTCTATTTTTAATAGCCTCTTTATATCTGAAGCTGACAGCGTCTGTTTCATCGTATTCTGCCACTCTATATCGGTTGACAAAATCTGAATTCAATTTAATGCTGGGATTAATGGCAAGATATTTGAAGGCAGTAAAAGGAGCATTAATAGAGAAGGCATTCTTAAGCATCGCATCTAACTTATTTGAACGTTCAGGAGCGCCAGAATCACTCTGTTTCCATGCATAAGAGATATTCCCATCTGTATCTGCAACCTCTTCTGCTTCATAGAAATTTTTAGAGTTATTTACTACGCGAGAATTGTAGTCCCATTGAATATTTCCTGCCCATGAATCTTGAGAAATATTTTTAAATAATTTTCTTCTAGCAACTCTGAAATTGATAGAAGGCAATGTACTAGTGTCTTCTGTGATAGTAGATGACAAGCTGGAGGGGGCTTGGTAGAAAGAAGAGCTAATATCTACCTTACTCTTAGACATTAAATCTTGTTTATTAGAAGCATTTACACTGATAGACACATTAGACGTTTTCCATCTTTTAGTATAAGTAACATTTGATATTGCTTGCTGGTTAAGTCTTTTGATTGGATCTATACTTGTCTCTCTATTGTATTCTCCATTGCTATAATAGCTAGCTGAACCTCGAAAAGTTTGATAATTTCTCAATATTTGATTGTGATTCCAATTAAAAGAGTAATCAGTCTTATTATTTTTACCAATCTGTGCAATGTCACTTTCACCTGAGCCTAAATGTTTTCGAATTTCAAAATTTAACATTCCATTGAAACGATAACGATCTCGATATTGATTCTTTGATTTAAGTATTATTCCTTGCCTATCTGCGAAGATAAGAGAGTTCTCAGATCCTATATAATCATTTGGAGCAAAATAATATCCTAGCCCATCTAGATAGTTTCCACGATTTTCAGATGACCCAAACGATGGCATAATCCATCCAGATCTTCTTTCGTTAGATGAATGTGGAAAAATAGCAATTGGGATACCTATGATTGGAACACCACCAATAAAAATACTTAGCGGCTTAGCAATAACCTTATCCCCATAAATAATTTTTACCTGTTTACTACCAAGATAAAATTTGGATGGATCGCATGAAGTAAAAATGCAATCATCAATGTAAAAAGTACTATCTGTAACACTGGTAATTTGACTTCCCATATATACATTTTCTTGTACGCGACTTTCTCCCATCAATACTTTACCTTTTCTAGATTTAATATTGTATACCATGGTATCGCCCGTCATTGGCTCACGATTATTTTCTATAAGTACAGGCTTACTGATCTCTTCTTCATTGAATGGATTGTCGCTAAAAGCTTCTAGAACATTAGTACTCCAATCAACATTAATATGCGCAGCAGATAAATCCATGTTATCATGGATAATTTTAACGACTCCGTACATCTCAGATATCTTTTTTTCTACTTCAAATTCGACCCTATCCGCGGTATAGTCAATTTCCTCTTGGACGTTTTGATTGGAAGCATTTGGAGTATATCGACCAATTGTACCCCCTTGAGCTATTAATTTTTTTGCAGATTCATTTTGAATATCCAAAGTAATTTTATCTCCAGATACTTCATTAATGCCATCATAAAGAGAATCATTATAGAGATGGATTAACGTAGAAGCCATTCCTATCATTTCTATATTTTTAATTTCATCATTTTCAAGACTAGCAAAAATAGTTTGACCTTTTAAGACATCCTCATTTTCTACCACTTGTCTCTCATTATCAATTTTTTCATACCCAGAATTTTTTGAAAAAATTACACCATTTGACAGTATCTGCAGAGAATGAAGAGCCTCATCTTTGAAATCTAATATTATTTTATCGCCATATACTTTATTTTTGTCGTTTTCGTTGATTTCACAATTTTCTAGTAAAGTCATTTGATTAGACACTTGATCTAAAGTCGCTTTGTCTGCACTCATTAATCGAGAGCCGTTTTTGATTTTAATATGACCATACATTGAAAAAAATTCAGTATCACTATTATATGAAAGAGAATCACAATAAATAATTTGATTGGGCTGTTCAATAGATACATCTCCATATAAATTTATTATCGGAGTTTGATTAGATTGATTTGCAAAATTGCCCTTTAAAGTGGTATCTGTTTTCTGAAAAATAATATCCCCGTCTAATCTGGTAATAGTTTCAGATTCAATAACAGAGGAGGTGAGAATGTCGGCTTGCTTGAGCACTAGTTTATCTTGGCTAAAGAGGAACGAAGATAGAAAGAACAAAACAAATCCTTTTTTAACCATATAATCTTTAACGAATCTTATTGATTTTTGTTTCATCTTTGTAAAGTAGAAATCTAATGTATAAATTGCTACAATGTTAGAGAATCTGTTAAATAGCATTTCTAGTAATCCAGCATACTTAGCTGTAACCATCGTTCTGATGGCAATGATTGCATTTAGTGTGGTAAAGCGCTTATTTAAATTGGTGACACTAGGGATTACACTATTCATTATTTATTGTGCATATCTTCTTTTTACTAATCAGCCTTTACCAGATATAGAAAATATTAAAATGCAATCACAAGAAATGGAAAAGTCTGTAAATAGCATAATTAAAGACAGTGTCCTGGAGCCTTTACAAGAAAAAGCAGATTTACTAAAAGATAATTTAAATCATTAAAAAATAAAGGAATTCATATGTTTAAAGATGGCTTATTAAAAGATCAAACAATTGTTATTACCGGCGGAGGTACCGGCTTAGGAAAAAGTATGTCCAGACGATTTGGAGAACTTGGTGCAAATATTGTTATTAGCGGAAGAAGAGCAAAGGTTTTAGAAGAAACTGCACAGGAATTTTCTGAATTAGGTATTAATGTATTAACCTGCCCGGGTGACGTAAGAAAATTAGAAGATGTAGAGCTGATGACTAAGCAAGCAATTGATAAATTTGGGAAAATTGACAACCTGCTAAACAATGCGGCAGGTAATTTTATTTCTCCAACAGAAATGTTGAGTCCAAATGCATTTAAGACTGTCATTGATATTGTATTAATGGGAACATGGAACTGTATTAGTACGATTGGTAAAGAGATGATTAAGAATAAGAAAGGGAATGTCTTAAGTATCGTTACTACCTATGCATGGACAGGCTCACCTTTTGTAGTACCATCTGCGGCTGGAAAAGCCGGTGTACTAGCAATGACTCGATCTTTAGCTGTAGAATGGGGTAAGCATAATATCCGATTTAATGCAATTGCACCCGGTCCATTTCCAACAGAAGGAGCTTGGTCACGTTTAATGCCACCAGGTTTTGATGATTATGAAGAAGGCATGAAAAATAAAATTCCAATGAAAAGATTTGGTGAACGTCATGAGCTTGAAAATCTAGCATCATATCTTATGAGTGATGGATCTGCCTATATCAACGGTGAAGTAGTTACTATTGATGGGGGTGAATGGATTGCTGGGGCAGCTGAATTTAGTGAGCTAACTAAATTGCCAGAATCTATGTGGAAAGCAATGGCAGAACGAAGAAAGAAGAAATAAATGTTTCGCTTAAAAGACAAGACAGCCATTGTTTCTGGTGGTTCCAAAGGAATAGGGAAAGCCATTGCATTAAAATATGCCGAAGCAGGTGCAAATGTTGTTATTTGTAGTCGCAAAAAAGATAATTTAGATAATGCTATAGCAGAGGCTAAATCATCTGGATTAGATATTGTAGGCATTGAATGCAATACTGGTGATATTTCTTCTATTCAAAATGTCGTTGATCAAACAATTTCTCAGTTTGAAAAGGTAGATATTCTAGTCAATAATGCAGCTGCCAACCCTTATTATGGACCAATCCTTAAATCGGAAGATAGTCATTGGGAAAAAATCTGGGATATCAATGTAAAAGGCTATTTTAATTTCATTAAAGCTTGTAGTCCATCTATGGAACAACATAAATATGGTAAGATTATTAACATTGCATCTATTGCAGCAAAAACTCCAATGGATGGTTTAGGAGTTTATAATATCAGTAAAGCGGCAGTAGTAATGTTAACCAAAGTATTAGCAAAAGAAATGGCTACATCTAATATCCAAGTCAACACGTTGGCTCCCGGCTTAATTAAAACTGATTTTAGTAAAGCGTTATGGGAAGATGAATCAGTTTATAATCAAATCATCAAATCTATTCCACAAGGGAGAATGGGAGAGCCAGAAGATATATCTGGTATGGCCTTATATTTGGCCTCTGATGCTTCTGATTTTATTACAGGATCAATGTTTACAGTTGATGGCGGATTGACTACTTAGTCAGTTAGCCAATTATAAAAACTATCAATATGTTCAAAAGTATATGACCCTGTTGCTTTTAGTCTATTCATATCATTATGCCCATTATAAACCAAAGCACAATCAATACCTAAAGATTGAGAGACGCTAAAGTCTAATACGCTATCTCCAATAATAATCGTTTCAGATGCAGGGATATCCACGCCCATCATCAGCTCACTTCCCTCATATTCTTTCCCATAACCTGAAGGTGTACTACTTAAGCCAACAATATTTTCTAAATAGTGTTGCAAATCAAAAAATCCTACTTGTTCTGTTAATTTTCCCTGCATTGTAGCAGACAAAATACTTTGCATAGTGTTTGTTTTACTGATTTTAATGATTGTTTCTTTTGCAAATGGTTGAAGAGCTAAGGTTTTAAATTGTTTGGCAAAACTATCGTGAAATTCTTGATTGGTATCTTCAAATGATTCATTATCAAAATTAAATCCAACAGATTCATAAAACGTTTTAATAGGAAAAAGAAACTTTTCTCTATACTGTTGAATGCTAATCTTAGGAATATTACGCTTGCTACCCGATTGATTAAGAAGGGCTACACAAAGTGCAGTGTCATTTAACAAAGTCCCATTCCAATCCCATATTATATGCTTATATTTCATGGATTTGAAAATAGATAAAAAAATTAAATTAATAAAGAAAAGACTTACCCAAGAGTTACCTGGTTGGAGTAGTCAAAAAAAAATGGCCGTTATGTCAATCAACACTGTGACAAAGCTAGCGTTCTATCCACCTCCAAATGCAAAGCTAGCAGCAGTAGCTATTATATTATTTGAAGAAGAGAGTAAATTAAAATTTTTTTTAACGCGAAGAACATCCAATGTAGATCATCATAAAGGACAAATTTCTTTGCCTGGTGGCGCAAAAGATGAAGGAGAGTCATTTAAAGAGACTTCATTGCGTGAGAGCCAGGAAGAAATTGGAATTGATATTGATTTAGAGTTAATTGGTCAATTAACCTCGCTATATGCTCCAGTTTCTGGATTTTTAATTCATCCCTATGTTTGGTATTCAAAAGACAGGCCAAGTACAAGAATCAATGAGAACGAAGTCGAATCAATACATGATATTGAACTCAATGAATTACAAGATAATAATACTTTATCTACTAAAGCTATTAACATCAAAGGCATGAGTGTAGATATCCCTAGTTTTAAATTTAACAGTTGCACCTCTTGGGGTGCCACTGCAATGATTTTATCAGAATTAAAAGACTCTTTAGCTGAAATCTAATTCAGTATTACAATTGGAGCATGAGCTCGTTGACTTAGCATCAACTTCTTCAAAACAGGTTGGACATTTATTTTCTATCATAGAAGTATGGTCTGTTGTCACCGTTGCTTGTTCTGATGCTGCTACTGACCACATATATGATACACCTGCTAGCGTTAGTAAATAAGCCATCACTTCAATAGCACTTGGATTCCCATTCCAACCAAATAATCCTTTAGCGAATACACCAATACCACCTTTTTCATGTAATAAAGGATAACTACCATCTAGATTGAGTGCAGGGTTTACGTCCCAAATAGGACCAGGATAATAAATTAAACCAGCCTCTTCAAATTCATGTATTCCATAGGCCACTAATCCTGCTGCAACAAAAATAAGGAGAATAGAAGTAACATTAAAAAATGTTTTTAATGGCACTTTTTTCCCTTGAATAAATATTGCATAACCAAGAAAAATAGCAATCAATACCCCTATAGATGAAGTCAGAAAAGACAGTCCGCCATCTTTAATGTAGATCCCATATAAAAAGAGTACTGTTTCTATTCCTTCTCTAAATACAGATAAAAATGCAAGCACAAATAAACCTTGAGAAACATTTTTATTGCTATCCATTACTGCCGATGCTTGGTTTTCTAAGCTTTCAGATACATTCTTATTTCTTGCCATCCATACAATCATTGTTGATAATAGTAAAGCTGCTAGAATCATTACTGTACCTTCAAAAATTTCTTCTGCTCTTCCAGAGAATCCACCTAAGAGTAATTGAAATACAATTGCAAACACTACACTAGCTGCTAGCGCTGCAAATACACCCCCTTGAATACTTGCTTTAAGATGCATTTTACCTGTCTTAGATATAAAGGTATATAAAATACCAACAATTAATGCAGCCTCGAGAGTTTCTCTGAACGTTATAAGTAGTTCTGCCATGACATACTTTCCTTAATTTGATTAATTGAGATTGATTCTCAATAAATTATGGTATGAATATATGGATATTTTTTTTATTGGTCAATTTGATAAAACCCTCATTATAAAAATGAGGGTTTTAATAGTTAAGTTAGTTATTCAACAATCATGTAGCCACGCATAGACCCTGCATGTGCTATATAAGTACAAACATATAAGTACTTACCTGGCTTTGTTGGTGCTGTAAATTCTACAGACGTTTCTTTTTGTTTATCAGCTAATGGAGTCATTGCTAAAATTCTTCTATCGGCATATGGCTCTCCAGCATTCCCTTCTGCTAATTGAATAATCATTGGTGCAGCAGATTCGTCCATAAAGATTACGACATTATGTAGCATTGCTCCCATAAAATCAGATGGAGTATTATTCTTCATTACTATTTTAACTTTTGATCCAGCTTTAACAGTAAATTCTTCTACATCATATTTCATTTCAGAACCTAATGAACTAATATTTACTACTGTTGCTTCAGCAGTAGACCCACCACCGCATGCAATTAATAGCAAGATAGATGTGATTGTAAATATTTTTTTAAACATATTTGTTTCCCCTTATTTGAACTTTGGAAAAAGCTTATTTAGCTAGTTCATGTATTATTTATCATTATACCTACAATTGTAGGTTGGCTAATTTTATAACAGAATAAATCTAGTAGCAAATGATTAGTATCTCAAAATTTCGATGTTATTACCTGAACGATCTTTGATATATACAGACACTGATCCATCACGATGAGTAACAGGATCCCCATAACTTTCGACATCATCTTTTAGAATGGCAAAATGGAAAGGGTGTTGATTTGGTAACACTAGTGCTAGTTTGATATTTTCAAATTCAAGCATTGCCCAAGATTCATCCTGATAGAGAATATCGCAGCTGAAATTATCTGTATACCATATTACTGATTTAGCGATATCATCAGTACAAAGTGATAAATGGTCTATAATCTCTTTTTTCATAAGATTGCTAGTGAATATTAAGAAAACTATATGTATTTTGATAGGAGTATGAATGATAAAATCCCAATTTTCCCACTACCTTTAGTACTACTGCCTGGTGAAACATTACCTCTACACATCTTCGAAGAAAAGTATAAAAAGATGATTGAGTACTGTCTAAAGAATAATAAAAAATTTGGTATTATAAATTCAAAAAATAATGATTCTCTAGTCATTGGATGTACTGCATCTATAGATCAATTAGTGGGCGGAGAAAATGAAAATAGAGAATATGACATCTTAGTATCTGGCGTAGAAAGATTTATTGTTAAAAGCTATAATACTTCAGAGGATTATAAGCAAGCATATGTTAAAACGTGGAATGATATAGACGACACTATTGATGAAAGCCTGTTACAAGAAGCAAATGTTTTTCTATATGAAGTTTTACTAAAATTAGGGGCATCTTCTAAGATTCCACAAATCAATATGCCGAAAAGTTCTTTTGAAATTTCTTCTATGTTAGATATTGATAAAAGAGCAAAAAAAATTCTATTAAAAAGTCAGTCTGAAAATGATCGTTTAATTGTATTAAAAAGAATATTGAAGAAAGCCATTATCAAGATTGATTATGAAGACCCTGCTAGATCTGGGTATCCTAGCTATGCACAATTCGAAGCGTAATCTTTAGTGAGCTTTTTTAAATATTTTATTTAGCAATACTAAGAGATCATCAATAATTATATATGCTACTGGTACAAGTAATAATATAATAGTTGTTGCAAATAAAATTCCAACCCCTAGAGATATTGCCATAGGCTTTAAAAAGAGAACTTGGGTACTTTGATTAAATAATAATGGTAAAATTCCTAAGAAGGTTGTCATTGAGGTTAATACTACCGGTCTAAACCTTGTACGGACAGAATCTAATACTGCTTCCATAGTTTCTACGCCTTTCTCTTTTGCTCTATTTATAAAGACAACCAAAAGAAGACTATCATTTACTACTACACCAGAGAGTGCTATGACACCAAGCAGAGAAAGTACAGACATTGGTTGATTAAATAATAAGTGTCCAAGAACAGCTCCTACCACACCAAACGGAATAGCAGATAATACAATTAATGGTTTGAAATATGATTTTAATGGTATTGCAAGTAATACGTAAATAATAAAAATTGCAAGAGCAAATTTTAACATAATATCGTCTAACTGTTCAGCTTGCTCCGCCGGTTCACCTGCAAGTGCAAATGCTACTCCAGGAGTTTTATCCATAATTTCTTTAAATTTACGCATTGGTTGCCCCTCATATGGACCAGCTGGCCAAACTATGGTTTGTAAGATCATACCAGACGTATTTTTAGAAACATCCACATCAGAACTAACCTCTACTACTCGTTTTCCATTAATACGTACAATAGCTGCTTTTCCTGCCACTTCTTTAACATTCGCAACTGCATACAGAGGAACTTTTACTCCTTGGGCTGTACGTATCCTCATATTTTCTAAGGTTACCATGTTATCACGTTCTTTTTTTGGAAGTTTGAGCATAATCCTAATATCATCATCTTCACGTTGAATGCGCTGCACCTCTTCTCCAAAGAATGCTTGTCTTACTTGACGTGCAATATCCATAGTAGTGAGGCCATAGACCTCTGCAGAAGGCAACAATTCTATTTGTAGCTCGTTTTTACCTTTAGTATCCGTATCTACTACATCATAAACGCCAGAAAAACTAGATAACAATACTTTGGTATCACTTACGACTTGATTTAGTTTGTCAAAGCTCTCATCTGAAAATTCAAAGTGGATTGCTTTTCCGGCACCATAAATAGCAGCATTATAATTTAGTCGCTCCACTCCTGGAATAGTGCCAATACGCGCACGCAATATATCAATTATATCATAGGCCCCAGTTAAACCCCAACGACTATCTGCGGGAGTTAATACAACAACAACTTCTCCTAAGTGCGGAGTAGCTACACCCTTAACAGAAGGACCGGTCGGTCCCATTTCTTCCTGATTATTAGCGAAATAATGCTGTCCAACAGTTGTCAGTACATGAGAAATAATTTTTTCAGGCTGAGCAGTGTTTAGCTCCCCTTGAAGTTTTAATGCTTCACTTTCAATAATTTGAGTAATTGCTTGAGTTTTTTCTATAGGAGATCCT
>CEWR01068381.1_pt1 | contig 18080 bp, 14 predicted proteins | sample 356321 | NCBI WGS metagenome assembly CEWR01 (sample SAMEA2621551, study PRJEB7988) | marine metagenome | biome: marine biome (ENVO:00000447); feature: mesopelagic zone (ENVO:00000213); material: "saline water (ENVO:00002010), including plankton (ENVO:xxxxxxxx)" | depth 790 m
GAATTAACCGCCCGACAATTGGCAGCTTCACGCTTTTGCCAATCAGGTGTTTGAATCGGTCGTCATTAGGATTCACTGCAACCGCGGTGTCTCCCAACATCGTTTCGGGTCGCGTTGTGGCAATCGTCGCATGCCCATTGCCATCTGCTAACGGGTAGTTGAGGTAATAGAGATTGCCCTGCTCCTCTCGATGCTTGACCTCTAGATCAGACAACGCGGTCCGGCACCGAGGGCACCAGTTGGTGATCCGGTTGCCCTTGTAGATCAGCCCTTTTTTGTACAGGTTCACGAACGTCGTCCGCACCGCGAGGCTGGGGACACCGTCAAGAGTGAACTTGCGACGGCTCCAATCGCATGAAGCGCCGAGCCGTTCCAACTGAGTGTAGATTCGGTCTCCGTAGTCGTCCACCCAGCTCCAAATGCGTTCCACGAATTTGTCTCGTCCCAGGTCATGGCGAGTTATGCCGTCGGACGCCAAAAGCCTCTCGACAACCACCTGAGTCGCGATTCCCGCGTGGTCCGTTCCCGGAAGGTAGAGCGTCGGCTCGCCTTGCATCCGGTGCCAGCGCACCATCAGGTCTTCAAGCGCGATTGTGAGGGCGTGTCCCATGTGAAGTTCGCCCGTAACGTTGGGCGGAGGCATGATGAGTGTGAACGGTTTCTTGGACCTATCGATCTCAGGCGTGAAATATCCGCCTTCAGTCCAGAAATCGTATATGCGCCCTTCGACTGCGCCAGGCTCATAGGCTCTTGGAATTTCGTTCGGTTGCTGAGTCTGGGTCATGGTTTCCCCTGTGTTGATATTCGAGGATCAAGAATAGTTAATTCTAATCGCCGTTCGGGATTAGCGTCAACGGCACCATAGCTAATGTATTATGGTTGCAGCATGAATCGAATTCGCCAACTCGGACCAGGACCGCCCATCGGATTCATCACAACCCTGGCGGCTCTTGGATTGTACCTACTGACAGTCGCCCCAACGTTGAGCTGGGGATGGCGCGATATTGGCGTTGACGGCGGCGATTTACTGGCGTCAGCCTACACCCTGGGAGTGCCCCATCCCTCTGGATATCCGACGTTTATGCTGTTGCTGAAAGCGTTCGGCACGCTGGTTCCCGTGGGCGACTTCGCATTTAGAGGTAACCTGCTGTCCGCGCTGTTAGCAGCTGCATCGGCAGGTTTCCTGTACTGGTTCGTCTATCGAATTTCATCGAAGCTCGACACCGAATTGCCGTTGATGGTTCGGGCGGTTGTGGCATCGTTCGCCGCGTTCACATTCGCGACGGCGCCGCTGTTCTGGTCCCAAGCAGTTATTACCGAAGTTTACACACTGAACACATTTTTTGTAGGTGCATTGTGTGTTCAAGCAAGTTATCTTACCGACCGAAATCGGGACCGCGTTAGACTGATGGTGATTACCGGCCTGACTCTGGGAATGGGACTCGGGAATCATCTGACCCTGTTGGCGGTCGCGGTTCCGTTGGGCTTCTGGGTGATTGTGCGAGGGAGCATTTCGCGATCATCTGGCGTGAATTTTATCATTGGTTTGCTAGTCGGTCTATCGGTGTACATTTATCTGCCGATTCGCGCTGCAGCCAATCCGCCGGTTAACTGGGGTGACGCAGCATCGTTGTCAGGACTGTTCTGGGTCGTCAGCGGCCAGGCTTACCAAGACCTTGTATTTGGATCGCCGATTGATTCGCTCGGCCAGAAACTAATCTCGTGGCTGGAGTTGGTATTCGAGCAGTTGAACCCGCTTGGCTTGTTCTTAGCCTTCGGCGGAACATCGGCGCTGTGGAAATCTGAACGATGGTTGATGGGCGCGACCGCGATTTCCGCGGCGAGTCTGCTGGCATACAGTATTTTTTACAACACCTTCGATTCGCAAGTCCTCACGATTCCGGCTTTCTTTATCATATCCGCGTACTCTGGCTTGGGACTATTTAGCATATTGGCGAGCGTCTCGAAATGGGCAGTCGAAAATATCAATAGCGACAGCCCAGATTCTTTGAAACGCAACCTACCAGTCGTGGTTCTGATCCTGGTTGCTTTCGTGGCTGTTCCTACGATCGCGATATATCTGAATTACGGCTCACAGGATCGGAGCGAGGACAGGCGAGCGTCCGCATATGCCGAGCGGGTTCTGGACACAGTGTCTCCGGGAGCAATCGTGTTGAGCGATACTGAGGACCGAACATTCGCGTTGTGGTACTACGGGTTCGTCGAACAAAACGAAAAAGAAATCATCCCGGTGTCATCACGCCTGCTCCAATTCGACTGGTATTGGCAAAGCCTGAATGAGCGGCATCCCGCTATCTTCCCTGCCCAGATACCGAAAGATGTCGCCGAGGCGCTGGTGACAATCGTTGGAACAGCTTCAGATGATCCCGGAGTGTATTTCACGTTCTTCCATACATTTTTGGTGGACAATTTTGAATTGACATCCGACATCCCCGGTCTCTTTAAAGCGAATCCCAAGTGAGCGCACTCCTTTTGCAATCCATTTGACCCTCTTGATGCAACCGCATAAACTTCCCGATGCTAAAATGACAATTTCAAGAACTGAAGCTAGGGAGACAAGAATGACTGAATCTGCTTCGTTGGAATACGGTCCCATCCAGCCGGATGAAGCCCAACCGCTGTGGACATTGATCGATCAGGCTCTGCATCGGGCGATGCAACCGGGCTGGGCGGAACATGTTGGAGCCGAAAATTTCCGGGCCATTCGGCAAAATGGCAAGCTCGCTGGCGGCATGGGCATCATGAACATGGGCCAGTGGTTCGGAGGAAGAATCGTCCCAACTGCTGGAGTCACCGCTGTCGGAGTCGCACCTGAGTTTCGAGGCGGCGGCGCGGCTTCAGCGTTGCTAAAAAACGCTTTGGAGGAGATGCACGAAAACAGAACTCCGATTTCTACACTCTTCCCTTCGACGCTCACTGTCTATCGCCGTTCTGGCTACGAACGCGCAGGTGTGAGCACGGTTTACCAACTCCCAACCCAGGAGATCGACGTCCGATCTCGTGATCTGGATATCGTGGAGGCCGACGAATCACACCGAGAAGACATCTTTTTGACGTATAATGCTCGGGCCGAGATCACATCGGGCAACCTAGATCGTCACTCATTGATGTGGGACCCTATCCTCGGTTTTGGCGGACGGCGGGTGTTCACCTATTTGATCACGAACGACGGCGAGACCGAAGGCTACATAATTTTCCAGCAGTCAAGAGGCGCAGATCATATTAGGGTTCGGGACCTTTGCGTCCTGACACAGGGCGCCGCGTTGCGACTTCTCAGGTTCTTCGCAGACCACCGCTCGACTATCGACACTGTGTCCTGGAACGGCTCTCCTGCGGATCCGCTTGTTCACCTTCTTGGCGAGCAGATTGCTCAACCCACTCGCACCAGGGATTGGGTATTGCGGATAATCGACGTCCAAGACGCTCTCTCAGCCAGAGGTTACCCTCGAAACTACGAAGGCGAGTTGCACATCGCCGTCGCCGACGAATTATTGCCCTGGAACGATGGAAATTTCGTTCTCAAAGTCGCTGATGGCAAAGGCCAGGTTTACAAAGGCGGACGCGGCGACTTGAAAATCGGTGTCCGAGGGTTGGCGTCGTTGTTCTCAGGCCATCTGACACCCTCCGAAATCAAGACACTTGGAGGCTTGGAGGGGACAGAATCGGCGACGGGAGACGCATCCCTGATGTTCGCGAGTCCTCGTCCGTGGATGGCCGACCATTTCTAGTCTGCGATTGGGATAGAGAGGCTACACTCGGCCGGCGATAACGCTTCCCATCCGCACTGTGTCCGTCAACTCGCCGCCATCGCCCGCGATATCTGCGGTGCGGTATCCTTCCGCCAGCACCCCTTCCACCGCTTCTTCAATGGCTGTGGCCTCCTCGTCAAGGCCTAATGAAAGCTGGAGCATTGATGCGGCGCTGAGTATTGTGCCAATTGGGTTGGCGATTCCCTGCCCCGCAATGTCAGGGGCCGAGCCGTGAATCGGTTCGTAGAGGCTGATAGGCTGCTTCTTCCGGCTCGACGGATCAGGAAGCCCCGCAAGGCTGGCAGATGGCAACATGCCCATCGAACCCGCCAACACCGAGGCTTCGTCCGTCAAAATGTCGCCAAACATATTTTCCGCGACGATTACATCGTAGTGACTGGGATTGCTGATCAACTGCATCGCGGCGGCATCTACTAGGATGTGCTCAAGTTCGACATCCGGGTAGTCGGCAGATACCTCGACTGCTATTTCGCGCCAAAGTCTTGACGATTCCAACACGTTAGCCTTGTCGACAGATGTAAGTAGTTTGCGACGCCCTCGCGCCAACTCGAAGCCAACCCGCAATATTCGGACGATCTCCTTTTCTGTGTACTTGAGTGTATCGACGCTCCGCCTTCCTCTGGACGTGTTCCAACGCTTCTTTGGTTGAGCGAAGTAGAGGCCGCCCGTCAGCTCGCGAACCACGATCATGTCCACACCTTCAAGCAGTTCCGGTTTGACCGGACTGGCGTTGATTAGCGTGGGATAGACTTTTACTGGGCGAAGGTTCGCAAATAGTCCCAACTGCTTGCGGATTGCGAGAATACCGTCTTCGGGCCGCACCTTGGCTTGTGGATCGTCCCACTTCGGCCCCCCCACGGCGCCAAACAGCACGGCGTCGGAGTTCAGGCACATCTCGATTGTCTCATCGGGCAAAGCTGATCCTGTCGCGTCGATAGCTCCGCCTCCTACGATTCCGTATGCGAGGTCGAAATCGTGGCCAAATCTTCTGCCAACGGCTTCCAAAACCTTCACCGATTCGTCAATGACCTCCGGCCCAATGCCATCCCCTGGCAGGACAGTGATTTTGTATTCCATACCCAGCGCTCCTGGTTGTTGTTATTTTGCAAAGTCTCTAATGCGGGGCGTATTATATGCGAAATTGATTCACAGCGCAGGCATAGAGGCAAGCACATGACCGTAACTACCGAAGCCGTAATCATCGGTGGCGGAGTAATGGGAACCAGCATCCTGTATAACCTGGTTTCAAGGGGCGTTAAATCTCCGATTCTATTAGAGCGCGACACGCTCGGTTCAGGCTCCACGGGCCGGTCCTCTGGTGCCATCAGGATGCACTATTCAACCGAGGTGAACGCGCGGTTGGCGTGGGAGTCTTTGAAGATTTTTCGAGACTGGGACTCGATGGTCGGAGGTGGCCAAGTTGGATTCGTGAAGACTGGCTATATGGTTTTTGTGCCTGACGATGCCAAAGACGCATTTCGGCAGAACATCGAGATGCAACAGAAAGTTGGGATCGCCACGGAGATCGTCTCGATGCAGGAAGCGCGAGAATTGGCCCCCGCATTTCGCCTGGACGAGTCAGAAGCGTTCGCCTGGGAATCTGAATCTGGTCACGGCGACCCATCCGCGACTGCGTTGGCGTACTCGACCCGCGCAAGAGAGTCAGGCGCCCGCGTGATTTTGGAATCGCCTGCCACACGAGTTGAAATTACCGCTGGTCGCGTGTCAGCAGTGGAGACCGCCAACGAGCGATACGAAACCAGTACCGCGGTCATAGCCACCGGCCCGTGGTCGAGTAGATTCCTGACACATCTGGGGATCAAACTGCCGCTGAAACCGACCCGTCACGAGGTCATCCTCCTGAGACGCACAACAGACGCGATTCCCAACCATCCGGGCGGCGGAGACATGAGTAATCTCATATATTTCCGGCCCGAAGGCCCCGACCTCACGTTGGTCGGCAACGGCAACCGCGAGGAAGAGGCCAACCCAGACGCCTACAACCCCAGAGCGACTATGGACTTTGTTCAGGACATCTGGGGCCGTCTCGCCAAGCGCCTGCCTGGCATCGAGGACGCCGAACTATTCACAGGCTATGCAGGTCTCTATACCACAACACCCGACCTCCACCAGGTCGTAGACAAAGTAGACGGCATCGAGGGCCTGTACATCTGCACAGGATTCAGCGGACACGGATTCAAACTGGCTCCTGCCATCGGCGTCGCCGTGTCCGAGTTAATCCTGGAAGGCGATGCAAAACTTTTGGACATTTCATCGTTGAGAATGAGCCGATTCGCCGAGGGCGACCTGAACTCGACGCGGTACTCGTTCAAAGTGATTGCGTAGCGGTCTAGATTCTAGCCAGCCACGATGTTCACCAACCGGCCTGGCACATATATGACTTTCGACACGTCTTTGCCCTGGATATGAGGCTGGATTTTCGGGCTGGACAGAGCGGTCTCCTTGGCGGTGTCTTCCTCGATTCCGACCGGAACTTCGATTCGGTCTCTCAGCCGACCGTTGACCTGAACCACCAACGTGATCGTCTCGTCGGCGGCCAGGGATTCGTCCCATTCGGGCCATGATTGGGTATGAACGCTGGATTCGTGGCCCGTCGCCTCCCAAAGTTCTTCTGACAAGTATGGGGTAATAGGCGCCATCATTGCCACCAGATTGCTGACGGCTTCGTTCCAGGCGTCTGACGTCAGGTCCGAGCGCTCCCATGCTTGAGTCAGTGTGTTAGTTAACTCCATCAACGAAGCGATGGCGGTGTTGAACTTGAAGCTGTCCATGTCGTCGGAGACTTTCTTGATTGTCTTGTGCAGGGCACGCTGAACGTCGCGTACAGAGTTTTCGTTAACAGGGCTGTGGTCCAACTCTGATGAGTCACGATTCGCGACCTCCCAGACTCGATTCGCCCAGCGCGCGACCCCATTGATGCCCGAATCGCTCCAGTCGCCGCCAGCCTCCCACGGACCGAGGAACATCAGGTACGAACGCACCACGTCCGCGCCGACCTCGTTCACGTAGTCGTCGGGAGCGATAACATTGCCCCTCGACTTGCTCATCTTCTGGTGCTGGTAGATGATCGTCCCCTGGTTGAATAGCCGAACGAACGGCTCGTCAAAATCAATCAAACCGAGGTCTCGCAGCGCTTTTGTGAAGAAACGAGCGTAGAGCAGGTGCATCACGGCGTGCTCGACGCCGCCCGTGTACTGGTCAACGGGGTTCCATTTTTTGATCGCTTCGGGGTCGAATGGCCCATCCTGGAACCCGGCGCTGGCGTATCTCAGGAAATACCACGATGAGTCCACGAAGGTGTCCATCGTGTCCGTCTCCCGCTTGGATGGCCGTCCACAATCTGGGCATGGAACATTGACGAACCCTTCGTGTAAAGCCAGAGGAGACTCACCCGTCGGCAAAAATTCAGCGTCTTCTGGCAGCACAACAGGCAATTCATCATCTGGAACCGGAACTTCTCCGCACTCCGGGCAGTAGATGATCGGTATGGGCGTGCCCCAGTATCGCTGACGGGAGACAAGCCAGTCTCGCATTCGGTAGTTGACCTTGCGCTCGCCCCAGCCGTGCGCTTCGATATGGTCGGCTATTTTCTGCAATCCTTCAGAGCTAGACAGGCCGTCAAATTCTCCTGAGTTAACCTGTGTCCCTTCTGCGAGATACGCATCTTCGAGGTCGCCACCGTCCCAATCCGGCGGCGCCACAACCACCCGAATTGGCAGTCCATATTTTTTTGCGAAAATGAAATCACGGGCGTCATGAGCAGGCACGCCCATGACCACACCAGTCCCGTAGGTGTGCAAAACGTAATCGGCAGTCAGAATCGGCACCCTCTCGCCGTTCAATCGATTGATGCAATAGGCGCCAGTGAAAACGCCGGTCTTTTCCTTTTCAGTGGATAATCGTTCGATCTCTGTTTCCAGACTTGCCTGGTGAATGTAGTCCGCCACCTCTGCTTTTTGTTCCTTGATTGTCAACTCAGGAACAAGCGGATGCTCCGGCGCCAAAACCACGAACGTCACGCCGAACACAGTGTCGATCCGCGTAGTGAACGTTCGGAGCGTCTTTTGTTCGAGTCCGTATTCCGAAATATCGAACTCTACCTCGACGCCTTCGCTTCGGCCAACCCAATTAGTCTGCATTGTGTTGATTCGCTCCGGCCAATCGATCTTGGACTGGTCGAGAAGCTCTTCAGCGTAATCAGTGATTTTGAAGAACCACTGGTTCATGTCCCGTTGCTCAACGGGTGTATCGCTCCTTTCGCACATACCGTCGATTACCTGTTCATTAGCGAGCACGGTTTTGCATGAAGGACACCAGTTCACCGGGGCGAACCCACGATAGGCCAGCCCTTTTTTGTAGAACTGGAGGAAGAACCACTGGTTCCACTTGTAGTAATCGGGAGTGCAGGTGATGATCTCCCGGTCCCAGTCATACATCGGCCCCATTGAACGCAACTGCAGTCGCATGTTCTCGATGTTGCTCATGGTCCATTTGAACGGGTGGATACCGCGTTGAATAGCGGCGTTCTCAGCGTTCAAACCGAAGGCGTCGAACCCCATAGGATGCAAGACATTAAAACCCGACATACGCTTGAAACGGGCATGCAGGTCAGCGCCCGACATGGCGTACCAGTGACCGATATGGAGGTCTCCAGACGGGTACGGGTACATATGAAGCTCGTACCAGTTAGGTCGAGAGTCGTCATCGTCCACGCGGTAGATGCCGTCTTTCTCCCAACGTTCGCGCCACTTGGCTTCGATAGCCTGATGATCGTATCTGGTCGATGTAGTTCTGACTGATGTCATCCTTAACTCCGTCGTGTGTAAACCAAAAACTGAATATAAACAAACATCCCGTCCCGGATTAAGGGACGGGATGTTTGGCATCAAAATTCCCGCGGTACCACCCTAATTGTCTGAACGCTTGATCCAGACCACTTTGATCTGCGATAACGGTGCGACCGTCCGGCCCTATTGTGCGAATATATTCAGGCCGGAAGCTCCGAGGCGAGTTCAAGGCAGTCCTCGCATCAGCTTCCACCAACCGCTGGCTCTCTTGAGCGGGACTGTCCCTTACTACTCCCAATCAACGCCTAATCGTGCGTCTACCTCAGCAGCCGCACACAAAAACCGTAGCATAGCCAATTCAAGCGAGTCAAGATTCGAAGCGTTCAGCACACGGGACGACTGACGACCGAAGGATCTATACTCCGGTTCACCAGGTTGCCGTCACCCGCTGAGCCGACAAGGTTGCCGTCCTCGACCATCACTTTGCCTCTGAGAATTGTCGTGGCAGGCCAACCGTGTGCGTGCCAACCAGCCCAGATGCTGTAATCCTCCATGTGGAGATCGTCTAGCGTCAGCGGCCGGTCGAACAAGGGGTCGATTATTGTGATATCTGCGTCGCTGCCGGCCGCGATGGCGCCTTTTTTCGGATACATGCCGAATATCTTGGCGGCGTTGGCTGAGGTGATGTCGACCATCCGCTCCAAGGACATGCCCAAATCAACGACGCCAACTGAATAGGCGATGCCCACACGAGTCTCGATGCCATTGTGCCCACCAGTCACATCGGCGGTCGTCCTGAACCTGATCTTCTCTTCCCAGGTCGTCGAAACCAAGTCCGTAGCGACTGTCGATAGCCGGCCATCAAGCAGTCCGGCCCAGAGCGCCTGCCGATCATCCTCTGATTTCAAGGAAGGATAGGTATGGTACTTCATGCCGTTGTCTTCGCGATAATTTTCGGCACTGAAGCAGGCGTAATTGTGAAGCGTCTCGCCGTAGATAGCCTGACCGCGGCTCCGAGCCTCGCCCACTGCCTCGACACCCTCCAATGCGCTGACGTGGACGAAATATACTGGACAGTTTTTCTGTTCGGCCAGCCTTATTACCCGTCGGAAAGAAACGTCTTCAGAGAGTTTGGTGTGAATCTGGTGCATCTGCCACCATTCGACGTTGCCCTGATCCTCCGCGTTGTCGTAGTTGTAATGGACCATGTCGTCGTCCTCGGAATGGACCAGAAGCATGCCTCCGGCTTCGGCGACTTGCTCCATGATTAGAGAAAGCCTGCCGAAGTCGGTCTTGTTGTTTTGCAATTGCGCGCTTGGAGGCCGAATGCTTGTCGTGAATATCTTGAAGCTGGGAAACCCTGCTTCGACAAGCTCGCCTATCTGGTGGATTGAGGTATTATCAGCGCCGCTGGTGAATATCGGATGGTAGGAATAGTCGGTGTAGCCTTGGCCCTCCCATCGTTCGGCCGCTTCGCCCATTGCATGCAGCAGATCGTGGCCGGCGACCTGAGTGGCGAAGTCCAGAACCGTGGTCGTTCCGCCGTAGATAGCCGCCTTGGACACAGGCTCCGCCGCTGAGCGTTCGGGTTGGCGAGGCCCGCCGATGTGCGCGTGGGGTTCTATGCCTCCAGGGATAACGATCTTGCCGGTGCCGTCAATTACTCGCGCTCCATCGGGAGAAATGGTTCCTGGCTGAGCGACGGCGACAATCTGCTCTCCTTCGACTGCGACATCCAGGTTTCCGACTCCAGCAGGGGTGACCACCTGTCCGCCCTTGATGATCAGATCTACCATAACTAACCTCTTTCACTTTTTGTTAATACTAACCAAGAGCCGACACAACGGCATCGCCTACCTGTTCGGTAGTGGATGAGCCCCCCAGATCGGGGGTCAGGGTTTCGCCTAACTCAACGATCTTCAGCGCCGCATTGTCAACCGAGTCCGCCGCTTCGTCTTCGCCCAGGTGTCTCAGCATCATGGATCCTGACATGATCGCCGCCAGAGGATTTGCCTTGCCGGTTCCCACGATGTCGGGGGCTGTGCCGTGCACTGGCTCGAACATTGACGGGAACCGGCGTTCCGGGTCGATATTCCCGCTGGGAGCCATGCCCATGCTCCCGGTGACGATTGCGCCAATATCTGTGAGAATATCGCCGAACAAATTGCTTGCCACCACGACATCGAACACTTCCGGTTTTCTGATGAAATCCATGCACGCGGCATCTACCAGGAGGGATTGCGTTTCGATATCTGGATAGTTCTCGGCTATCCGGTCGAAAGCCCGGTCCCACACCAGCATCCCATACCCTAAAGCGTTGGACTTTGTCACGGACGTGACGCGCCTGTCCTTGTCTCGACGACGGGCTAGTTCGAAAGCGTGTTTGATAACCCGTTCGCAACCCCTACGGGTGAAAATACCAGACTGCACACCTATCTCTTCATCAAAGCCCGCGTACTGAAAGCCGCCAACGTCGGCATATTCGCCCTCAGTGTTTTCACGCACGACCACCATGTCGATATCGCCAGGCTCCTTGCCGCTCAGCGGAGACGTGATGCCGGGATACAGGACACTCGGTCGCTCGCAAACGTATTGATCGAAACTGCGTCTGATAGGAAGAAGCAGGCCGCTAAGGGTCACATGGTCCTGAATGTCTACATGACCGACCGCGCCCAAGTAGATGACGTCCGCTTTCGCAAGAATATCCAGGCCGTCGGACGGCATCATTTGCCCGTTCTTGATATAGTACTCTGAACTCCACGGATGTTCTTCAAACTGCCATGAGATGTCGAATTGTTCGGATAGGGCTTCCAGAACTTTGATGCCCTCCTCAATCACCTCTACGCCGATTCCGTCGCCTCTGATCACCGCGACTTTATACTGGGCCATTTTCGCCTCGTCTGAAAGGGCAACTCATTCTGAGCGTAATTTGTGTTTTGTCATGCTCGCAATCACTGGGTCTGCCGCATATTATCATGGGGCAATTTCAGCGACAAGCGCAAATACCGATGCGGTCTGCGGTCGGATATTTTGCAATCAGGAATTGAATCTCATACAATGTTGATGCATCAGATAATTGTATCGGCAATCAAATTCGGAGGATTGGCTTGGCAGACACGACAACAGACACCATAGTTGTATATTCCCACCCCGACTGCAATTACTCGGACGCTCTAAAGGACGAGTTGAACGAGTTGGGCATCACATTTGAAGAAATCGATCTTTCACGTGAGCCTGACAAATGGGCGATTGTGGAAGAACTTTCCGGTGGCGAACGAATTACTCCGGTCATGGTGACCGGTGATGTGGTCGAAGTAGGCTTTCACGGCGTTGGTTGAAGTTTCTAACATTTTCGGAGTCGTTGACCCCGATCAAATTTGAACGAATGGGATGCCACTGCGAGCGCGTCTCTGCATATCAGCAATAGAAAAAGAGGAATCTTGACAACAAAAATCTCTAGCCAGGTCGGTGAGGGCGATTACGCGCCTGGCTTTACGCTTCCCTCGTTGGGCGGCGAAAACATAACGCTGAGCGACTACAGAGGGAAGCGTGTGATCCTGTTCATGTGGGCTTCTTGGTGAGCGTGCCGTGAACAGTTGCCTGTATGGCAACAATTCTACGAAAGCAAGAATCTTGCTGGCTCCGCCGTCGAAATTCTTTCCGTGGCGATGGACGCCCAGGGCGCTGCGATGGCCCGACCGTTCGTCGAAAAAGCCCAAGCTAAATTCCCCACAATTGTCGACCGTGAGAACCTGCTGGGACAGCTCTATCGATTCAAAGCAATCCCCAACGGCTATCTAATAAACGAAGAGGGGATCGTGGAATACAGGCGACTGGGCGGTTTCGATATCCGCAAGCCGGAAACCCGTGACGTCGTCGAAAATTGGATTGCAAAAGCGAAAGGCGGGTTAGAATCTCCCGACGTGGACGAACTCGGCGCCGACCACGACGAGGCCAACGCGCTGTTCAGACAGGGGCTTTTATTATACGAGAACGGCGAGGCTGATCAGGCGATGATTCTTTGGCGCAAGGGCGTCGAGTTAGAGCCTGACAACTATATCATCCGCAAGCAAATTTGGGCCGTCGAAAACCCAGACCGCTTCTATGAGGATAAGGTGGACTTCGACTGGCAGCGCGAACAGATGGAAGCCGGACGCTAGCCTCAAGACGATAAGATCGCTCTCATACGGCGGGTGGTCCATGGCCATCCGCCGTGTCTGTTTGTGGGGAACTAGATTAATGCTCTGCAAGCGGCAATTTGACAGAATAACCATTCGCGGCTGATTCATACCTTGCCAAAATAACTTCGGTGAGCCTCGTCGCAAGACGAACGTTCATTTCAGGCTCGACGTCATTTTCGATACAGTTGATAAAAGCCGAAACGTCGGCAAGCTGGCCCGGAGGATCTTGGTCGAACGACTGCCACCGATTTTTCCTCATGACGTTTGATTCCCGTTGCGTCGACGCCCACATGCCCATTGGGTCAAGCGAGTGACGCTCGGGCATGGCGAAAGGCGCCTCGTCGGTGTGAAGTTCGAACTTTGGATTGTGCGCGTCGAAGGTGAATGTGCCATTTGCGCCGACAAGCACAATCTTCAGTGGCCCTCCTGCCGGGTGGCTGGTCCAACCGAATCTGCCTGCCGCGATCGTCGCGGACACCCCGCCTTCCAGGTCCATGATCATGATTCCGAAGTCGTCGACTCCAGCCTGCTCGTGCTCTTGGAAGAAGAAATTGCTTGTCACTGCGTCAACGGTTGAAATTTCTCTGCCCGTCAACCAACGGACCAGGGCGAAGGCATACACCCCGATATCGAACATCTCACGTTTTGCTTCCACAAATGTGAACCTGTCCGGTCGCGCTCGCTCGATTCTTGGAGCAAGAGACTTCAAAGTTCCTGGCGGGCCTTTGGCGAATATGCACTCGACATGAATCGCTTTCAATTCGCCGATTCAGGCAGACCCGATAGCTGCCCTGGCGTCTTGCGAGAACGAGCTATGCACCTGACTGAACATCTGTGCCGTGACGCCATTTCGATCCACCGCTTCGACGATTGCTCTGGCGTCTTCATTTGTGCCTGCAAGAGGTTTGTTGAGATAAAGACACTTTCCGGAATCAGCGCATTGGACTGCGACTCTCCCTCTGCGCTCGACATCGGGACACGCGCTTACGATGTCAACTCCCGGCAGCTTTAGCGACTCGTCCAAGTCCGCAACGTATGGGATATTGTAGTCATCAGCCAGAAGTTGGTTCGCTTCGGCGCGGGACGCCGAAACGTCGTGCTCATCGGTGATCGCTATCAACTCGCAACTTAGGATGAGCATCGAAGGCGGCGGCGTGTCCCTCCTGATGCGTACGCCTGCCAGACACGAGTAGAGCGCCATATTTTCTGATCACAACTGCAGTTCGTTCGATGAATTTCTGTGAACTTCACTCACTATAATATGCCGCCCCTTTTGACCCGATGATCATAAGGTCTGGGCTGGGTTTCATATCTTCCTGAGTGCGACCGACCACGAGTATCGCCGACTGGCCACCAGGCCAATTGGTCATGCCTGTTAAAGCGAACTCTTCGTCACCTGAGACCACCTGCCGCGATGGTTCAGAGCCAATTAATCTGCGAAACGCCATGTGCCAACCGTCTGCAACTGTTTCGAGATTCACTTCTGATCGAACTTCCCCAATGCATCTAATGAATCTTGTTGATCCCAGACGTCCAGACTCCACGATATCGGACATCGCCGGGGCTAACTCATAATCGATCACGGCCTGCTGGTCCATAAGTTCTGGGTGGGGTGCCCGGATTTAGCGAGAAATGGGTATGCAATGAAACCCAAACACCGTCTCTGCGTTCCAACACAACCGTCGCGCGGCCGGGACGGTGGAACGAACTGCCGTCCCCGTCAAAACCGGTTGAAGTCCAGGTGGCGATTCCCCAGGCGGTATTTTCCGAGCCTCCCGAAACGATATTGTCGACGTCAATTTGGAAGTCCTGGATGTTTGGCCAGACGCTTTCCCACTGGTTGGTTTGAAGCAGATCCAATCCGACGACAATATCTGCCTTGGTGCCGAAGGACGCGACATCGCGCGCAAATATCGCGCGAGTGGAATTGTAGTCTTCAGAGGCGCAATAGCGACTCAGCATACTGAACCATTGTTTGACAGCGTCATTAGCGTTATCCGTGATAATTGTCGGGCGTTCTTTTTGCATGTCGAACTCTCGTGAGGTCCGGGTTTGGGATTCGGAGTGTAACACATCAGGAATTGCCTGACCTGGCAGTCCATTCGATTCGCGCTGGTCGTCATTGGAAGTAAAAATTCATGTCAATCCGAACACCCAAATAGTTGCCGGCATCCAGACATTTATCGATTTTGATCCGGCGAAGATCACCGTGTCGAGTGTCAAAATCGCGCCAAACTCGCCGATCGGGTTAGAGTTGCAGTCAGTTGCCGACAACAATAGTGGGAGCCTGATATTCGCAGCAGGAACCCTGGGTGAACCGGCTACACAACCATTTGACATGGCGGTAATGAATTTCTGGCGTCTTCGCAACCATCGACCGCGACGATTGAATTCCCAACAACCGAGCCGTGGAGCACTATCGCCAGTGTGCAGGGAGTCGAGATTCAGCGAAGTGCCATTGGAATCGAAGTATAAATCGGGCAGCATTCAGACTTGTGAATCACGAAATTTGGGTCGCTGACGACAGTTAAAGTTGGCGATTTCATGACGTACACCATCGAGGTTGAGAACGTCGGTCCCGAATCCGCCTTGGATATCACGATCACTGATGAGTTGACTGTCGGAATGGTATTGGGTCAAATAGTAACGTCACAAGGCGTGTGTTCCGAAACAGCAGGTCTTATATCCTGCAACCTGGACGATTTGGAGCCTGGCGCCTCTGCTCAAATCCAGATAGTCGTAATACCTGACCCGCAGTTGTTGGGTGAAATTGCAGTCAACGAAGCCAGCGTCAAATCGTCTCGTTTCGACCCGATCACATTCAATAATCCAGCCAACTCTACCGTGCAAATTCCGGCCCTATCGGAGGTTGGAATGATCGCGATGGCTGGCGTGCTTGCAGCCATATCGCTCGTTAGGATCGTGCGGAACACAAGGCAAGTGTGGAAGCATGGTTTGAGGAAGTCGGGGAGACTGGATTCGAACCAGCGGCCCCCTGCACCCCATGCAGGTGCGCTACCAAGCTGCGCCACTCCCCGATCAGCTTCAGGATAGCACAGCGATGGTGGGCGTTCAAGATTCTCGCACGCATGACATGCTGTCTCAGAACAGGAAGGAAAAGAGCAAATAACGCTCGTTATCATGATCTAGTTATGAGCCTGCCGGGGACCGAATGCGATGGAACCAAGATCGTCGATTGCCTTTATTTGCGATCTCGAAGACGCCTTCCGTGGAACAGATACTGGTTTGCATAGCCTGCGTGCTCGCCAAATCGTGCCTGCGCCCACGCCCTCATTTTGTTTCGACTGACCTTCTCCTCGCTGTCAGAAAAGTACCACTCTCTTAGCGCGCGATCTATCCAAACATCAACCGGGAATGCTTCACATTTGTCCATCGAGAATAACAACACACAATTGGCAACTTTGTCGCCAACGCCCGCGAACTCGACCAAAGTGTCCAGCGCGTCCTGGTACGCCGCTTCTCGCAGGGAATACAAGTCGAACTCTCCATCTGCGACTCGTCTCGCGGCGGCGGCGACGTATTTGGCTCGAAAGCCGAGCCCCAGTTTTCGCAGGCTCGCTTCGCCTGCATCGGCCAGTTGAGCAGGAGTTGGGAATGCGTTTTTCTCAGTCTTGGTCCCCTGAATCGGCGATCCAAACGCCGCCGCCATATCTTCAACGTTTTTGGTGATGCGAGGAATGTTGTTGTTCGCTGAACAGATAAACGTCACGAGGCATTCCCACGGCTCCTGACGCAGAATACGGATGCCCTTGTACTCGGCGAACATTCCCCTCAATATGTCGTCGAACTCCAGAGTTGAGATGATAGCGGGAAAGTCGTCGTCCAGCCTGAGGTAATCTCTGAGAATCGGCGCCATAGAAGTCTCGGAGTCCGGAGATGCGTCCCATTCCACACCTCCGGTGACCTGCCTGATACGGACGATGTTGGAGAATATCACTCCTTCAAACCATGTTGTCCCGTCGTTTTGTGCGTCTTCGCGCCGCCATCGGAACGCCTGACCGCTCTCAAGAGTCGCGGCAAGGTCAAACGCATCGCTGTGTTCGATAAATGCCATCTATCCGTCGAGCCACCGTTCAATTTTGTCCGGCAATTCTCGCATGGAACACGGTTCGACTGTGACAGGAGGAAGGGACTGAATGAACGCCTGCCCGTACCGTCTAGTGAGGATTCGCTGGTCCAGAATTACGGCGACACCTCGATCGGTTTTCGTCCTGATAAGACGGCCAAAACCTTGCCTAAGTTTCAGAATTGCTTGAGGCACCGCATATTGGTTAAACGAGTTTTCATATTGTTCGGAACGGGCTGCAAAGACTGGCTCTGAAGGCACGTTGAATGGCAATCGCGCAACCAATAGCACTCTCAGAGCGTCTCCTGCGAGATCAACGCCCTCCCAAAAGCTGGAAGTTCCGAGCAGCACGGTTTCCGGGTTTTCCAGGAACCGTGACACAAGTTGTTGAGGAGTGCCATCCACCCCTTGGGCCAGCACATTTATTCCAGCCGATTTCATTGGCCCCCGAATTGCCGTGGCGCATGCTCTAAGCGACGCATGTGAAGTGAAGAGCGCCATCGCACGACCACCGGACGATTGGGCGGCCTGGATCACCGCCCAATTGACTGCACGCTGGTAATCGTCGGCGTTTGGCTCCGGCATATCCCTGGGAACACAGAGCAGCGCCGCATCTTCGTAGTTGAACGGCGAACCCAGAAGCAACTGATCGGCGTCGTTGAATCCGACACGCTCAATCAAATGCTTGAAGTTGCCGTCTGTACTGAGCGTGGCGCTGGTCAGAACCACTGATTCCTTGTCCGAATAGAGAAGTTTATCGAGCGTGTCCCCCACATCCAATGGCGCCGCGTGAAGTATGATGCCCTGACTCCGTGAGTTTTTCGTGGCCCAATATATTCCGTCATCTTGCGGGTTGACCACGAACTCAGCTAGCCGCTTTCTCAACTCGGCGTTGCTTTGAGTCGCTTCGGTCACTTCTGTCATCAACCCGTCGTAGCCGGGAATGTTGCTTTCATCAAGCCCTACAAGAGATTTGTGAAGCTCGCTCAGAACCGTTCCAATTTCGGCGATGAGGATGTCAGCGTTCTCCCAGGCGATCTCCAATTCGGACCACACTGGTTGGGAGCGAGTTGCGCTGGTGACCCGCGACTCATCGTTCTGACGCCGTTGCCCTTCTGTAGTGTCGAACAGTGCCGAAGTCAGTCCATTAAACAACAGGGCTAATCGCTCTCTGGCTTGTGGCAGTTGAAGCGCCGCCTTCCCGCTCGCTTCC
>CEWR01293278.1_pt1 | contig 18076 bp, 19 predicted proteins | sample 356321 | NCBI WGS metagenome assembly CEWR01 (sample SAMEA2621551, study PRJEB7988) | marine metagenome | biome: marine biome (ENVO:00000447); feature: mesopelagic zone (ENVO:00000213); material: "saline water (ENVO:00002010), including plankton (ENVO:xxxxxxxx)" | depth 790 m
TATAGGAAACTACAATATAGGGTCCGGACAGGGGTAGGCCGATGACGCAAGACTCAAATATAAATGTAATCGTAGCTGACGATCATGCCGTAGTTCGTGAAGGAATCACCCGTATTTTGGCAACTTCCGACCGAATTAAACTAATAGGGGAAGCCGAAAGTGGGGATGAGGCTTGGCTATTAATCAAAGATATGGTCCCCGACGTCGCTTTGCTTGATATACGAATGCCTGCTATGACAGGTATAGAAATCATTAAATCAATTAATGCAGCGGGGCTCAAAACCAAATCTCTTATACTAACCAATTACGACAACCCAGATTACATTCTTGAGGCAATTTCAGAAGGTGCCCACGGTTACATACTAAAGGCTATCGACCCGACCTCTCTTATAAAATCAGTAATTGCTGTCTATGAAGGCGAAGTAGTACTCGATCCAGAAGTAGCAAGCCTGGTAGCTAAAACATGGAGAGAACGAAATTCTAGATCCAGTTCCACAATGGGAATTTCATCCCTGACAATAAGGGAAAAAGAAACCCTTAAATTAGCCTGCGATGGTCTCAGAAACAGGGAAATATCGGATGCGATGGGAATAAGCGTACGAACAGTTGAAGGTCACTTCAACAGAATATTTTCAAAATTAGGTGTCTCTTCTCGGACTGAAGCTGTTCTTCAGGCAGTATCAGAACCAATTCAATAGCTTAACAGGTTATTCTGAGAATAAATTCTTGAAATTGCCCAGTACTGATCTGATTCCGTCACCTTGGGTTGAATGGGGGTCATAATTATCACCTTGACCTATCTTAGCGACCACCACTGTAATGTTGTCATGTCCTCCTCTGGAGTTAGCCATATCAATGAGTGATTGAAAGGCATCCTCAGGCTCTTCCTCAGCGCAAACCTCCATCATTTCCTCGGCCTTCACTAATCCGTGAAGACCATCGGAGCACAGCAATATCTGATCTGATAATTCAAGCTCTATGAACCCCGAATCAACTTCAACGGTAGAGTCCAACCCCATAGCCCTTGTGATTATATTTCTTCGGGGGTGATTTTCTGCCTGCTCCTCGGTGAGGATACCCAAAGCAACTTGTTCAGCTACCCAACTATGATCTGTTGTGAATTGTTCAAAAGAATTTTCTCTCAAAAGATATCCTCTACTATCACCCACATGAGCATAAAAAAATCGATCTTGCAGCACTATGCCTGCAGTAAGAGTCGTTCCCATACCCCTCGTGTTTTCTTCTTTCGATTTTTCAAAGATATCCATGTTGGTTTTCACCACACATTCACTGAGGACATTTTCCATATCTTCATTAATCTGGTCAGAAGACAAAGCCTCCACTAAATGTTTGGGCAGATTAGTCACTGCCATTTCACTAGCTACCTCTCCGGCAGCATGGCCTCCCATCCCGTCAGCTACAATCAAAAGGGCATCAAAAAGGTCATCCTGAGACCCAGTACCCAGCAATGTACGATATGCATCTTCGTTCTGTTCTCTCACAGACCCCACGTCAGAACCAGCCCCCAGTTCTACAGAATAATATCCGACGATTCTTTTCATATTTTTTCTCTATAACATGTGCAAGTTTGTAAAATGATAACCATATAGACACGTAGATTGTTATAATTCAACAAGTGGTATTTCACTCAACGGTTATTGATATAGGTCCATTTGGTTAATGTTTTCTAGTATATCGACCATATTAGACATAATTATATTCGTTTTATCTGGCTTCATTGTATCCAGCACGGTTGCAGCCATCATATTTGTGGTTTGGACGTTCGGTAAAATGAACGAACGCACAACAACAAAAGAACTTTTAGATAAGATAAACAGTTCTCCCCAAAAAACCAATACCTCTTCGGCCCTAAATACAACTGATAAAAACAGTGAATTAATAAAGGCCGCAATAACAATCGTCGAAAGCTATGGGTTATCAGTATCCGGCCCTCAAAATTCACGTAACATCAACATCACTTCGTTGGAAGATAATATAGATCGAACGCGTGAAATCAATAATTCCAATCAAATTTTACCCATACCAGAAAACAGCCAGGAAAAAATGTTGTTGCAAACGGGTCATGTTCACATGAAACATGGAGATTTTCAGTCAGCCATTAAGGACTACACCAACGCTATTATCATCAATCCAACTTTTGCCGGTGCATATAATGCAAGAGGTATGGCAAATAGAAAAATGAAAGATTTTCACGGGGCCTTGCAAGATTACAATACTGCCCTGAGTCTCCATAATAATTTTGCGGCAACCTATAATAATCGAGGTGTTATTTATATGGAAATCAGGCAAATAAAGGCTGCCTTAACTGATTTTGATAAAGCCCTGAATATAGAACCTAACAATTCATATGGGTATTGCAATAGGGCAGTGGCCTATAACTATATGCGTGACTTTAACAAGAGTATAAGTGAGAGCACCATAGCCGTAGAAATAAATCCTCACCTGCCTGAAGCATATGTCGTTAGAGGAATCGCAAAAGTACAAATGGGAGCGCTTTCAGCGGCAGACTTAGATTTTGAAGTGGCCGAATCCTTAGGATATAAACGGATAGACATCGAAGAGCGTCTTATAGCGTTAAGAAAAGGCTGACTTCCCCTATTTTGTTTTCAAAAACTGCTACTTCACTCGCTTCAATATCAATCTTGGTCTTTGGTGCGTGTAGTCTGTGGGCCGGCAAGACTCTAATCCAGTCCAGCATTTTATGCTCATTTTGCGCCCTTCTCTCCCTGATAGCGTTTCTGGACCACACAAATCACAAAATCCCCAACAAGCTTACTCTTTTCCCTATACCAATCGTATTTATATTGAGTTACTTATCCCCGGATATTTTTGAACTTTCGGTCACCGAAACATGGTGGGTGACCCCACTAGTAGGAAGTTTGATTGCAGGAATAATATTCGCCTCTTGCTACTACATACCCAAAACCCAATTAGGTGGTGGGGACGTAAAATTAGCATTGCTGATAGGGTGTATCAGCGGATTTCCCGTCTGCTTCGCCAGCTTGTTTTTGGGTTTATTAATTTTTATATTGAGGCAGGCTGTGAGTCAATATTTTCGAAAAATAGCCACTATATCACCATTAGCCCCGTCCCTTTCTGTAGGGACTATGATTTCAATCTTGGTTGCACAGCAAATCTAGAAGGCTATGTGCTCAGGCTATATTGAACTGTACGAGGTTTGATATCTTCAGAAATTCTTCTTGTTATTGGTATACTCCCAACCACCCTTGTACCTTTCCCTTCAGCCGAAATAATATCGACATATCCACCCACTCTCTCTGTCCTAAGTTTTAAATTAAGCAATCCAAAATGGCCGGCCCCCGGCACATTAGTTATCTTTGATTGGCTAAACCCGACACCATTGTCTTTTACAGAAAATGATATGCCTTCCTGGTTCCAGAGAATCTTCACCTGTATCATTTCGGCATTAGCATGCTCCACCGAATTTAGAACTGACTGTCGAATAATTTGATAAAGATCCCTAGCTACTGGCCCCGGTAATCCACCTTGATCGATTTGGTTTGAGGTATATGTTATTTTTATTAAAAAAGGCACTGCTTCATTCTCGAGCTCTTCAAAAAAGATCCGAAGCGACTCTTCCAATCCCATTACAGCAAGATCATCATGGCCTTTCTCCCTCACTAGCTGTCTTAGATTGACATCAGCCTTTTTCACCATCGCGACTAGATTTTCAATATCGGTAGCACTCTCTGCGTGTCCGTCTAATGTTAATTTTAATAACCCTAGATGCATCAAAATAGCACTCAATTCACTCATTGTCTGATCATGCAGATCGGCAGCTAATTCTTTTCGCATATCGTCCCTGCCTTGCTCCACCGCATCGAACTGCTCAATTCTTCTTAATCTATACGCCATAATCTGAGATATCCTGGAAATAAACTCGAGAGCCTTATCTGGGTCCTTTTCTGATAATTCTGTGAAATCGGCTCTATCTACCCGGAATAATCTGCAAGATGTCCGAGCTATCACACGGGCCGTCCTAGGATAGGAATCTAAGAATGCAATCTCTCCAATTACGGACCCTGATTTAATCCATGCTACTGGTATCCATTTCTCATTGACGGGGACTTCCACCAATGCCTCCCCTGAGACAAGCAAATCAATGCTGGTGGTGATATCGCCGTAATCAACGATTATTTCTTCCTCAGCGAAGAAAATTTCCTTACCGTAATCTGACAAATATTCCCTATATTTTTCAATTTCTGTGGGAGTCAAAATAGGTTCATCCAAAGAACCTGAATTATCAAAAGAATTATCAGACATATAGATATTCTCGACCTTGGTCTATCCTAACGAAAGAGAAACACATAGATTTAAAAAAGCTATCGTAGAATTGGCCTGAGCGGACAAGTAATCATCACCTGAAACATTTAATTTTTCTTCCACCAACCCCTGAATCACTTCCACATCCGCCGGCGGGATCTCCAAGTCGCTGGCAATTTCTTGCAGGTTCATACCTTTACATCCTCTCGAGATTACTTCTAATTCCCTACCTGACAAATTTCCAGAATCTAAAGAATGACGTTCATAGTAACCAATCAATTTCCCTATCAGGGCATTATCAAGAATTAAATGTCCTAGCATAACTTTTCTTACAATTCTGATTAGTTCGCCTATGTCATCCAATGAATTTTTAAGAACATATGCTTTTGACCTTGAATCTGTCTCAATTAAGTCCTTTACATAGGACCAATCGTCATAAGCAGATACCACTACAACAGAAATACTGGGGTTGTTTTCCCTAATGGTTTTACTCGCTGAAATTCCGTCAAGTAGAGGCATTCTTATATCTAATACCGCCACATCAATTTCTAGCTGGGCGCATTTCTCCACAGCCTCCAGTCCGTCTTCACAGACTGATGAAACGACAAAATCTGCCTGTGTTTCAAGTACTCGTTTATAAGCAGTACGTATAAATGGAGAATCATCTGCGATAAGAATATTTACCATTTTTTATTGGTTACTCATTACTTCCTGGATAATAGTTCCGAAACTTCTTTAAGCTCTTTACTGAGTTGGTCGATAGAAACTGTCCCATATTTGTCCAACAACTGGCGAACCTGAGGGCGGACCTCTATCTTCTTAGCAAATAAATCACCCATATCAGATCCTTCAGCAGCATCGTTCCCGATATTTGATGCTAATACAGGAGGCTGTCCTTCATCTGCTGAACCATCTTGGCTAGGGTCCAATTCCATTTGAGAGTTTTCATCCTCACTATCGTCCATATCGTCCAAGGAGACAGTCTGTAAATTCCTCGGTTTTTCAAATGTGTGTGGTTCTATTACAGCGCTATCAGAATTATCACGTGTATCATTTTGGGCCTCGGAAGACATTACTGTATTTTGCAATAGCGACGGGGCCCCTTCTAGAAGAGTTGGCTCAAACACATCCTCGTATATCTCAGGATCCAATTCACTTAGATCCCACAAAGCATCAGAAGCTGGTGCTCCATCAACACTTGTATCTTCCGTCAAAATCTCTTCCCCTTGAAAACCGCCTTCGCTGCTTATTTCTGATTCGGACTTTACTTCAATGTCAGCCTTCAAGGTTTTCATTACATTTCCGAACTTGTCATAAATTGTCCTACGAATTGAATCCATACCATCCATCATCATATAGCTCCTGTTGATAACACAGAATATATTCCCATCGCCAATCCACCGGAACCGGTTTCTGGCGAAGAAAGCAATGCGGCCGTCACTTTAGGTACCGCCAACATTATGACAGCCGACGCTAGACATGTTACAGCAAGAAAGGTAATGATTTTAAGGTTGTTACCACCTTCGGAAAATTTTGGTGCCAAGGCATTTGCTACGGTAAGTATTGCTACAGCTATTATTATCGTTGTTTGCAACGTTCCTATATTTCCCATTTGAAATACATCAACAGAGGCACACAATTCCTCAGGTCTCGGCAACTTTATGCCAGCTGCCTCTACACCTGGCGGCACAACTATTTGATTTAAACAATTCTCCTTATCTGATACTCCAACTATTGATCCTAACTTACTATTAAAACTTATAATTATTTCCAGCACAAAAACGAGTATAAGGGCCATCACTGAATGCATAGCCATAGTCAGAAAAGTAAAGGTCGAGGAGGTAAGTTTTCGCTTGGCTCTCAATTCAGAGATGTTTTGGGCAAATTCTGAACAAACCTCTCCAATATGGCCTGGATTACATCCAACTTCTACTCCATCAACAAACATTCCCGAAGTCCGCGAAACCAGTTCACTGCCAGTTTCTCTACTGAACATCTCCCAACATTCGCCAGATGGTAAGCCCGACTCCAGTCGGGTTCTGAGACGTTCCAGAGGATCTTTTAAATATTGGTATGAAGCCGTGTCTATACGCCTGAGAGCTTCAGTTAAAGTTACCCCACCTGAACCGGCTATACTTCCGATGGCTCTCAAGAAAACGGGAAGCTCCTGATCAATGTTAGAAACTCTTGTAGCGTCTCGCATCGCAAGAAAAGCTGACGGTAGCAAACTTATTCCTGTCAATCCAAATATTGAACTTGATGCTGTAACGGAACTAACGCCCGTTTCTAACAACATAAAAAAACCCATGACACCTAATCCAAACCCAGCAGGGCCACAGGTTATGAATAAAAACTTAGCCATTTTCCGATCCGGGGTTGTTCCTGAAACGGGATCGTATGTAATAGTTTCAAATGGGGCTACTTTGTAAATCAAATACACCCCGACTGATGTGACACCACCCAATGTAAACAGCATTAGATAAATGAAAGATGCACTGGTAGACCCCAATAAGCTAGAAACTTGAGAAACAACCATAATAAGAGTTACAGCTACTAGTATCGCTGCATAGGCGTCCGTCCATTTACGAAGATTTTCTACGTTTCGATCATAGTCATTACTGTAATGTTGAGCTTCAGCCTTCGCCTCTTGAAGAACAAAATCAGACTCTGAACTACCAGATGAAATAGACGCTGAAAATCGTAGGAGCAAACTCTTGACCCTGGGGGCTTTTGCCCTCTGGGCTACCGTCTGGAAAGCCCTTGTGTATTCCATCCCCATTGAGCGAGCCATCAGATTAATGTACTCAAAAAATACGGAAGTTGAATACCTTTGCCTCCCACAATATTCAAGTAAACGATCTCTTGTGACACCACCTCGAGACAGTATCGCCATGTAAGTTAGTTGAGAGAATAGGTCAAACCCGATTACTTGGTTATCAGAAGAGACCTTCTCTATTTGCTTGCGCGAGGACGTTGTGGAGTTCATAAAAATTTGTGGTGTTCCTATCTGAAAGGCGTTTTAAAACTTCTGCTCTTCTCTCAAGTTCGCCGTATATGTTTCGGTATTCGTCGGGGGGTAGTCCCCTACGAGATGCTACCACCTGCTCTAGAAGATGAGTGTTCATATAACCAGGAAATTCGAATTCATCAGTAGCAGGATTCCATTTAAAGACTTCGATGAACCCGAAAGAGTTACTCTCAGGATCATATTCGATAATTTCACTTATGCTGAGACACCTTCTACCCGGGCTGCCATCAGGTAGCCTAACCGCACTCATAATCACTACCATGTTTAAATTATCGATATAAGTCTTCGGAACGTTGATAGGGTTTCCAGTCAGCCTTTGAATTAATTTTTCTACAGAAGCCGCGTGAAATGTAGCCATGCAAGCGTGTCCAGTTTGCATCGCCTGGAAGGCTATGGCCCCTTCAGCGCCCCTGATCTCACCGATAACGATCTCTTCAGGTCTCTGTCTCAAGGCTGCGACAAGTAAATCAAACATAGTAATCGAGGCACTATTTTCACCACCTCCCCTTGTAACTTCTCTTATCCAATTTTTATGTGGGACCTGTAGTTCAGGAGTATCCTCAATGCTCACTATTTTGGCATTTGGCGGTATAAATGTGCTGATTGCATTGAGAATTGTCGTTTTACCTGAAGCGGTCTCACCTGACACGAAAGTGTTCATCCCCTCGCTCAGCATCAAGGAGATATAAGCTGCCATTTCATATGTTAGGGTTCCAAATTTAATAAGATCTAAAATGCTAAGCGGGGTTGCACTAAATTTTCTAATAGTAAAATTACTACCCCGACGAGAAACATCACCTCCGTAGACAATATTTATTCTCGAGCCGTCCGGCAGGGTCGCATCTACAATAGGCTCCCGGATTGTAACGGGTCTTCCAATCTTCTCTGAAAGCTGTATCACATATTGATCCAATTCCTCAGAATCAGAAAATTCAATATTGGCTTTCAAGCCACCAAACACTTTGTGCTCTATGTATAGCGGCCCTACACCGCTACAGCTTATGTCTTCAATGTAAGGATCCTCTACCAACGGGTTCATAACACCCATTCCAGCTTTCTCTCTACGCATTAAATATTTGATCGCCTCAAATTGGTCGTCCGTCAAATCAATTGGTTTTGAAACCTTCTTGGAAGACCCGTTGGCTCTACCGCAAATTTCATCTACGGCACTCAAAATGACATCAAGGCGCCCTTCGGCTCCATCAGCAGAACGAAGTTCATCAATGTAGTCCATTAATTGAACGTCTATATCATTGACTATTTCTTCTACTCCTGGGGCGAGAGAAGGCTCAACGGCAAGATAATAATCCCGAGTATCCTCTGGATCATGAACCACATGAATAAATACCCCGCCACCAACCGGATAAAGTAAATTACGTTTCTTTTGAGTATCCGACCCTCTGCTTACAAACCCCAGATATTCAGGTATTCCGATATCGTCTATGGGAAGTTTGGAAACGTAGGCTCCAAGATGCCTAAATTGTTCTGTTTGGTCTCTAAAATCAGACGGCAGCCTCGCAAGCAGTTTTTGATCTAGAACAAACTCAGAGGAATGACCAATTCCGGTGTTTTTTAGAAATCCCTTAATTCCATCTTGCATGGAAACAGGATTGCCATTCATAGAACCGTTTTTGTGCTCGACACCGCCACCCTTTCTCATTTTGACGATTACTTTGAGGTTTTTGAGGTTAAACGCCATTTAGTGCCTCGACCTATGCCTTAGCTCTTGAAACAGGAACTATACGAATTCCCATCCCAGGTTCAACTTCAAAACCTAAAATATTACCGGTTCGCATATCAGCGCCCCGAATTTTTGCAACTTCCATAGTTTTAACTAAGCTAGTTCCTGATGCCCTGACCTGCAACCTTAAATAAGCGTCACAAATTGATCTTACCCTTAAAAGAAAATCCTCATCAAAGGCATTTTCGTGGACTGTACAAGCTATAACCTGGCCTCTCTCACACACGTTCTTCATTTCGTTAAAAAAATCCTGGATCTGCTCTCCTCCGGCCCTGGAAACAAACGTCGTGAGAGAATCGATAACTATCATTCTCGATGAATCTTGCTGTCTTATATGGTCGGAAAGTAATTTGAAAAACAAACCCGGATCTTCGCTTCCTGCTGTTGAGGTCAAAGGGAAAATTTGTAGGTCATTTAGCAAAAAATAGTCGGTTGCATCCTGGCCTAAGCTTTCCATTTGTCTTAATAAGGCATGCACGTTTTGTTCGGTGGTATATATGGTGGCCTTATGGCCACTGTTCAAGGTGCCCCAAAGCAGTTGCTGGGCAAAGGTGCTTTTGCCAGAAGCGTCTTGACCTTCGATAAGCATGACCGTGTTGTAGGGAATACCTCCACCCAGTCTCCTATCTATTTCAGTACTCCCAGTTGTTATGACAGATGCTTCTTCTGTAGTCATATCACCGTCCTAGAATTCTTCCATATTTTTTTCAGAATCAAGACCTATTAATTTTCTCACAATACTACAGTGTTTGGAATTGTTGTTACATGGTGCAGATAGAGGGAAAAAAGTGTGAAGTGCCTACTCCATTTGGTAATGTAACCAGCAATGTTCCGGCGACCTGAAGTTCACCGTTTAGATTTATCGTCATGGTAATGGTCTCACCTGGGTTGAATATCCCAACCTGATAATTATCATCGCTTATGGAGTAGGTCCATTGGTTGGGTTGTAAAGGCGCACTTCCTTTGACTGGCACCTTCATATCAGTGGCGCCGGCTGCTGTATTCAGTACAATGAAGGCATCCAATTTCTCTTCCATTTGAGTTGCAGTAAAAGTGGTTCCACCAGAATTTTTTATTTTGAACTCAGTAACACACGCGACAGTAGACAAGTCCACTGCTGGAATCCCTTTAATTGTTAATAAAATTTGATATCCTCCCCAATTAGCCGAAACCTGGCCGGCATAACTCCACATTTTTATCCTATGAGGGGAGGCCTCCGTAGATGATCCAGATATAAAATCAATTAATTGTCCTCGTAAAGTCGTGTTAGATAAATCCTTGAATGTAGAAGATGCGTTAGTCGTCGTAATCACTTCACCAGGTGCAAAATAGTCAATGGAAATCTTGGTATTTGTCCCAGTGCGGTTGGCAAGAGGAACAGGACTTCCAATTACCTTGTCTACAGTCAAAGTCGCTTCTGCTTGAGAATCGGCCTGGAACCAGTAACAATCCAAGGAATTGGTAGTAGTGATATCTCCACTCCGCGGGATACCTGGCAGTATCTGGCGACATCCCTCAGTGTCTTGGAGGTGATGTTTTTCCTCTTCTTCATAACTGTCCTTGAAATCCTGTGTACTTGAAATTTCTATCTTTGTGCTAACTCTATCTGCAATTATCTCCGCGGTGCTTTTGTTGGCTACCGCTAGTAGTTCAGCTCCTATCTGGTTGGCTTTAAACATGATTACAACCGCTGTTAGAAGTACGGAAATTATCAATAATGCAGAAATACTTGTTCCCATATCAAATTAAGATCCGGTCCATGTTGGTAGGTCTCTATTGGCCGTATTTGAATTGATAGGCAGATTTAACACCGTTTGATGTAGCAAATTCGAAATTGTATGTTCTAGCGCTCTGAACTAACTTGCTAATGGCATCATTCTTCAGAGAGAGGGTTAATTGAATAGTTTCTCCCTCTGTCCAATACCCGATCTTTTTTGTCACTCCATCCTTTTCGAAAGCAGTCCATTTGTTTTCCGTACAATTTATTGGGTCTTCGTAACATAAAAACACAAATTGCTGTTTATCAGTTGAGGACACAAACACATCTGATTGTTCAAGAAAGCTAATATTGGCTCCGCCAATATTTTTTATCCACACCCTTATCAAAACCTCGCTATCAGCGTGAACAGCCGTGATATCAAAATCGGTTTGTATCCGCTGAGAAAGATCTTTTTGCGACTCAACTACGGATTGGCTACTACTCCCAATTATTGGGGTCAGGGTAGTCATCATCAATCCAGCCGCAGTGACACCTGCTATTACCAACAGAGCTGTAACTATGACCTTATCCAATCTATTTTCCCTTTAAATCAAAGTCTAGAAAAGCCAGGTATATATCTATGAGGCATCTATGGAGATACAGACGAGCTTATGAAGTTCCGATACGACCTGAGAATAAACAGCCGGCGACATCGGGTCATTGTTTGAATACATTTCGTCAAGCATTGACATGTTTTTCAGAATAAATTTTGACATCAAAGGGCTTATCATGGCTGAATTTTCATATGCCTCTAGGATAGGGAACAATCTAGCCGCAGAAAGGCCTTTCTCCTTGGCTTCTCCCATCCACCCGAGCAAATCATTCAGGGTGCCTTTGTTGTTTTGGTCAGCTGACAAATCCAATGCCGCTTCAGAGCCGAAATATGCACGAGGTGCCCCGTTTACCGCTGGGCTAGCTGTTTGAGGTGTCGGAGCTAGAGTTGGTGTTGCCGCTTGAACTATCTCTCGTGAAGATGACAGTACATCTGACTTTCGAAGCCAAGTATCACGCATATCAATTAATATTTGACGAATTTCAGTTTTTAAAATATTGACTTCATCTTCTAAAGCCTGAATTCTCTGCTCTAACTGTGAATTAGATGTTGTCATATTGTCACCAATTATTCCAGATTCATCACTTTCATTAACTCAGGTGGAGTCTTTCTTGAAATAATTAAGGATCCACCTTGTTGGGGAATTAATTCGAGCCTGAAAATCTGGTTTTTATCAAGTTTTGTGGCTTTGGCCGCGGTAGTAGTGTTAAGAGTAACAATAATTTCCGCGACATCACCCTGCTGCAATAGATCTGGAGAGGCGCCGTCGCCGACAATCTTATTTATAACCACAGCTTTCAATATCCCATCATCAGTTCCTCTGGCAGTTATATTCGCACTGGTGGAATCTCTCTGATTATCATCGGAATAGATCAGCGCGATCTTGGCTTTGGCAATTGAGGTTCCAGTGGAACCGCTTGCAGTGGTAATTTGGAACGTGATCGATTCCACCGCGTTTTTTGCCCCATTGGAAGCAGCTATCACTGCCCCTTTGGGAGCAAAAGTAGAACTTGCCTCCGCGATGCCTGCCTGAGCCGTAGTTTTAGCCTTCTCAGTACTGAATAGTCCGGTAGTCATAACAGTGAAAGCAAAGACAGCCGCAACCACAATGAAAGCAATTAATATGATCGCTGTTTCAAGGCCCGTAATTCCTTTCCTGTCGGAATAGAGATCCTGCATCTGAACAAAGACATTCTTCATAAGATATCCCCGATACTAACTATATGTAACTCCCTCATCAGAAAATGAGGCCGTTCTCATTTTAACAGCACAGGCTGCAAATTATGAACAGTTTAATCTAGATCAGTTTCTAAAGGAAACCCAGCATAAAGGGCGCCCAGAAGTGTTCAACCACTGCTGCCAAAATAACCATACCAAAAGATACAACCGCCAAGACAACTACAGCATTTAGAACCTTAAAAAATCTTGAATCCGTCGGTTTATATAAAGTGACTCCCCTGGAGAAGAAAATAGCTGCTAGAGAACCACACAGGTAAGCAAGGCCCTCAAGCAGAACATGTGGGCTCAAAGCAACTGTCGCAATAAGAGCCAGTAATATAGGGCTGGCTGCTGCCGCCATATTCACTTTAACTGCTGTTACTAGAGTTATAGCCCAAACACCGGCATTCCAACCCAGCGCCATACTAGTTCCAAGGCCTCTATATATAAAAGCGAAAATAAAAAAGACTATCAGCACATAGGTATTGATTCGTAAGAAAGTCATTCCGTGAGCGAATCTTTCTGGGGACAAGTCAGTACTGGTATAGGCTGTACCCCTGTCCATAATAAAAGTGTATTGTTCCTGGAGAGTGGCTTGAGGTAAAACAAGTCCGACCACGGCGTAGGCTAGCACCATTCCGATAAATAATATCGTTACCGAAATAATACTTTTTCGATTAGCCTCCCATCCGCTCATTCCCAAATCCCATATACGGTCCCGATTTACTCTCTGTATCTGGTTAACACGGGGAACTATAGCTGCACACGCTAGTGCAATTGAAGCTAATCCAGCCTGAGGGATAGCAAAAGACATAGCTATGACAGAGCTGATCAGGACAGCCAAAAAGGCCTCAAATCCAATTAATATATTCCATTTACCGTCAGAAGCTGCAGGAAAATGGTTAAAAATTGCCCCTAAAATAGATCCTGGTTCGTCCGAAGCCTGTATCTTTAATAACATATCCAATCACCCCAATTGATAGCCTACTTACATAAAATGATATGACTCGTATTAAAATACGCTTAAATCAATTAATACGAAAGGTAAAAAGTGACAACATTACTCTTGTTATCAAACAATCTGATGTTTCTTCCTAGAATTCAAATGGCCGCCGGTTCAGGTGTCTCTGTAATAAGGGTTTCTGATCTTGATCGATTAAATAAATTGATCGAAGAATCTGACATTGATTTCGTAGTTGCAGACCTAGAATATGACCAAGATTTCTGGTCAAAGGCGCTACAAATGTTTCAAGAAAATGAAGATTTGAATCCCAAAATGATAGCCTACGGACCGCACGAAGACACAAATTCTATGGAGATGGCCCGTTCACTAGGATGCGATCCGGTACTCGCCAAAGGTGCTTTCGTGAACAATTTAAAATCAATTCTGGCAGGAGAGTCTAAAAATCCCTGAATTCCCTATGGAATTCTATCAACAGGCATATTCACCCATGAACTCATTTCATGCGGCATAGTCACCAAGTCGGCAGGACAAACATAATTCGGGTTGAGTTGATCCATCGCCGTAACACCCATTAATCCCATGGCGATTCTTATCTCTTCTTCCAGTATTTCAAGCACCCTCACCATACCTGGAACACCTCCAGCAGCTAGCCCCCATCCTTGCATCTTACCGATTGCCACAGCTGTAGCCCCCATAGCCACCGCTTTCACAACATCGGAACCTCTCTGCACTCCACCATCCAACACAATCTCAGCTTTACCATCAACTGCCTCAACTATCTCAGGGAGCATTTCCATAGTTCCTTGACCATGGTCAAGTTGCCTACCTCCGTGATTGGAAATCCACACCACATCCACTCCGTGTTCTATCGCTATTTTGGCATCTTCTGCAGTTGCTATGCCTTTTAGCATGAAAGGTAATCCTGCCTCTGACTTTATCTTATCGATACTGTCCCATGTAACCGAAGCTTGCCATTTCGGGTCCACAGGGTTTCTTCTTGAAACCGGGGTCCATCCGCTAAGCATCGGTCTTTCTCTACGACTATAATTTGCAGTATCTACAGTGATACAAAACCCTTTATAGTCGGCCGACTTCGCTCTAGAAATCATCTCTTTAGTCCATTCCCAGTCCCCATGGATATAAAGCTGATATGACTTGGGAAAATCAGTGGTAGCAGAGGTCTCTTCAAGGGATGGTTGAGTTACAGAACTAACCACATGCATGGTGCCAAATTCTCCCGCTGCCGCAGTGGCAGCCGCCCCGCCTTCCGGAATGAAAACCTGAAGTGACCCAATAGGAGCCAATAAAACCGGTATCCGTATTTTATGACCTATAAAGGTCGAGGAAGGGTTAACACTAGAAACATCCGCCAGAATCCTTGGTCGAAAAGCTACCTTATCAAAAGCCAGCCTATTTCTCCTCATAGTGGTCTCAGATTCAGAAGCCCCCGCCAAATAGTCCCAAGGCCCTTGAGCCAAATTCTTTCTAGCTCTCTGGATAATTTGTTCAACCGTTACGTATGTAGAAAAATCTTCAGACAAGGCATCCCTCCACCTAATTAATTGCTTTTAGAGACCAAAAATCTGCTATAAATTGCAGTGGTAGTATATCCAAGCTTGAGAAAAAGTTAAGCCCCATTGACCTATTTCCTTTAAAGTGAGGTCCAAGTGACGACTACAATGCGAATCTGTTCTCTACTTCCTAGCACCACAGAGATTGTTTGTGCGCTTGGTTTGAAGGAAAATCTAGTCGGTATAACTCATGAATGCGATTACCCTCAAGACATCAGCGAAATTCAAGTAGTGACCAGGAGTCTTATCGACCATTCAGGGAGCAACTCTCAAGAAATAAATAGGCATATATCTGAAGCTCTTCATTCTGGTTCAGGCATTTATGCGATAGACAACAAATCCCTAGAATCTACTAACCCTGATCTAATATTAACCCAAGAGCTTTGCGAAGTTTGCGCTGTTTCCTACAGTCAGGTAAAGGAAAGTGTCAGGACATTAAGCGGAAACCAAACAGTGCTCTCCTTTGAACCCTCCAATATTGAGGGTATCTTGGATTCCATAGTCCGAATAGGAAAACAAACCAATAGCGAACCAAATGCCAAGACCCTTGTGAGTGAAGCTCATGGAAGGATCGATGCCGTAAAGTCAAAATGTTCCGACTCTGCTATAAAACCAAGAATATTAGGGTTGGAATGGTTAGAACCTCCATTTATTGGAGGTCACTGGGTCCCAGAGATGATTGAAATTGCAGGCGGCACTCCAGCTTTAGGAGGTCAGGAAGCACCCTCCATGGAGATCACATGGGAGCAAGCTTTGGCATCTTCACCAGAAATAATAGTGCTAATGGTTTGCGGGTTCGATTTGAAAAGAACAGTAGAGGAATTCAATTTGCTGAGCGAATCCGAATTTTGGAAAAAATATGACGGTGAAATATATGCAGTAGATGGGTCCGCATATTTCAGTAGGCCGGGCCCAAGAATTATAGATGGCATTGAAATTCTCAGCGAGATCATCCACCCAAATATTTTCCGGAGAAAAACAGAACCAAATGCATGGATGAAGATAAATTAGGTGGTTTTGTAGGCCTTTGCCAACCGCTTCACACCCTCACGGATTTCATCTGACTCAAAAAGAGTGTAAGTCAGCCTAAGATACCTGCTGAACTTACCTGATTCAGAAAAAGCATTTCCAGGTCTAAAGGAAACCCCATGTTCTTCTGCCAATTGCAGGAAGGAATCTGAATCAAACCCTGGTGGAAATTTTAGCCAAAAATAATACCCCCCCTTCGGAAAGGAATATGAAACGGATGTACCAAAGTACTCCTGTAAACTTTTATCCATTACCAGTGCTCTGGAAAGATATTCGGCCTTCAGTTTTTCAACATTCGATTCCAAGTGGCCCAGATCTATCACCTCTTTGATCAATGCAGAGGCGTAATGGTTGAACCCACCGCCACTAAAGGTGAGTGCGGCATCCGACAATTTACCTACGACTTCTTTAGATGCGTGTATCCAGCCCGTTCTTAATCCTGGCGCCAAAATTTTGGAAAATGACCCAAAGGATATGACTCGATTCCCTGAATCAAAGTACATCATAGGTCTCGGAGGCTTTTGATCAAAATAAATGAGTTGATAAACTTCGTCGGCAAATATTTGAAAATTATACTGGTTAGCCAACGCCACTAGATGTTCCCTTCTCTGTTCAGTCAGGGAAGAGGCGGTTGGGTTTTGAAAAGTGGGAATCGTGTACAAAAATTTAGGGGTTAGGCCCTTTTCTAAAACCTCTTGTAAAGCTTCTGTATCCAGCCCATCTTCGTCAGTGGGAATCCCAACAATATTAAGAGAGTGCTCTTGGAAAATTTTTTCGATTACGAAATAGGTGGGCTCCTCGACTATAACTGTATCCCCGGAGTCCGCATACATAGTGGCGGCCAAATCTAAAGCTTGCGAGGCCCCGGCAGTAAGAAACAAATTGTGGGGGTCCACATCAGGAAGATATGCCTCCTGATCTGACAAAAATGAGGCAAGACTTTCTAAAAAGGGTCCATACCCCTGAGTTGCACCATACTGTAAAGCAGAGTTATCACCCTTTGAAAACATCCTAGATGAAGCTTCACTTACTTCATTGAAAGGATGCAGGCGTGATGAAGGATGTCCCCAGCCAAGGTCTATAACACCTGGGTTAATATCAACGAGTAAGGCTGGCAGATTTGTCGTCATATTAGATGCAAACTATCGTACTGGCTTTCGAAATATATATATATTCTCTGATGGTGATAACGATTCTAGGTTCCATTGGTCAGCAACAAACTCCATAGTCCTGGGTCTGTAAAAACTTACATGTGTAGGATCCAGCCTATAGTACCAGTCCTCAAAATTAATTCCTTCATACAAAATAGCTGTCATAATTCCAATCAGACCACCCGGTCTGACTAGATCATGTAGAAGCTGGAAATCCTCATTTGGTTTTGTAAAATGTTCCACTGTTTCAGTACTAACTACAAAATCATATAATTTATTCAGATTCTCTTTATGGTCAGCAAAAATAGGATCAAAAATCTCCATTCTGTAACCCTCTGATTCCAGCATTAGAGACAAGGTGGGTCCTGGACCAGAACCATAGTCCAACCCAATTTCGCCAGCTATCAGAAGAGGAGTCATTTGGTTTTTTAGTCTACTAAGAAACTTCCGATAGCCAGTGTCAGTAGGTGAATTATTGTGTTCCAAGTATCGATCACGCTGTTCGTCTATAGTTAATTGGTACTGACTTGGGACAAATACCAACCCGCAACTATCACAAGATAAATATCGACGTTCCAATTTTTTCCTGACACTGGTAAAAAAAAGGGCTACATGAAGTGACAGGCAGAGAGGGCATTTCTTTTTAAGAACCTGAGAACTCACCTTTTTTCCAACTTCAACGTGGTAGCGCATACGGGATTCGAACCCGTGGTCTCCGCCTTGAGAGGGCGGTGTCCTAGGCCGCTAGACGAATGCG
>CEWR01026075.1_pt1 | contig 18011 bp, 16 predicted proteins | sample 356321 | NCBI WGS metagenome assembly CEWR01 (sample SAMEA2621551, study PRJEB7988) | marine metagenome | biome: marine biome (ENVO:00000447); feature: mesopelagic zone (ENVO:00000213); material: "saline water (ENVO:00002010), including plankton (ENVO:xxxxxxxx)" | depth 790 m
TGATGTCAACACCCGTACTCAACCCGCCGCAGACAGCGATTTTAGGCATGCATAAAATACAAGATCGCCCGGTCGTTGAGGACGGTGAAATCGTGGTTAGACCCATGATGTATTTAGCGCTCTCATATGATCATCGGTTGATCGATGGGCAAGAGGCGGTTCGATTTCTCGTCACAATTAAAGGCATGATTGAAGACCCTGCTAGGATTCTATTGGAACTGTGAGGGACACTTCGTGAGTGACACGTTGAGCTATGAGGTCGTTGTGATTGGTGCTGGTCCTGCTGGCTATGCTAGTGCGATCCGGGCCACTCAATTGGGTCTGAAGACGGCTTGCATTGATCGGACCTTAGGCAAAGACGGCGAACCCTCGTTGGGAGGGACTTGCTTGAACTGGGGTTGTATCCCCTCGAAAGCGCTGCTCGACGCTTCTCAGAAGTACGCAGAAATCGAAGGTCTAGAGATTTTAGGGATTGAAACGAAGGAAGTAGGTTTTGATCTTCCGAAAATGATGGCGCGCAAAGATGCGGTAGTTACGCAATTAACCGGGGGCATTTCATCGCTATTCGAGGCCAATGGCGTTGACTTTTACCCTGGATCGGGACGGCTTCTTTCTGGACGACGAGTAGCGTGGACGGACCACGAGGGGTCAACCAATGAAATGAGAGCTGAACACATAATTCTTGCGCCGGGTTCGGTTCCAATGGATATCGATGCGGCGCCTGTTTCGAACGAGGGAATTGTGGATTCGACGGGTGCTTTGGAGTTTGACATTGTTCCGACGCGACTTGGGATCATTGGTGCGGGTGTTATTGGGCTTGAGCTTGGAAGTGTCTGGTCCCGTCTTGGATCGAAGGTGATTGTGCTTGAGGCTCTGGATTCGTTCTTACCGATGGTGGATACGCGCATTGCCCATGAGGCTCTACGAGTGTTACGAAAGCAGGGTCTCGATATTCGTTTGGGTGCGAGGGTTGTCGCTGCCGCTGAAGCAAACAGTAGCGTTGATGTCACCTATCAGGACAACGATGGTGATCAGCGTATTTCGGTGGATAAGTTGATCGTAGCCGTTGGGAGACGACCCTGTACGGAAAGTCTTCTTGCGTCAGATAGTGGTGTTACCGTAGATGAGCGTGGCTTTTTGTACGTTAACGATCTTTGTGAGACGGGTGTTCCGGGCGTATTTGCAGTGGGCGACGTTGTGCGAGGCCCGATGCTTGCCCATAAGGGAACGGAAGAAGGTGTCATGGTTGCTGAGCGAATCGCAGGCTTCAAACCTTTGGTTAACTACGAAACCGTTCCGAATGTGATTTATACCCACCCTGAGGTCGCATGGGTGGGACGGACCGAACAGGAATTGACGGCGGAGGGCGAAGCCGTCACGACTGGATCCTTTCCCTTTGGCGCGAGTGGTCGCGCAATTGCGGCGAACGATGCCGAAGGTATGGTCAAAATTGTTGCCGACGCTGAGTCCGACCAGATTCTCGGCGTGCATGTGTTCGGCCCGCAGGCATCCGAGTTGATCGCCCAGGCTGTCATCGCTATGGAATTTAGCGCAAGCGCAGAAGATCTGGGATTGACGATGTTCGCTCATCCCACGCTCTCTGAAGCCGTTCACGAGGCAGCGCTGGCTGCTGGGGGACGAGCAATTCACGTAGTAAATAGAAAGAAAAAGTGATGGGAGTTGTGTAGCGTCCGTTTAAGGCGTGGCATGTTCGGGGGAACAACATTCAATGAATCTTCACGAGTACCAGGCGAAGCGTCTTTTTGCCGATTATGGATTACCCGTTTCGGTTGGGTATGCGGTTGACACACCGGACGAGGCTGTCGCTGCAGCAGAACGTATCGGGGGTACGGCGTGGGTCTGTAAGGTGCAAGTCCACGCGGGCGGTCGTGGTAATGCTGGGGGTGTCCAGCTCGTGGATTCAACCGACGAAGTGCGTTCGTTCGCAGAACGATGGCTCGGCACGCGACTAGTTACGGTGCAAACAGATGAGGATGGGCAGCCTGTGAACCAAATCTACATCGAGGCTCGCACAGGCATCGAACGGGAGTTGTATCTAGGGGCCGTGATCGACCGGAGCAGTAGCCGCATTGTTGTGATGGCCTCCAAGGATGGTGGAGTCGAAATTGAGAAGGTGGCCGAAGAAACCCCCGAGAAGATTTTCCGCGTCCCTATCGACCCATTCGTTGGAGCGCAGTCGTTTCAGGGTAGGGATATGGCATTTCAGCTGGGTATGGAAGGAAATCAAGTAAGTCAATTTACTAATTTATTCAACAATTTAATGAATTTATTTATTAAATTAGATTGCTCGTTGGTTGAAATCAATCCATTGGTGATTACCGACGCGGGCGATGTCCACTGCCTGGACGCGAAGATTAATGTGGACGGCAACGCGTTATACCGCCAAGACGGTCTTCGTTCGATGCGAGATATCTCGCAGGAGGATGCGCGGGAAGTCCAGGCCGACGCCTTCGGGCTCAACTACGTCGCTTTGGATGGCGACATCGGGTGCATGGTCAACGGCGCGGGTCTTGCGATGGGTACCATGGATTTGGTCAAGTTGCACGGTGGAAATCCAGCGAACTTCCTCGATGTTGGCGGAGGGGCTAGTCAAGAGGCCGTCGCTGAGGCGTTCAAGATTATTCTTTCCGACACCAATGTTCGTGCCGTCCTTATCAACATTTTTGGTGGCATCGTTTCTTGTGCAACCATTGCGGAAGGGATCATTGCGGCGATTGAAGAGATAGGTGTTGGCGTTCCCGTGGTGGTGAGATTCGAAGGGAATAGTGCCGATCGAGGATCCGACAGACTGGCCGCGAGCGGACTTAATCTCATTGCCGCCAGCTCACTGGTGGACGCCGCTGAAAAAGCGATTTCGGCTGCGGGAGGTTCGGCATGAGCATCTTGGTCAACCGTGCGACCCGAGTGATTTGTCAGGGTTTTACGGGGTCTCAGGGAACGTTGCATTCTGAACAAGCCCTTGCGTACGGGACTCAGTTGGTTGGCGGTGTGACGCCTGGTAAAGGTGGTAGCTACCATCTGGGCTTGCCCGTTTTCGATAGCGTTCGCGTGGCCGTGGAAGAGACCAATGCAAACGCAACGGTAATTTATGTCCCTGCCGCGTACTGCAAAGATTCGATACTGGAAGCTATCGACGCGGGCATCGAGTTAATCGTATGTATTACCGAAGGCATTCCCACACTCGATATGCTCGAGGTTAAAGCCTGTATTGGGATCGCGGGGGCTCGACTGATTGGTCCCAATTGTCCCGGTGTAATCACGCCCGGCGAGTGCAAAATTGGCATCATGCCAGGCGACATCCATTTGCCTGGCAAAGTCGGCGTTGTATCGCGTTCGGGGACGCTGACTTATGAAGCGGTCAAGCAAACGACGGACAAGGGCTATGGACAGACAACGTGCGTGGGAATCGGTGGTGACCCCATACCGGGAACGCACTTCGTTGATGTATTGGGTCTTTTCCAGCAAGACGATGCTACCGAAGCCGTCGTTATGGTTGGAGAAATTGGAGGTACGGCCGAGGAGGAAGCTGCTGAATTTATCAAAACGGAGGTGCGAAAACCGGTGGTCGCATATATCGCAGGTGTAACCGCACCGCCTGGTAAACGAATGGGGCATGCGGGCGCGATTATCGCTGGCGGAAAGGGGACTGCGCACGAGAAATTCACCGCGTTAGAGGCGGCGGGAGTTCGAACAGTGAAGAGTCTGGCCGATATTGGCGAGGCGTTGGCAGAAGTTACGGGCTGGGAGTAGGCGATGACAGCGGAAACACATGGCTTTCAAACCGAGGCGCGGAAGTTACTGCAACTGATGATCAATTCCCTGTACTCGAACAAGGAAATCTTTTTGCGGGAGTTGATATCTAACGCGTCGGACGCAATCGACCGGTTGCGGTTCGAAGCGTTGGAACGACCGGAGCTATCCGAGACAGATCCGGACTACCGAATTTTGATTGAATTCGACAAGGACGCGGGAACGCTGGCGGTAGAAGACAATGGCATCGGTATGTCCAGACAGGAAGTCATCGAGAATCTAGGCACTATTGCCCGCTCCGGCACTGAAGAATTTTTCGCCAACCTTACCGGTGATCAGCAGCAAGATTCGACATTAATTGGCCAGTTCGGTGTTGGTTTTTATAGCGCGTTCATTGTTGCCGATGAGGTCCAGGTGCTTACCCAGAAAGCTGGAGAAGAGCGGGGGACGAGTTGGAAATCCAGTGGCGAAGACGACTTCGTTGTTGACCAGGTGGACACAAGCCGTGGCACGCGCGTGGAGCTCAAGTTAAAACAGGATGCGTTGGAATTCGCCGATGGGTTCAGGTTACGAAATATTGTCCGGCGATACAGTGATCACATTGGTATACCGGTGGAAATGCCAAAAGGCGACGACGAAGCGAGTGACGAAACGGAGGTCGTCAATTCCGCCAAAGCGCTTTGGGCCCGATCTCGATCTGAGGTTTCAGATACCGAGTATCAGGAGTTCTACAAACACATCTCTCATGATTTTGAAGACCCCACCACGTGGTCGCATAATCGAGTCGAAGGCAAGCTTGAGTATACGAGTTTGCTCTACGTGCCCGCGCGTGCGCCATTCGATTTATGGAATCGCGAGTTACCGAGAGGGCTCAAACTCTATGTGCAGCGGGTCTTCATTATGGATGAGGCGGATCAATTCTTGCCGCTATACCTTCGCTTCATACGCGGCGTCGTTGACTCCAATGACCTGCCACTCAATGTATCGCGTGAATTGTTGCAACATTCAGAGCATGTGCTTTCGATTAGGAACGCGCTAACCAAGCGGGTGCTCGACATGCTGGGCAAAATGGCGGAAGAGGATCGGGAGAAGTATGGTGTATTTTGGGACGAGTTTGGACAAGTGCTTAAGGAAGGGGCTGGAGAAGATGCAGCCAACCGTGATCTCCTACTTAAGCTCATGCGCTTTACGTCGACGGCGGACGAGTCCTCAGACCAGCGTATTTCGCTTGCGATGTATAAGGATCGAGCCAAAGCGGCACAAAAAACGATCTACTATGTGTTGGGCGACAATCTCACGACGGCGCGCCAAAGCCCGCATCTCGAAGTATTTAAACAGCAGAAAGTTGAAGTGTTGTTGTTGTCGGACCGAGTCGACGAATGGCTGATGTCGTTTCTAACGGAGTTCGATGGTTGGTCGTTTCAAGACGTTATGCGCGGTGAACTCGATCTACCTGAGCTGGAGAAGCCTGAGAATTTGGATGACGATTCTCTAGTCCAGCGGATTCAGGAGGTGTTGGGAGAGAAGGTCGAATCCGTGCGGCGGTCGACCAGACTCACCGATTCGGCGTCGTGCCTTGTCCTTGGCGACGACGATGTTGGACATCAAATGCGCCGTATCATGGAGACCACGGGTCAATCAGTACCAAACTCCAAACCGCACTTTGAGATTAACGGCGACCATCCTCTGGTCCAACGATTGGACACCGAATCTGACGAAGATAGATTTAGCGACATGGTTCTGATTCTCTTTGATCAGGCCTCGCTGGCGGATGGGACCGTATTGCTTGAGCCCGGCGAATACGTGCATCGTATTAATCGCCTTCTCCTGAATCTCTTGGAATAAGGTAGTAACTTGCAAGTAGCGATAATTGGATCGGGTAACTTCGGCACGGCCATTGCGAATATTGTTTCTGGGAACGGTGTGCCAGCGTATTTGTGGATGCGTGATCCGCAACAATTTGCGGAGATCGAAAAGTACGGCGAGAATCGCCGCTATCTGCGTGGTTATCCGCTTGAGGAGAAAGTTACACCCACCCTGGATCTTCAGTTGGCTGTGTCCGAAAGCGAGTTACTATTTGTCACAGTTCCAAGCGCCTCCTTTAGAGAAATGTCGATCGAGTTGGCTCCTTTTGTCACCAAAGGGACGTACATCGTTAGCGGGACGAAAGGCGTGGAGGCTCCGAATTTTAAATTGATGAGTCAGATCTTAGAGGAAGAATTACCGGGTCGGCGAATTGGAGTCATTAGTGGCCCCAATATCGCTGAAGAAATAGCGGGTGGACACTTCACGGGAACCGTTGTCGCTAGTCGCGACCCTAAGCTGTGTCAGTGTGTTCAGATGGTATTTGCGAGCGATACCTTTCGCGTCTATTCGAGCGAAGATATCTATGGTGTCGAGTTGGGTGGTGCGCTCAAGAATATTTATGCGATCGTTTGCGGAATGGCCGCTCGACTTGAAGTTGGTCAAAACACAATCGCGATGCTGATTACGAGAGGTCTAGCGGAGATGAGCCGATTCGCCGAATCGATGGGTGCCAATCCCCATACGTTTTTGGGGTTGGCGGGCGTTGGCGATCTGATGGTGACGTGCACGTCACCACTTTCTCGGAATTATCAATTGGGATTCCGGATCGCGGGTGGTCTGTCGCTTCACGAAGCGATGGATGAGTTGGGTAAGTTAGCGGAAGGCGTCAACACGTTGCACGTCGTGCATCAAAAACGCGAAAAGTTGGGTGTAAACATGCCGTTAGCCGAAGCTCTCTTCCGTGTATTGTTCGAACACGGGTCCATGGATGAAGTCATCAATGGATTGATGACGGGTGAGCAGCAACTTGACGTTGAGTTCGCGAAGCCAACGACTTGGGGCACGACAAATTGAAATGGTCGCCGCTCGTAATTGTTTTCGCCGTGTCCACGTTGGCGAATGTAGATGTCCCGGAATCTTTTGATGTTCGTGGGGTCGATCGGTTTCCTCGGTCGTGGATAGTGTTGTTCGAAGCGGCCGAAGAATCACGACCCCACGAATTTATTGTCGGTCCGGTTGACAAGATGGGTCAAGAAGTTCGGTTCGAACATGCGATCCGTGTTGAGGGCGAGAAAATTCGCGTCACTTACCAGATTCCTCCTGGTTTTCAACTGGCCGAGGTGCTTGAACATTACGAAAAGCAAATGCGTCGGACGGCCGACAAGGTCCTATTCCGGTGTCATGGTCCCGCTTGCGGACGCTCTTCAATTTGGGCGAACGACGTTTTTGGAATACGCCTGATGACTGCCCCAAATAGGAATCAATATTACCTTGCGGCGACATTCACAGCGGATGAGCAGCAATCGTTGGTCGCGGTTTATCTCGTCGAACGCGGGAACAAACGAATCTATGTCCACGTCGAGCAGATCTTAACGGGTGCGCGCTTTGATTTTGACGGGAATCGCAATATTGCCGAGCGGTTAGCAAAACGCGGATTCGTTCGAATCGATGGGATTGTCCCAAACGGGCAAGGTGCGTTGGACGAAAATCAGCTCGAACAATTGGATGTACTGGCGGAATCGCTGACGAGTTTCGCTGGACAACAAGTTTATGTGGTCTGTCACCTGTATGGATCCATGAAAGTCGACAAGCTTCTTGAACGATCAGAGGAGTGCGCCGAACTTGCGGCAGAACGAATCGCAGAAGTTAGCGGTGTGACTACGATACCGTTTGGCACGGGTCCGATGGCACCAACGGAAGAATCAACCGACTCAAGACTTGAGCTTGTGCTTCCAAGCCGTCTCCGGAGTGAATGAAGAATATAGAAGTCCCGCTGGGACCGAGGCGTTGGTGCGGCATGTTGCAAATCGGTTAGAACGGGCTTCGGATATCTATTATGGCCACGGATCCGATAGTGCGCACATGGAAGCCTGGGTGCTGGTACATGGTCTTCTTATGCAACGGGTCAGCGACTCGATTGATGAGGCGTTTGAACGGTGCGTAGAAGATTGTGTGTCCCTTCGTCTCGGTGATCGGGTACCGGTCGCGTATCTGACTGGGTTGGCTTGGTACTTCAATCGATGGTTCGAAGTTGAACGCGGCGTGATGATACCGCGCTCGCCAATCGGCGAAATCATCGAGACTAATTTGCGACCGTGGTTGAGAGAGCCTCCTGATCGTATTATGGATCTCTGTTGCGGGACGGGATGTCTCGGCGTGATGGCGGCATTGGCATTTCCAGAAGCCTCCGTCACGTTGATAGATATTGATGAGCGAGCGTTGTCGTCGGCGAGATCGAATGTTTTGCGACATGGTGTGTCCGACAATGTTGAGATTCTTCGGTCGGATTTGTTTGATCAATTAGAGCCGAATGTTTTCGACGTCATCATTGCCAATCCTCCCTACGTTTCGGCCGACGAATTTGAGCACCTGCCGGAAGAGTATGCGTATGAACCAAGGGCGGGTCTGGCCTCTGGCCATGACGGGCTCGCGTGTTGGAGATCGATCCTTAGCGAGATTGGCAAGTGGATGTCACCCAAAGGGGTTTTGGTTGGCGAAACCGGCAGCGCAACAGCAGGCTTTTTGAACGCGTTTCCGTCGTACGATATTACTTGGCCGGTACTTGAGTATGCGGTCCGACGGGAGGACGGGGGGTTCGGCGTTTTCGTGGCCGACGCGGAAACATTCTTGCGGTAAGCTGACGGGATGGCAGGCAATACGTTTGGACAGACTTTTACGGTCACCACCTTTGGCGAAAGTCATGGACTCGCGATGGGTGCAGTGGTCGACGGCTGCCCTCCCGGTCTTGAAATTAGTGAAGAGGATCTGCAAGGGGACTTGGATCGGAGACGCCCGGGCCAGTCGAAATACACGACGCAGCGCCAGGAAGACGATCAAGTAAAGATACTCTCGGGCGTTTTTGAGGGAAAAACCACGGGCACTCCAATCGGTTTAGTGATCGAAAACACGGATCAACGTTCGAGAGATTATGGACAGATCAAAGATCTATACCGCCCATCCCATGCGGACTTCACTTATGACAAAAAATACGGCCACCGAGATTATCGTGGTGGAGGCCGAGCGTCGGCGCGGGAAACCGCGATGCGAGTTGCGGCGGCGGGTATTGCAAAAAAATATCTCCGCTTGACCTTTGGCACTGAAATACGTGGTTACCTCGCGGAGATAGGCGCCATACGGCCGGAAGTAAAATCGTTAGATACGGTCGACGGGAACCCGTTTTTCTGCCCGGATCCAGAAATGATCGACCCTATCGCCGAATTGATTGAACGGCTCCGGCGCGACGGTGATTCGATTGGTGCGAGAGTCAACGTAATGGCAAGCAATATTCCCGTCGGCCTTGGCGAGCCGGTGTTCGACAAATTGGATGCGGATTTGGCGGCGGCGCTTGTAAGCATCAACGCCGTTAAAGGCGTTGAATTCGGCGCGGGCTTCGGAGTGATTCAACAACGCGGCAGTGAACATCGAGATGAGATGGATACGTCGGGCTTCCTTTCCAATGATGCCGGTGGAATTCTTGGTGGCATATCGTCGGGACAGGATATCGTCGTAAGCATTGCGCTGAAACCAACGTCGAGCCTGACCCGGCCTGGTAAGAGCGTCGATCGCGCGGGAAACGAGGTGGAGGTGGTCACGACTGGACGCCACGATCCGTGTGTCGGGATTCGTGCGACACCCATTGCGGAGGCGATGGTCGCGCTAGTGCTCATGGACCATGCGCTCCGAGATCGAGCACAGAATGCGGATGTAACGCGGTAATCTTGGTGAATTGAGCGTCGACGAAGCCCCCGACACACGTTCCGGTTATGTAGAATGTTTTAACCCCCCTTTTGAATTACAAGGAAGCTCGTTGTTGTATAGAGCGGGACCATGACTAAAACCCTCTACGACAAAATATGGGATGCACACGTCGTTGGACAAAGGTCCGATGGCGCGACGATTTTGTATATAGACCACCACTTATTGCACGAGGTCACTTCCCCGCAAGCGTTTGAAGGCTTAAGGCTGACGGGCAGGTCGCCGTGGCGACTGGGCGCGAACCTTGCCACGCCAGACCATAATGTGCCGACCCAGAATCGAGCGGCGGGAGTTGAAGGAATCGAAGACCCGATTGCTCGAGAACAAATCATTACGTTAGATCGAAACTGTAACGATTTTGGGATTCGACAGTTTGACATGACCGATCCGCGACAAGGCATCGTCCACGTGATTGGCCCGGAACAAGGGGCCACCTTGCCTGGAACGACCATTGTGTGTGGTGATTCGCATACGTCGACCCACGGAGCGTTCGGGGCGCTTGCCCAGGGTATTGGCACTTCGGAAGTCGAACACGTACTAGCGACTCAGTGTTTGGTTCAAACGAGGTCTCAGAACCTGCGTGTCGAGGTAACGGGCAGGCTGCAACAGGGCGTGTATGCGAAAGATATTGTACTCGCGATTATTCGGTTGTTGGGAACCGCTGGAGCGACGGGACATACGATCGAATATACCGGTAGCGCGATCCGGTCGTTGTCGATGGAAGGACGGATGACGGTATGCAACATGTCGATTGAAGCGGGTGCACGAGCAGGTTTAGTGGCCGTCGATGACGTGACTCTAAGTTATCTCGAGGGTCGCCCGTTTGCTCCAGACGGAGAACTTCTTGAAAGGGCGGAACGGTATTGGCGTGGTTTGGTGTCGGACCCGGGTGCGGAGTTCGATCTATCTTTCGAATTGGACGCTGACGAACTGAAACCACAGGTATCTTGGGGAACTAACCCTGAGCTTGTTGTTGATATCGATGGCGTTGTTCCCGAACCGGATATCTTTGATGATCCTGAGAAAGAGGAAATGGCCGTCCGGGCACTCAAGTATATGGGCCTGGAACCTGGCGCGCCGATGACAGAACTTCGCCTCGATCGCGTCTTTATTGGTTCATGCACGAATTCTCGTATAGAAGATCTGCGGATAGCGGCAGATCTCGTGCGAGGACGGAAAATATCGTCCGCGTTGAAGTCTGCGATCGTGGTACCAGGATCGGGGCTGGTTAAGGCGGAGGCTGAGCAGGAGGGTTTAGACCAAATCTTTTCGGATGCGGGTTTTGAATGGCGTGATCCTGGGTGTTCAATGTGTTTGGCGATGAACGCGGATCGTTTGTATCCGGAGGAACGGGCAGCGTCGACTTCGAATCGAAATTTCGAAGGGCGACAAGGATACCTGGGGCGTACGCACTTGGTCAGTCCAGCAACGGCTGTAGCAAGTGCCATAGCAGGTCGTTTGGCCGACCCTCGGGAATTTATGTGATGGAGTCTTTTAGCGTGCATCGGGGAACCTTAGTTCCACTTGACCGGGCAAATGTCGACACCGATCAAATCATCCCCAAGCAATTTCTTAAATCCATTAAGCGGACCGGGTTTGGTGAGAATCTGTTCGATGCTTGGCGCTTTATCGACGAAGGCGAGATTGGCAAGAATCCCAATGAGAGAAAAATCAACAGGGAATTTATCTTTAACGACCCTCGATACCAGGGTGTCAGCATCCTATTGGGAAGGCGAAATTTTGGTTGTGGTTCTAGCAGAGAGCACGCCGTTTGGGCGTTATTCGAATTTGGTATCCGTTGTGTTATTGCACCGAGTTTTGCTGATATTTTTTACAATAATTGTTTTAAAAATAGATTATTACCCATTGTTTTAAAAGAAGAAATAATAGAATACTTATTTGGTTTAGCGACGGGTCCGCAGGCATTGGAGGTCGAAGTCAATCTCGAAACGCAGCGACTCTCTGTTGAAACCGCGGACGATATTCCTTTTGAGATAGAACCCGGGAGAAAAGAAGCCCTGATACTGGGACTCGATGACATTGGCATGACTTTCATGCATTCAGACGAGATCCGCGAGTTCGAAGTTCGGCATCGCGAGTCCATGCCATGGATTTTCAGCCATGACCAAACATAACATTCTGATACTCCCTGGCGACGGTATCGGTGCGGAAGTAATGCCACACGTGGTGCGTGTAATGAAAGCGGCCTCTCAGGGACAGGCGGAACTTGATATTTCTACGGCGGACATAGGCGGTATCGCCATCGATCGATACGGTAGGCCTTTGCCGAAGGAAACCCTTGATGCCGCTCGGCAGTCAGACGCAATTCTTCTGGGATCGGTTGGAGGACCGAAGTGGGATCACTTGGCAATGGACGATCGACCCGAGAGAGGCCTGCTGCAAATTCGAGCTGCCTTGGACCTATATGCCAACCTTCGTCCGGCGGTGGCGTTTCCGTCTCTAGAGAGCGCTTCGTCTTTGAAAACCGAATTGGTGACGAACCTCGACATCTTGATCGTTCGTGAACTGACGGGTGGGATCTATTTTGGCATGCCACGCGGTATTGAGCACGCCAAGGAAGGCCGCCGTGGCTACAACACTTTCGAATACGATGAACATCAGATCGCCCGTATTGCGCGTACGGCTTTTGATCTTGCTCGCCAAAGAAATCGGCGCCTTTGCTCAGTGGACAAGGCCAACGTACTTGAGGTCACGCAGCTCTGGCGTGAAGTTGTCACCGAGGTTCACGCGGACTATCCGGACGTGGAACTTTCCCATATGTACGTTGACAACGCGGGGATGCAGCTTGTGCGCCATCCTAATCAATTCGATGTGATGGTTACTGGAAATATGTTCGGTGACATTCTTTCCGATGTCGCGGCTATGCTGACAGGTTCTTTAGGGATGTTGCCGTCTGCTTCTCTCAACGCTAGCGCACAAGGACTCTTTGAACCGGTACACGGTAGCGCACCCGATATCGTGGGACAGAACATTGCCAACCCGCTGGCGACTATTCTTTCCGGTGCGATGATGTTCCGGTACAGCCTTTCCGAAGTAGATATTGCAGATAGGTTGGAACGGTCCGTGGCCGATGTCTTACGTCGGTTCCGCACCCCCGACATTATGCCGCCTGAAACCACGGCGGAATTGACGTTGGTAAGTACGGACGAGATGGCCGACGCAGTTATTGCGGCGCTAGACGGATGATCAGGCCTAGATAATGGAAAAAATCAACGTCGCCATTGCCGGTGCCACGGGTGCCGTGGGTACAGCCATGCGGGAGATCCTCGAGGACCGCAACTTTCCGATAAGTGAACTCGCGTTGCTTGCAAGTGAACGGTCCCTTGGAAAACGATTTCAATTTCAAGGGAAATCGATTCGCGTGCAGCTACTCGACGATTTCGATTTTTCGAATACCCAGATCGCCCTATTTTCAGCGGGTGGTACGGTATCAGCGGAACATGGCGAACGAGCCGCACTCTCGGGAACCATCGTGGTCGACAACAGTTCTGCGTTCAGATACGACGACGACGTGCCCTTGGTTGTCCCCGAGGTCAATGGACATCGAATCCAGGACGCTTTTGCACGACACATTGTGGCTAATCCTAATTGTTCCACCATCCAAATGGTTGTCGCTTTGAAGCCGATCTATGATGCGGTTGGTTTGGAGCGCATCAATGTTGCTACGTACCAGGCGGTGTCGGGTGCCGGCACGCGCGGAATCAACGAACTGGCCGAACAGACTCTCGGCCTTATGAACGGAAAAGAAATCGAGACGAAAGTTCACCCCGTTCAAATCGCATTTAACGCGATCCCCCACATCGACTCGTTTCAGGACAACGGCTACACCAAAGAAGAAATGAAAATGGTCTGGGAAACGCAGAAAATCTTCGAAGATGAACGCATAAGGGTGAATCCGACCTGCGTTCGGGTTCCTGTCTTTTACGGACACTCCGAAGCCGTACATATTGAAACAACGGATCCTATCAGTGCGGAGGAAGCACGAGAGTTGTTGGAAATTGCCGAAGGTGTCGTGGTGCTAGATGAGCAAAATGCTAGTCGTTATCCGACAGCGGCTCTTGATGCGGCCTCCAACGACGCCGTCTTTGTCGGAAGGATTCGAGAAGATATCTCGCATCCGTGTGGGCTGAACCTTTGGGTTGTTTCAGATAACGTTCGAAAAGGAGGTGCGCTCAATAGCGTGCAAATCGCCGAGGGCTTGATGCCGCTATTGGTCTAACCTGAATCCCTTACGTTTACGCGCACAGAATGCCGGTGTATAGCTTCGACATTGGATCTTTGTTTTGTTTAGTTCGAGGAAAGAAAAGCCAAAGTGTCTAAGGAAACCATTGCGCTAGGCCTTGAATACATGGGGACGGCATTTCATGGATTTCAGGCGCAGCGTGGGCCAGTGACGGTCCAGGGGGTTCTCGAAGAAGCATTGGCTTGTGTTGCCGACGAACCTGTGCGGGTTACGGCCGCTGGTCGAACCGACGCCGGCGTCCATGCAACTCACCAAATCGTTAGTTTTGGTGGTCCCCCTAGGCCTCTTTCGGCGTGGGTTAGAGGTGTGAATGCTGTTATCGGAGACGACGTGTCAGTTATTTGGGCGGAACGTGTTCCGGAGGGTTTTGATGCGCGGCGGTCCGCGGTGCGGCGCCGATACATATACGTTTTCGGAGAGTCTGATTCGCGACCGGCGATAGGAAAAGACTTGGCGTGTTGGCAGGACAAGATATTGGATGTGAACCGCATGCAAGAGGCAGCCCAGGTTCTATTAGGTAAACATGACTTTTCGTCATTTCGAGCTGCGCAATGCCAAGCATCAACTCCCTATCGGTGTATTGAGAAAATGACCGTGAGTCGAAGTGGACGGATGGTAGCGATCGATACGGTTGCCAATGCGTTTCTCATGCACATGGTTAGAAACATCGCGGGGACGCTAGCGCAAGTGGGTTCGAATATGCTTCATGCTTCGGATGTCGAGACCCTTCTTGCTGCCCGAAATCGATCTCTCGCTCCTCCCACCGCGCCACCGCATGGGCTGTATCTAGTTCAGGTTTCGTATCCAAATTTTTCACGTCACATTGAAGCTCGACGTCCCGTTATCTTGGGTCCGCAGGTGGTAGACTAGCGCGCTTTTTTAGGCTCCTCGACTATGGGCGTTGCAGTAAAGTTCTGTGGAATTACGACGGTGGAAGACGCGATCCAGGCCGTCGACCTCGGTTGCAGCGCGATTGGACTCAATTTCTACGAGCATAGTCGCCGACTGGTTCCGCTAAAAACCGCCGATGAGATCGTTCGGAGCATTGATGGCACGGTGAAAACGGTCGCTGTTTTTGTAGACCCGAGAGTCGAAGAAGTTGTGGACGTCGTTGAGGAAGTGGGAGTGGACTTCTTGCAGTTCCATGGTCACGAACCGGCTGCATTTTGCGAACAGTTTCAAGTTCCTTTCGTGAAAGCGGCATCGGTGAACGAGGGGTTTGATTTCGAAGAGTTCTCAGTCAAGTATCATCGAGCACAAGCATTGATGCTCGATTCTTTTCGTGGTCTGGAGCGAGGCGGAACTGGTAGAACTTTTGATTGGGCGTTATGGCCTAAGTACGTAAAACAGCGAATCATTCTGGCGGGCGGATTGGATGCGGCTAATGTGGCGCAGGCCATAAAGCAGACGAATCCTTGGGCCGTCGACGTAGCGAGTGGAATTGAAAAAGACGGCGGACCCGCCAAAGATGCCCAGAAAATGGAAGCGTTCATGAGTGAGGTTCGACGTGTCGGCGCGTAACCGTAAACCCTATAACGCGCCTGACGATGGTGGCCACTTCGGAGAATTTGGCGGACGTTTTGTTGCCGAGACGTTAACGCACGCACTCGATGAACTTACCGAGCTTTACGAGAACTTGTCGACGGACGAGGTATTTCGTCAGCGGTTCGAACATGATTTGGCGCATTACGTCGGTAGGCCGACTCCGTTGTACGAGGCCCTACGGCTTACGAACGAAATCGGTGGTGCACGCATTTGTCTAAAACGGGAGGATCTGAATCACACGGGCGCTCACAAAATTAACAACGCCGTTGGGCAGGCCCTGCTTGCGGAACGAATGGGGAAACGGCGAGTGATAGCGGAAACTGGAGCCGGTCAGCACGGTGTGGCCACCGCAACGGTTGCGGCTCGGTTTGGTTTTGATTGTTGCGTCTACATGGGCGAAGAAGATGTAAAACGGCAGGCGCTCAACGTATATCGCATGAAATTGTTAGGAGCCGAGGTGGTTCCCGTTTCGTCTGGTTCGCGAACACTCAAAGATGCCATGAACGAAGCAATGCGTGACTGGGTAACAAACGTAGACGATACGCACTACATTATCGGGAGTGTTGCGGGACCTCACCCGTACCCGGCGCTCGTCCGCGACTTTCAAACGGTCATTGGTCGGGAGACGAAAGAGCAAAGCCTCGAGCAGTTGGGACGACTACCGGATGTGCTTATCGCGTGCGTCGGCGGCGGCTCGAATGCTATGGGGCTATTTTTTCCATTTGTGGATGACGATGGAGTCGATTTGGTGGGGGTCGAGGCCGCTGGGCTTGGTATTGAGACAGGGAGGCACGCGGCGCCACTGAACGCGGGTCGGCCCGGGGTATTGCACGGAAGCCGAAGCTACGTCATGGACGATGAAGATGGCCAAATACGAGAAACCCATTCGATTTCGGCGGGTCTCGACTACCCTGGCGTTGGTCCCGAACATTCGTACTGGAAAGACATTGGACGCGCAAATTACGTTGCTGTGACCGACGAACAGGCCGTCGACGCATTCCGACTATTGAATCGGACCGAAGGAATTATGCCTGCATTAGAGTCTAGCCACGCGGTCGCTTATGCCGCCGTCGAGGCGTTGCGTCGCAACAACGATGAAATTATCGTCGTGAATCTCTCGGGTCGTGGGGACAAGGATATCCAAACCATTGCTGACATGGATGGGATTCAATTTTGAGTCGTATTGGTTCGCGGCTGGAAACGTACAAACGCGCAGGTAAAACCGCGCTGGTTTCTTTCGTCACCGCGGGTGATCCGTCGGTTGCGACGACGGTGCCCGCGCTTCGCGCGCTGGTGAGGGGCGGCGTAGATATTCTCGAGCTAGGTGTTCCGTTTTCAGATCCCGAGGCAGAAGGCCCCACGATACAGAAGTCGTCGGAACGCGCTCTTGCGAATGGGGTCAATTTAGTCGCAGTTCTTGACATGGTTCGTGATTTCAGACAAACCGATACGAACACCCCTGTGCTCATGATGGGGTATTTTAATTCGTTGTTGCATCTGGGCCCCGAGCACTTGGTGAAAAACGCTGTTGAGGCCGGCGTCGATGGCGTCATCATCGTCAATCTCCCGCCAGAAGAAGCGACGGATATTCAACCCGCATTTGCGGCAGCGGATCTCGATCTTGTCTTTTTGATCGCACCCACAACCACCGAGGCGCGTGCGCGTTCGATCGTTTCTGTGGCGGGCGGTTTCATTTACTACGTAGCGTTAAAAGGAGTAACTGGTGCTCAGCATTTGGAGGTCGAGACCGTTCGGAAGGAGGTGCTGCGGGTCCAGTCGTATACAACGCTGCCGGTGATGGTCGGTTTCGGTGTCAAAGATCCTCAGGATGCACGGCGGATAGCGACGTACGCGGATGGTGTGGTCGTTGGCAGTGCGCTCGTCCGGACCATGGAAGCTCTCCAGAGTTCAGAACGTCAAATCCCCGGTGCCCTCGAAGCACAAGTAAGGGAACTCCGGGACGCGATGGATGAGAGTGACCAGGATGCGCGCGAATAGCTGGTTCCAGATAGAATTTCTTTGATGACTAGTCAACGTGTGATCCGAGAGGAATCGTCTCAACTACGCGGGTGGCTTACCAGGATCGGTCGGGAACACCCGAAAAATGTACTCGACGGTTTGAAGCGAGTGTATGACGTCGCCGAGTGCTTGGCGGTATTAAGACCTGCACGGACGGTGATCGTGGTCGCGGGAACCAACGGCAAGGGGTCCACCGCCGTTTTTCTCGAACAGATATTACTGTCCGCCGGCGCTCGTGTTGGCACAACCTTGTCGCCACACATGCATGTCTTTAATGAACGGATCAGAGTTCAAGGCGAGGAGGTGAGTGATAATAGTTTAGTCAAGAGTTTTGAAATGGTAGAAGCCGCCCGAAACCGTGTGCCACTCAATTATTTCGAGTACGCCGTTCTCGCCGCGCTCACGTGCTTCAGCCGGGAGGATCTGGACTACGCTATTCTAGAGATCGGTCTAGGTGGACGCCTAGATGCGGTAAATATTATTGATGGTGATCTCAGCATTATTACCAGCGTCGGTATCGACCATGAGGAATACCTAGGATCTGATCGAGAATGCATCGGCCGTGAAAAAGCGGGAATATTACGGCGCGGCATCCCATTGATTTTTGGTGAATCCCAAATACCCGAATCGA
>CEWR01293277.1_pt1 | contig 17972 bp, 13 predicted proteins | sample 356321 | NCBI WGS metagenome assembly CEWR01 (sample SAMEA2621551, study PRJEB7988) | marine metagenome | biome: marine biome (ENVO:00000447); feature: mesopelagic zone (ENVO:00000213); material: "saline water (ENVO:00002010), including plankton (ENVO:xxxxxxxx)" | depth 790 m
ATATACTTTCAATACTAATGGAGAAGCTATATTAGAAACAATAATGGTAGCTTCTGTTTTCATTGGATTAGGATATACTAACACTTTCACGTTACTGAAATCTTCAATTCCTAATGTACAATCATTATTAACTGTAGTTGGTGTTCCGTGCTCAAAACCAGGTGCAACACATGCGTTCCAATTTTCTCCTAAATTATTATCTAAATCTGGACTAATTAGCTCTAATGTTGGACCATTACCATCTGCTTCAGTTGGCCATGGATTCATATCGCTATATTCAACAGAATCTACTAAAATTCCAGTGTTATCATATAAACGAACTAACTCTCCACCACCACTTAATCCAAATTCAAAATCTCCTAAAACTGGACTAACACTTGGGAATTCAGATTGAAAATCAACTAAACTTTGTGCTAAAACAATATAAGAATCTGGTGCTAATATCGTTCCGCTTGGAATGATAAATTCGTGTAACTCATCATCATCTTTAAAAATCCAACCTGATAAATCAACGGTGATTTCAGAATTATTATATAGTTCTACCCAGTCTTTCACTTCAAAATCTCCCGCATCTTTATAATTGATTTCATTAATAACAATATCCGAACCTCCTGTAAAAGTAAACACGGCAGTTATATTATCTGCTTCTTCTAAAAAGAAAGATGTATTTACAGCATTAACATCGGTTACAGTATGGTTATCTAGTTCCCAATGATCAAATGCATAACTAGAATTACTTTGTACAGCTTCTAATACCATATCTATCCCTCCATTATAAGAACCAGACCAAGGATAATCCCCATTCTCTAGGGTAATAGAATTAAATTGTATTTGTCCAGCTCCTTCAGGCTCTATATTTAAAGTAATATCATAAGGGCCTGTTAAAGTATAACAGTCATTAAGACCACCTGGAATATAATCGATTCTGTCAGTAATAAAATCCTTTACTTTTTGAACATTATCTTGCCATTCATTCATACTTCCTCCCCATCTGTCAATATGCTGAGGCATATCTGGAGTAATCGAGTTTTCTATTACCTCTAAAACACCTATCATTTCTTCTTCTTGAAACGTAGTGTTCATTAAATCCATATATCGTGTAATATAATATTGTCTAAACCCCTCGTTCTCCAATAATTTATTTAATAAGACAATATGTTGTTCTGGATCGGCAGTTATTCCTTCAGGATAGCAAGGATCTGCTTCGGCAGTATCGTCAGGCACACCAGTATAGTTTATATAATGATTAAAAGTAGCATCTTCATCCCATAAAACATAACCCCATTTTTGATGGCTACCAGCAGGATCTATACCTCGCCACCAAGAGGTGTTCCAATTAATCCAATCGGTACAAACCACAAATGAGTTTATTAATATATAATCTGTTAAACTAGTAACGTCTATTTCATCTGCAACATGGTCATAATTTACTTGATTTGACAAATCATTATTTAATGCAAAGCTGTGTATTTCTTCCCAATCATCAAATGCATCTTGACCTCCATATTGAGCCCAAGTACCTCCCCAATTCATTAAATACTGAATGTTATATTTATCTTGATCGTAATAGAAATCTGTATAATCAGAATCACTTACTTTTTCTCTAATAGAATATACTCCCCAGAACTGTCCGTTTGCATAAACAACACAACGTTCCCCTCTTCGCATATCAACATTTAAGTTATTCTTATTCGCTAATTTCTGAATAAAAATATCTCGAGTATGAGCACTGGAGTCTATACCTGGATAGTTATCATCACCTGAAGCTCTAATAATTATTCTTTGAAAACTTTCTCTTTCTGAATATTCTAATAATTTATCATTAATTGCATCATGATATCCCATTTCATCACGAGCGATATAATCAAAACTTCGTTGTGGAAACTGCCAAGAATCTTGACCGTGTTTATTGTATTCCCCATAACCAGCATCTTTTCTATTTCCATCTATATCAAAATATTCAATAGTTCCATGAGGCTTTAGTGTGTTATCTCCATTAAGTAATATTGTTAATTCATCTGCTGAAGTTGATAATACTGGTAACGAATGACTTTCATTAATAAAATAAGTATTGAAAGAAATAAAACTCGGTAAAATTTCTGAATTATTTGAAACCACTATAGCTTTAATAACTTGCGTTGATGCTACTGTTAATGGTCCAGCATATTCCGTAGAACCATTGTCAGGAAGATTCCCGTTTAAAGTATAGTGTATTATTGAATTTGGTTCCGTACTAGAGATTTCAACATTTTGAGATCCTGGATAAAAGCCAGCTTCCAAATTCATTTCTGGGGTTTGAGCATAGGCCAAATAACTAGCTCCTGTATTACTAGAACCATTAGTTGGATTTACAAATATTTTCCAATCTGAAGAGCCATTTGGACTTCTACCCATAGCATGTTCCAATTGTGTTTTTTGTATCTCTAAGTCATCAATTATAGTTCCATTGGCATCTGCAAAAACAACATGTTCTGGAGTGTTTTTGGTTTGTTTGAGTTTAAAATTAGTGTGGTAATTTCCTCCAGAAGCTTCATCTCTTCCAGAACACCAAAAAACTAAATAACCATTAGCAGGAATTATAGTACCAGCAGGTATTTCCCATTTGGTTGGATTTGAAGTTTTATCACTTAAATAATACCCTCCAATATTCACAGAAGATCCACTTGTATTGTATAATTCTATCCAATCTTCTTCGCTATTATAATTGTCCAAATATCCTGTTAAGTTAGAAACAGAGTACTCGTTTACTACAACTTGACTATAAATGGGCATTATAAACATAACAAGTCCCAAAAAAAGTATTAATTTTTTCATCTTATTTTATTTTTTTCACTAGTTAACGATTAGTTTTTTTGAATCCTGAAACGATCCATTTTCTGAATAAATATTTAACATATAAATTCCAGGCTCTAAATCCTCTTTTTGAAGTATAAATTCATTTGATGTAATATGTAGCGTTTTAATTAATTTCCCTAAAACATCATATATTCTTAATTGATGAGAATTATTACTATTTGAAATTTTTATAGTAGTTGAAGTAGTTAATGGATTTGGAGAAATCGAAAAAGAAACCTGATTAAAACTAGTAGTTCCTAAAATATAAGTACTGTTTTGTTGACAAGGAGTTCCATTAGAAGCATTAGGAGCAGCCGAGGCCGACCAGCTCGATGCTAATGCATTATCTAAACTAGGGTTCCTTAATTCTAAAGTTGGTCCATTTCCATCTGGTTCTGTTGGCCAAGGATCTACATCACTGTATTCAACAAAATCTACTAACTCATTAGATGAATTGAATAACCGTATTAATTCTCCACCACCACTTAATCCAAATTCAAAGTCACCAATAACAGGAGAAGCTCCTGGAAATAAAGCTTGAAAATCTGCTAAAATCTGAGTTAAAACAAGATATGAACCAGGCGTCATAGTTGTTCCGTTTGGTATTACAAACTCATGCAAATCATCATCATCTTTAAAAACCCAATTAGAAATATCAACCGTAATCGCAGAATTATTATATAACTCAACCCAATCTTTTGTTGGAAAATCGAGGGCATCTTTATAATTTATTTCATTAATTATAATTTGTGAATTTGCATTAATAGAAAATACAATTAAGCTAATTAGGAGTAATTTTTTTTTCATTATTCTATTTTTTTTGATTTAATAATCACTTAATATTTAGTTAGAAAATTTAAAAATTTCATAACATCTGTTAAATTCTAATTTTTTTTAAGAAATCAAATATAACAAAAATGCACTTTGCAATTAAAGATTAATATGTGTTTATCAAAACATAACAACTAACAGTATCAATACCCTACTTTATTATGATAAAACTTGGTATATTTTTATTTCAAAAATAACTATTAAGGTATTACATTTATAACCGACAGAAGTTAAATACAAATTTAATCTTATGGAACATATTGTAATAATTGGTAACGGAATTTCTGGAGTAACAACGGCACGCCATATCCGAAAACTTTCCAATAAAAAAATTACAATTATTTCTGCAGAGCATGATTACTTTTTTTCAAGAACGGCACTGATGTATGTGTATATGGGCCATATGAAATTTGAACACACCCAGCCCTATGAAAATTGGTTTTGGAAAAAAAACAACATCAATCTAAAAAAAGGATTTATTGAAAATGTAAACCATTCAGAAAAACAACTAATTTTCTCGAATGGAGAAATTATGGTTTATGACAAACTAGTTATTGCAACTGGAAGTAAACCTAATAAATTTGGATGGCCAGGACAAGACTTAGATGGTGTTATGGGAATGTACCATAAACAAGATTTAGATAATCTTGAAAAACACGCCCCAAATAACAAAATTTGTAAACGAGCAGTAATAGTTGGCGGAGGGTTAATTGGTATCGAACTAGCCGAAATGTTGCACTCACGTCATATCCCAGTAACCTTTTTAGTAAGAGAATCCAGTTTTTGGAATGGCGTATTGCCCAAAGGTGAATCTGCTATGATTAACAGAGAAATAATTAGTAATGGTATTGACTTAAGGCTTGGAGTTAATCTAAAAGAAATTAAAGACAATGGCTCCGGAAAAGTTAAATCTATTGTAATTACTGAAACTGGTGAAGAAATAGCATGCGATGTAGTTGGACTAACTGCAGGAGTTTCACCTAATATCAATTTTTTAAAAGAATCTGGAATTGAATTAGGAAGAGGCGTTAAGGTTAACAAATACCTCGAAACTAATATCAAAGATATTTATGCCATTGGTGATTGTGCCGAACAACACGAAGCAATAGATCAAAGAAGGCCTATTGAAGCAGTTTGGTATACAGGTAGAATGATGGGAGAAACTTTAGCACAAACTATTTGCGAAAACAAAACAAAATATCAACCTGGACATTGGTTTAATTCTGCTAAGTTTTTAGACATCGAATACCAAACTTATGGATGGGTTTGGGCACAACCTAAAGAAAATGAAGCTAGTTTTTATTGGGAATATAAAGATGGCAAAAAGTGTATTCATATCAATTATGATAAAAACACCCGTGAATTTCTTGGAATAAACACCTTCGGAATACGTATGAGACACGATTTTTTTGATTCCGTCTTAACTAAAAAACAAACCGTACATTATGTTTTAGAACATTTGGCGGATGCAAATTTTGATCCTGAATTTTATAAACTACACGAAAATGAAATTGTAGAAAAATTTAATAAAGAGAATAATTCCAATATTCAATTAAGAAAAAAAAGCTGGTCACGAGTTTTTAAAATGAGGTCATAATATGAAAGAATTACAAAAAATAGGACTAGGAATATTTTTATTAAGTCTCGCTATTTTTATTTCATTACTTTTTATAGGGAAGTATGAAGTCACTCCTAGTGATTTTGAACAATTCACCTCAAGCAAAGGAATAAAAAGCGAAGTTTTTTTAAAAAAAATGAAAGAAAATGTAGTTGGAGTTGAATACTCAAACTCATTCTCTTTTTCATCTGAAATTATTTCAGCAATGGAATCTTCAAATGAAATTCATAAAAAAAATAGCGAATGGGATAAGGTAATATGGGACAAACCTCATAGTTTTTCTTATCAGTTAGCAAAAAATTCTGGCATAGGAATCGTAAATGAAAACAAAAGCCTTTTTTGGTGGTTAACATTTGGATTAGGAATCATAGGGTCGCTATTTTTTATAATTCCTAATGTAATTTTATTAGGTCCTAAAGGAATTAAAAACAATGGCATATTTTTAAATTCAGCAACCAACAGAGGATGGATAGGATATCTAGTTTTCATATTTTTAGTTTCCTTTTATTTACTTCTTTATTTTAGGCCAGATTACATTGTAAACTGGACGTATGTAGTTGACCCTTTAAGTGAAAACCTTAGTGGCAACCTTGCTAGCCAGTGGTTTTTGTATGGTTTTTTATATTGCGCTGTGATGACCGTAATGGCGGTTAGAATGTATATAAAATACCGTCATAATAAATATCAAATATTGCGTACTACGTCCGTATTGTTCTTTCAAATAGTTTTTGCTTTTTTAATTCCTGAAATATTAGTTCGTTTTGAGAAACCTTGGTATGATTTTAAAAATGCATTTCCATTAGATTATGACTTCTTTTTTAGTTGGAATTTAGATCAATTAATTGCCAGTGGTGGTTTTGGATTATTCGTGTTAATTTGGGGCATTGTATTAACGCTAGTTATTGTCCCTATCATGGTATACTTTTTTGGCAAAAGATGGTACTGTTCTTGGGTTTGTGGCTGTGGTGGATTGGCTGAAACTTTAGGAGATCCTTACCGTCAATTGTCAGATAAATCTATGAAATCATGGAAGCTAGAGAGATGGCTAGTTCATGGAGTTTTGGTTTTTTCTTTAGTCATGACAGGTTTTGCTCTATATACTTATTTTTCAGGTACTGAATCTGTTTTAGGTATTAAAACGCAAACAATTCAAGATATTTATGGCTTTTTAATAGGATCCATATTTGCTGGTGTTATCGGTACTGGCTTCTATCCAATTTTCGGAAATCGTGTTTGGTGCCGTTTTGGTTGTCCATTGGCTGCTTATATGGGAATTGTACAACGTTTTAAATCTAGATTTAGAATTACCACTAATGGAGGACAATGTATTTCTTGCGGAAATTGCTCCACCTATTGCGAACAAGGTATTGATGTTAGAGCTTATGCTCAAAAAGGAGAAAACATTGTACGTGCTAGCTGTGTAGGTTGCGGAATTTGTTCTGCGGTGTGCCCAAGAGGTGTTTTAAAATTAGAAAATGGTCCAGAAAATGGGAGAATTAATCCTACAGATATATTATTAGGAAATAATGTAGATTTGATTTCTTTAATAAACGATAAATAATCAATTATCAGTATTAAAAAATTTAGTAAAAATTAAGTGCTCAATTTATGAAAACCATCACTAAAGTCATTATACCAGCACATAATGAAGAAGCCTCTATTGGACACGTAATAAAAGCAATACCAACTATAGTTTCAGAGATAATTGTAATAAGCAATAACTCCACAGACAACACCGTAAACGTCGCAAAAAATGCTGGAGCAACTGTTTTAAGGGAGAACAATAAAGGGTATGGGTATGCTTGTTTAAAAGGAATGGACTATCTTTCTAAACAAGCTACAAAACCCGACATCATTGTTTTTTTAGATGGAGATTTTAGTGATTACCCTGAAGAACTAACCAAATTAATAGCTCCTATTATCAATAAGAATATTGATTTTGTAATTGGCGCTAGAGTTCGAAAATTTAGAGAAGAAAGATCGATGACCAAACCTCAAATTTTCGGAAATTGGCTAGCAACTAGCTTAATGTCTCTTTTCTTTAATTCAAAATTTACAGATTTAGGTCCTTTTAGAGCCATTAAATACAATGAATTATTGGCGCTAAAAATGGAAGACAAAACGTATGGCTGGACCGTTGAGATGCAATTAAAAGTTTTAAAAAACAACTATTCTTATTTAGAAATTCCTGTAAAATATAGAAATAGAATAGGGGTGTCAAAAGTTTCAGGAACCATAAAAGGGGCTATATTTGCTGGCGTTAAAATTCTATATTGGATATTTAAGTATTCATTAAAAAAATGATTTTAGAAACCATCATTATTGCAATTTATTCTATTGCCTTGCTACTAATTTTCTTGTATGCATTGGCTCAACTTAATTTGTTATTTAATTTTTTAAAAGCAAAAAAACAAAATTTAAAAAGCGATAAATTCGACTTTTCGAAACAAGAAGAAATCCCTTTTGTAACTATACAGCTTCCTGTTTATAACGAATTATACGTCATGGAAAGGTTGCTAACTAACATTTCCAAATTAGAATATCCCAACGATAAATTAGAAATTCAAGTATTAGACGATTCTACAGATGAATCTTTTGAAACTACTGCAATACAAATAAAAACACTACAAAAAACTGGCTTAGATATTCAACATATTACAAGATCAGATAGAAAAAATTACAAAGCAGGTGCTTTAAAAGAAGGTTTAAAAATTGCCAAGGGAGAATTCATTGCAATTTTTGATGCTGATTTTCTTCCTCAAAAAAACTGGCTACTTCAAACCATTCCTTTTTTTAAAAATCCAGAAATTGGAGTTGTTCAGACTCGCTGGGGACATTTAAATAGAAATTTTTCCATATTAACCAGAGTTCAAGCTTTTGCTTTAGATGCACATTTTACCCTAGAACAAGTTGGTAGAAATAGCAAAGGCCATTTCATTAATTTTAATGGGACAGCAGGTGTCTGGAGAAAAAAATGTATCCTGGATGCAGGAAATTGGGAAGGAGATACCTTAACAGAAGATTTGGATTTAAGTTATAGAGCACAACTAAAAAATTGGAAATTTAAATATTTAGTTGATGTTGAAACTCCGGCGGAACTTCCATTAGTAATTAGCGCGGCAAGATCACAACAATTTAGATGGAACAAAGGTGGAGCTGAAAATTTCCAGAAATTAATGTGGAGGGTTTTAAAAGACAAGAAACTGTCTTATAAAACTAAAATGCACGGTTTGCTTCATTTGCTTAATAGCACCATGTTTTTAAATATTTTAATTGTAGGTATATTAAGTATTCCTATGCTTTATATAAAAAATGAATATGAGCATCTAAAATATTACTTTTTTGCGATGAGCTTTTTTGTAATAAGCACACTTATTTTCTTTACCTGTTATTGGTATACTTTTAAAAGTATTTATGGAGGAGGCTTTAAACAATTTATAAAATTTACTGGATTGTTTTTTGTTTTTTTCTCTATTGCAATGGGATTCTCGCTACATAATTCTATAGCTGTTCTGGAAGGGCATTTTGGCAAAAAAAGCGAATTTGTTAGAACCCCAAAATTCAATATCGAAACTATGAAAGGTGGTTGGAAAAAAAACAAATATATTTCAAAAAACATTTCACGCAATATCGTTTTTGAAGGTTTACTAGCAATCTATTTTGCTTTTGGGATGTATAGCGCATTTATCGTTGGAGATCAAGGTGGTGATTTTGGATTATTCCCTTTTCATTTAATGCTTTTTATTGGCTTTAGTTTTGTGTTTTTCAAGAGCCTAACAAATAAAATTTAAAATTAAATCTACACTTTAAATAAATATAATTTACTTGTTATACTTTCCTTTTTTTATTCTTTTTCTATATGTCAAAGTATTGAATTAAAGGAGAAATCTGAAGTAATATACAAGAATCAAATCGAACTACGTCACGATAATGATTTTTTTCAATTTACTGACAGGTATTATACCACAGGAAATTTTATTGTCTACAGAAGACTCCTCAATAAAAAAAAATATAAAAGACAAAACAGCTTCTTCCTAGGTCAAGAAATTTATACACCTTCAGATATAGAAGAAACTGATATTTCAAAATTTGATAGGCCCTATGCAAGTTATCTAGGCATCAATTTCCAACATACGGTAACAGGAGATGATTGGATTTTTGATTTTGTTTATGCTTTTGGAGTAACAGGAGAAATTTCTGGTGGTGAGTGGCTTCAGAATTTATTCCATAGTACCGCTGCAACAGATTCAAGGACAGCTTCTTGGGTTGGTCAGATTAAGAATAATTTTACTAATAATTGTTATTTCAATTACATAAAAGAATGGAAATTGAATCCTAACCCTTTTAGCGTATATTTTGCAATTAGTCCAAGTACTGCAATTGGAGTAAAAGATATATACCTTCAAAATGATTTCGTCTTTTATTTTGGAAAAAGAAATCCTATAACACAAACTGTAGCCTATAGTCAATTAGGAGTTTTAAATAATGAATTGTTTTTTGGTATTAGAACAGGTTATAGATATGTAGCTCATAATACCATGTTACAAGGAAATCTAATTGGAGATTCTTCCGTTTTTTTATTGGAACCTAATCGTCATTTATTAATAATTAATGCTGAATTGTATTTTAGAAGAGGTCGTACTGATATTAAAATATTTTATAATTTTAAGAGTTCAGAAACAAAAACTATCGAATATCATTCACACATGACACTATCAATAGCTAGAAATTTTTAATGTTTAGTTTTTTATGTCACTAGAGCTAGAATTTCACTATTTTTAAAATCTAAATGCAACAAGAGTTAGACACCATAATTTTAGATTTTGATTCAGAGAGCCTATTCTTTCTAAATCTAACACTTGCAGTGATTATGTTTGGAGTTGCTCTAAACATTACTATATCGGATTTTTTGAGAATCATTAAAAACCCAAAAAGTATATTAATTGGAGTTTTATGTCAATTTTTACTACTCCCTGCTTTCACTTTTATACTAGTATACATTATACAACCAATTCCAAGTATTGCTTTAGGCATGTTTATGGTTGCTGCATGTCCAGGAGGTAATATTTCTAATTTCATGACTAATTACGCAAAAGGAAACGCAGCACTTTCCGTTAGCCTAACAGCCATTGCTACACTTTTAGCAATCGTTATGACTCCATTAAATTTTCAATTATGGTCTGGGTTATATGAACCCACTTCTACTTTAATAAATACCATATCGTTATCACCTTTAGAGATGATTAAAGTAATTTCATTACTATTAGGAGTTCCATTAATTTTAGGAATGTTTGTTCGAAATTACTTCCCTAAATTCGCATTAAAAACAGCTCCTTTTTTTAAAATAGGATCTATTTTATTTTTTATGGCGCTTATTATTTTAGCATTATCAAAAAACATTGCCATTTTTAAAAACTATATTCATTATGTTTTTATAATTGTATTAGCACATAATATATTAGCATTAATATTGGGATATAGCGTCGCAAGTATCGCAGGCCTATCCAAAAAAAACAGACGCACTTTAGCCATTGAAACTGGAATCCAAAATTCTGGTTTGGGATTGATACTAATTTTTAGTTTTTTTGAAGGTCTTGGTGGAATGGCACTTTTAGCTGCTTTTTGGGGAATATGGCATATTGTATCAGGACTCACAATTGCTACTTTTTGGTCTAAAAAAAGAATTTAAATCATATTTATTTTGAAATCACTTTGGTTCAGTTTTGTTCAGTTTTATCTCACAGTAGGTTTTAAGTTTTATTATAAAAAAATCGATGTTGTTTGTCAGGAAAAAATCCCAAAGGATAAAGCTATTATTTTTTTAGGCAACCATCAAAATGCATTATTAGATCCTTTATTAATTAGCAGTAGTAGTGCTCGGAAAAATTATTTTCTTACAAGAGCAGCGGTTTTTAAAAACCCAACAGTAGCAAAACTATTAAACAGTTTGCAAATGCTTCCGGTTTATAGAATGGTAGACGGAGTAAATACCATTAAAAAAAACAAAGCGATTTTCACTTTCAGCAGCAAGTTACTTCATCAAAAAAAGTCGATATTATTATTTCCGGAAGGAAGTCATTCCTTAAGCCGAAAAATCCGTCCTTTAAAGAAAGGAGCTGCTAGGATCATTGAAGAAACCTTTCAAAACTACCCTAATACAGAAATTGTAATTATACCTGTTGGAGTTAACTACCAAGCTCCTACTGAGTATGGGGATTCCATGTCTGTTTATTTTGGAAAGCATATTTCTCCCAATAAATTCTGGGATGGTAGCCTACTCGATATGCAAGGATTAAACAAATCTATTTCTATCGAACTTAAACAACTAACTACTCATATAGATAGCATTTCTGACTATGAAACAAGCCTAAAAAAGCTAAATGATTTAAAAGTAGATTACACCTTGCCTGAAGTTGTAAACGATTGCCTCCAAAATGATTTTTTATATTCTGAAAAGAAAATTAAAGAGCCATCAAGTTTGTATTCCTTATTCCGTTTTTTAATAAAAGTGTTTTATTTTATTCCTTACTTAATATGGAGAAAAGTTGCATTTCCAAAAGTTAAAGAAGATGAATTTATTGGAACTTTCAGGTATGCATTAATCATAACTTTAGCTCCTATTTATTTACTTCTATTAGTCCTTGTTACTTCATTATTTTTAGGAAAAACAATCGGACTCACCCTTTTAGGAATAGGAATCATTTTACCCTTAATTGCACTTCGTGTAAAATAAAAAAGGCTTCCTTTTCAAGAAGCCTTAGAATACTATTTTTAATAAAAACCTACCAAGTTACTTCTAACGATAAAGGCGCTCCATTTCTTTCTACAACCACCATTATTGTTTGTCCTTTTTCAAATTTTGAAAGCGACCTCATATAACTCATCATATCCGTTATTTCGTATTCACCAACCTTAATTACGACATCACCTTTCATCATTCCGGCACGTTGCGCAGGCCTTTCTTCACTTACTCCATCAATACGCATTCCTATATCATCATATAAATAATCTGGAACGACACCCAAAGTAACTTTAAAGTCAGGAGTTTCTTCGCTTTCATTTTTTGTTTTTCTGAATTCTAATCTACCATCATTATCTAAGTCCGTAATAATGTCCATAATGTAAGTTGAAATAGCATCCATCCCTTCATAATTTAGCTTTTCTGCATCATCACTTGGTTTATGATAATCTTCATGCTGTCCAGTAAAAAAATGCAATACTGGCATATCGGCTAAATAAAACGAAGTATGATCACTTGGTCCAACTCCAGATTCTTTTTCGATAAGTTTAAAATCGGAATTGTTAGCAAATAAGGTTTGACTAAATTTAGGTGAAGTACCTACACCATAAATGGCAAGTGATTTATCCTCTTTTAATCTTCCCACCATATCCATGTTAATCATGTAATTGACTTTTTTAGTATCGATAGTTGGATTTTTCACAAAATAATTAGAACCTAACAATCCCATTTCTTCTCCCGAAAATGAAATAAACAAGTAATTATTATTTGTATTTTTTTCCTTTAATTGTTGTGCTAAATTCATCATTACTGCAACTCCACTTGCATTATCATCTGCCCCATTATGGATTTCTGCTCCTTCGCCTCTAAACAAAGAACCTTCACTACCAAATCCTAAATGATCGTAATGAGCTCCAATAATCACCGTATTTTCTGCCTTATTATCGATATAAGCGACCACATTTAAACCCGTAATAGTACTATCCTCTTTGTTTACAACATAAGTAGCTTCCCCATGAGGATTCGTTTTTGGTTTAAACGAAAATGGCTGCAAATAACCATCTGTACCTTTTGGAGCTAAACCCATAGTTTTAAATCTTTCAGCAAGGTAATTCGCTGATAGTTTTTCTGATTCAGATCCAGTTTGTCTTCCTAGTTGAGCATCATCTGCTAGAAAATAAACATCTTCTTTCATAGAAATCTCCTTAACAGGTGTTTCCGTTTTACATGAAAACACTACCAATACAGCTGCAAATAAATAAAATACTTTCATCTTTAAAACTTTAATTTATATTGTTAGAAATAACTAGAATCATTATTAACAAAGATCCTAAAGCGTTATTTTTACACAAAATTAATCTAATTATGAAACGAATACCAATTTTATTACTTGTTTTATTCATATTCGCTTGTAAAGAACATAAAACTGAAACTAAACCAACTGAAGTTTCTACCACTAAAGAAAGGGCAGAAGAAACAAAAAAAGACTCTTTAATCTTCCCTGAAGAAATTCATTTTAAATCCTTACGCCAAGTAACTTTTGGTGGCGATAATGCAGAAGCTTATTGGAGTTTTGATGATCAACAGTTGATTTTTCAATCCAATAATAAAAAATGGGGATTGGCATGTGATCAGATGTTTTTAATGAATGCTGACGAAACATTTAATGGAAATATTCCGCCAATGGTAAGCACTGGAATGGGACGAACAACGTGCGCTTATTTTTTACCAGACAATAAAAGTTTTGTTTATGGTTCTACACATTTAGCAGATAAAGCTTGTCCAGAAGTTCCATTGCGTAAAAACGGAAGGTATGTATGGCCAGTTTATGATAGTTTCGACATTTTTGTTGCAGATTTAGAAGGTAATATTACTGGGCAATTAACAGATTTACCGGGTTATGACGCGGAAGCTACGGTTTCTCCAAAAGGTGATAAAATAGTATTTACCTCAACAAGAAGTGGAGATTTAGAATTATACACCATGAATCTTGACGGAACCGATGTACAGCAAATCACAGATGAATTAGGCTATGATGGTGGTGCTTTCTTTTCTCCTGATGGAACCAAATTAATTTTCCGCTCGTCAAGACCTAAAACCGAAGAAGCAATTAGTAAGTACAAAGGCTTATTAGCTGAAGGGCTAGTAGAACCTACAAACATGGAACTTTATATTTGTGATGCAGATGGAAGTAACATGAAACAATTAACAAATCTAGGTAATGCCAACTGGAGTCCATTTTTTACACCAGATGGTAAAAGAATATTGTTCTCTAGTAATTATGAATCGGAAAGAGGATTCCCTTTTAATCTATATATGATTGATATAGATGGGAAAAATTTAGAGCGTATTACCCACGGTGAAACATTTGATGCTTTTCCAGTTTTCTCAAATGATGGAAAACATTTAATATTTTCATCCAACAGAAATAATGGAGGGGGACGTGATACCAATCTTTTTATAGCAGAATGGCAAGATTAATTCTTGCGAATTCTCAATTCTAATTTTGAATGTTTATTTTTAATGTCGTATGTTTTCAATAAAACATACGACATTACTATTTATAATATATTATATAAGTGCTCACAACTATAAAAAATAATAGAACAACCATATTACTGGTTTCCTTATGCGTATTATTTTATGTTGTTTTTGCTTATGACTTAGACCGAAGTGATTTTATAAAACTCATCTCTCTTTTTGGAGCTTTATTTTTTATTTCTTATAAAATAATCCAAATCAATCAAGATCGTTTTTGGTTATTAGCAGGAATCGGAATTGTTTTTAGGTTACTTTTTATTGCAATACTTCCCAATTTATCTCAAGATTTTTACCGTTTTATTTGGGATGGAAGATTAATTACGCAAGGCATAAGTCCGTATTTATTTAGCCCAGAAAGCTATTTAGAAGACCCTTCTAATTCATTTGGAGCCATAATTAATCAAGCACAAGAACTTTATCATGGAATGGGAAGTTTAAATGGAAGCCATTTCAGTAACTACCCTCCTATCAATCAACTATGTTTTGCAATTGCTTCCATTTTTGCAGGAAAAAGCATTTTAGGATCCGTGGTGCTGATGCGAATTATATTAATTGCAGCAGATATTGGAATTCTATTTATAGGAAGAAAATTATTAATAAAACTTCAATTAAATCCAAATCAAATTTTTTGGTATTTCTTAAATCCTTTTATCATTATCGAGCTTACAGGAAACCTTCATTTTGAAGGTGTGATGCTATTCTTTTTAATTGCATCTTTATATGTATTACATCAGAAAAAATGGTTCTGGTCAGCTGTATTATTAGGAATTTCGGTTTCTGTAAAGCTGATTCCTTTATTGTTTCTTCCACTATATTATAAATGGTTTATCAATAATACAAATAGAGGGTTTTTTAAATTATTCCTTTTTCACATAATCGTAATAAGCACCACCTTAGTCACATTTATACCTTTTTTATCTTCTCAATTTCTTGGTAACTTTATGGAAACGATTGCGCTTTGGTTTCAGAACTTTGAGTTTAATGCAAGTGTTTATTATGTTATTCGATGGATAGGTTTTAAAATTACAGGCTGGAATTTGATAGAAACGGTTGGGAAAATATTGCCACTGATAGTGATAGCATTCTTAGTTCTAATTTCGTTTTTAAGAAACAACAAATCAATTTCAGGATTAATAACATCTCTTTTATTTGGAATTTCATTTTACTATTTACTTTCTACTACCGTCCATCCTTGGTACATAGCCACTCCCCTTTTACTTTCAGTTTTTACTAAATACAGATTCCCGTTAGTTTGGAGTTTGGTGGTGATGTTAAGTTATTCAGCCTATGGAATAAATGGTTTTTCTGAAAATTTATGGTTGCTTACTTTAGAATATTTGATAGTGATCGGATACTTTATCTGGGAGGTTTTTTATAAAAAAAAAGCGCTGAAACTATCTTAAATTATCTCCATCTTCTTCAGTAAAAAGGAAGCATTCATGTTTTTACAAATTCCTGTTTTAAGAGTATAATCAAAATGTAATTCGTCGTTGATTATTTCAGCATCAAAGAAATAGTTTTTCACTTCAGGAAGCTCCTTCGTTATTTCACATAAACTTAAATCATGCGTTGCGATGATTCCGGTAGAATTTGAACCCACCAATTTTTGAACAAATTTTCGAGATCCAATAGCTTTATCGGTACTGTTCGTGCCTTTTAAAATTTCATCCAAAATGATAAAATAATTGTCTTTAGCAATCGTATCTACAATGTATTTTAAACGCTTTAGTTCCGAGAAAAAATACGATTCGTCTTCAGTAAGCGAATCAGTAGTACGCATACTCGTAATCAATTTTACGGGAGCATATTCAAAATCTGTCGCACAAACAGGGAGTCCAATATTAGCCATGACAATGGATAAGGAAACAGTCCTTAAAAAAGTACTTTTTCCGGCCATATTTGCTCCAGTGATTATAAAAAACGCTTCGTTATTTATGGTTACAGAACTTGTAATTCGTTTTTCTTCAGAAATTAAAGGATGTCCTAAATCCTTCCCTTTTATGGTGGTTTTATGATCAACAATTTTTGGGAACGTAAAAGTAGGATGGTTAAAGTTAAAATTAGCCAAAGAGTTTTGAGCGTCGAAAAAAGCAATTACTTCAAACCAACTATCAACCTTCTCTACATAATCACCCATCCATTGCTCAATGCGATAACAATGGTGCAAATCTCGCAATGCAAAAGAATTTGCAAATACACCAATAATCATATTGTTTCGTTGATCAAAGGCGTCCAATATTTTTGAAAGTTGCAGAAATATTTGAGAAGCCTTTTTGTTTTCTGTTTTTATGGCTGCCTGTTTTTGTATTAATAATTCTGAAGTAAAAGTTTTATTTTCTATAATAGCTAATAATTGATGGTATTGCTTAAAAGTAGCTTTCGCTTTATTCGCATAAAGATATAAATTGTTAATTTTTTTTATATAAATACCCGTAATGGTCAATCCTACAAAAAACCAAATAGCAATTAAGGAATTGGGAACCAAATTAAAATAACTCAACACAAATAGTCCTAAAGATATTCCGCCAAAAAGATTAGGCAAATAACGCATCAATTTTGGTGTAAAAGCCTGGTGCTTTTTCAACCAATTAACAATGGTTTCTATACGCTCATCAACTTTAATCAAACTTCCAGTAGCCGAAAATTGTTGTCGCCATTTAGCTAAATTAGAAAGTTCTTTTATCGCATGTTGCTTTTCAATTATAGTATGTATGGAGTTCTGGGTAAGTATTGCGGCTAACTTCGCTGTTCCAGTACTAATGGTCGTTCTATTTAGGTATTGAAAAAAGGAACCTTTCCCAAACAAATCAATGTCGTAACTATAAAAATGACTTGGATCTTTAAATTGATTTCCTTCTTCTAAATGGGATAAGTCTCCATTTAAAACACGGATTTCCACGTGATTGATCTGGATTAGTTGTTGTGTTTTCTGTTTTAATAATTTTAAGTCTGAATAAATAGTGACCAAATAAAAGAACAATGCAATTCCAATAATTAAAACAGGAATCATCACCTTCATATTTCCAAAGAAAAACCATCCGCAAAACACGATGGATAGAAATACGAACAACCGAATCATACTTAACTTAAAAAGTTTTCGATTAATAGTTACAAGCTCTAATTTAAAGAGCTCTTTTTGTTGGGTATAAAATTTTTTTGGACGATTCATATATAAAACAAACCTACTAAGTTTTTAAGACCTAGCAGGTTTAATTAATAAATTTTTATGTTTTATAAGGTTTAAATTACTTAGCTTTTTTAATGATTGTTTTTGCCAATTTAGCATAGTATGTTAGTACTTAATAGTAAAACATTAAGTATAAATAGATTTTAAAAGAGACTATCAAAGAATATCACATAGCAAATGCTCCTTATTTGTTAGTGATTAAAGGAAGTCAAGGGACTGCT
>CEWR01293276.1_pt1 | contig 17967 bp, 13 predicted proteins | sample 356321 | NCBI WGS metagenome assembly CEWR01 (sample SAMEA2621551, study PRJEB7988) | marine metagenome | biome: marine biome (ENVO:00000447); feature: mesopelagic zone (ENVO:00000213); material: "saline water (ENVO:00002010), including plankton (ENVO:xxxxxxxx)" | depth 790 m
AAAAATTACTAAGTTTATTAAATATAAGTGTGATTTTTGATCGTAAAGTTGAATATTCTTCTGGAAACATTTCAATGTAAACATCCCGAATAAAAATGATTACTTTTTTTGCTCTTATTCGTAATATTAACAAACAAAAAACATCGATAAGGGCAATACGGTTTGTAGCAGATTCAACATATACGATATTCACTTTCTTGACAGAAAAAGAGTTGACGAATTTGTTACCTTTTTCAATAACATCATCATTTTTATTCAAAAAAACACTCTTAAATAGTGAAACTCTGGTTCTTGGACCTCCAGAAACTTTTTTTAAATTTGGAATTATGTAAAGAAGATTTTTCATTTTTTTAATTGCGAAATATGTTTCATATTCTTTTGTCCTTCTAATATTAAATAAGGTAATATTAAATAAAACATATTATTAAAATAATGAATAGATAGCAAACAGGTAAAAATTACAATAAACGTAAACCCTAATTTAACCTTTGTACCCTTTATTTTTATAATCAGGTAGCCATGAAAGAGCAAAAACAATAAAAGAAGTAAATAACCTCCTCTGTGATATAAATAATAAAATCCATTATCTATTTCTTGAAAAGTCATAAAATCACTCCAACTTTGTGCTTTTAAATTTTCCCGAAATATAGTAGTACTCGCGCCAAAACCATTCCCAACTATTTTTTCAGTAATTGAAAAATTCTCATGTTGCAATGCGGCTTTTAAATCATTAACTCTAATTTTTAAGCTTGGATATTCAAAGGGATCTAACAAATAGGGGATTTTTTCTTTTATAAGGTCTGGAGCATAATCAGAATTAAAAAATAGAAAAGAAGAAAGTCCTATTCCTAAAATAATAAAAATGAACTTAGGCTGCATTAGCTTTTTAAAATCAATAGTTAATAACGCTAATAAAATAGCTGTTATTACAATGTTCATAAGGTTTGTAGTTAGTAACAAACTGGGAATTGCAACAATAAAAGCTATCGCTAATTTTAAGTCGAAATTTTTATTTTTTATTAAATAATAAAATGAAATTAAGATGATTGGTATAATTGAAGGCCCGTAAACCCTTCCTTGATAACCGATAATTGTCGTATGCCATAAATTAGGGAATTTATCTATAAAGAGTAAAATATATACCCCTAATACGATGTAATTAATTAAAAATAAAAAAGGGAGTATGTTAAAATCTTTCTTGTTTAATAGAAACAAATAAAACAAAAATCCAAATAGTTGAAATTTAATATCTATTTGAGGGTCATGATGCCCATAAAAAATGCCTATTGCTAGGAAAAAAAGATAAATTATTAATGCTATATAAAAATATAAGGGAATTTTAATTTTTCCTTTTTTAACCATAAGGAGATTTGCACCAACTAATAATAATAAACATAAAAAAGAAACACTGCTCGAAATAGCGTTTCCAATTAATAAAAAAAGGGCTGTTAATAAAAAATAGTATAATGATTTCAAAAAAGTAATATTTTAAAAAAAAATAATTATGCCAAATTTAATAGAAAAATAATGTAATTCTATTGCTATAAGCTAAAATTAAAAAATCTTCGAATTAACGAACTGTAACAAATTATGTATAATAATATATTTTTAATAAAGTTATTATGGGCTAATATTAAAACTTGATAATTTTAAAGTGTCATTAGATTTATAAAAAAAAACTTTAATTTTATCTAATGACTTTTCAGATATATTCGTTTTAATCCTTTCAATAAAAATATAAGAATCCTTTAGGTTCATACCGCTAGATTTGTCTAGATTTATATAAAAGTTGTCCGATTTAAAATTTTTATTTTTAGAGTTTTTAGAAAGTAATGTGCTATCCTTAGGATATAAATACACTACGAGTTTATGGTTCTTAAGGTGTGATGGAATACTATCAAATTCCAATTTAATATACTTGTCTTGATCATTGTTTAGATTATAAGCATAATCTACTAAATTTAAATATTTAAAGTCATAAGTGTTTTCGTCTTTCTGTGGTATTTTAAACCACTTAGAAATACTATCGACAAGAGTATGCGTAACCTGATGACTTCCTAAATATGTTAAATGAGAAGTATCGAAAAAGGAGTTTTTATTCAGATTATAATCTGCTCTTTTATCGTTAAAATTCAAAAATTTAACATTGCCGTATGTGTTTGTAAGGCTGTCAATAAATTTTCTATTGAAATTTTCTCGTCTTAGTTTTAATGAATTAACCAAAATCACTTGAATGTTTTTGGACTGAGCACGTTCAATAACGTCGATCATTGAATGTTTTAAATCATAGTTCCATAGTGTGTCAGAATTAATTTTTTTCTTCGCCTTTTCGTTGTACACTTTATCAAAAACCTTTTTATCTAACGATTTTACACGATAGTCGTAAGCAAAATATCCGTTCTCAGAAAACAGTGCATCTTTAAAATGATAATAGTTGGTTTGGCGGTTTTTAAACAAATAATCCTTTCTCTTGTTTAGCCGAAATAATTTTCCTGATTTTTCTGAAATGGAAGAAAAGTAATATTCATTGTATTCTTTTTTAGGAAAAAAATTATTCACCTTTCTAAGCTTGTTAAATGAAAAAGGCACTTCTTGCAATGCTATTGTTTGAAAATACCACGATTTTTCTTTCTGAATCTCAGGTCTTAAAACACTATTCTCCGAAACATCAAAAAGAACATACTTGAAGTTGTTCTTTTCTATTAAGTCCTCAGCTAAAATCAAAGAGGTTTCTAAAATTTGACTTGAGGAATTAATATGAATCGCATTAAGTCCTAACTTAGCTCGAAGAATGGTGGGGTCGTAGGCGGTATAAACATACGAATTCCCAAATAATGCAAAATCAAAGACATTAGTATTGTCATTTAACTTGTTTAATTCAAAAACGTAGCGCCTTTCAATACCCGTTTTTGGGGCATAGGGTAATATAAAGATTACAAGTATTAGACCTATAAATAACAAGAATATTATCAATTTAAAGGTCAATGTTAAAATGCTTTTGTTGTTTTCAGCCATTAGTTTCAAACATAATAAAAATCTATTTTTAGCTATTTGTTTTCTATTCTTAATGTTCCAAGAGAGGAATTATCTTTAATTGTAATACTCAATGTTCCTTTATTAAGTTCTTTATGACTAATTTTATTATTATTCCAAAAAACGTCATATTCAAATAGTGGATTCAAACATACAACAATTGAAAATGTTTCACTCTTATGTTCAAGTATCCTTAGTTTTGCCGATAATGCACTGTATTCATCATTAAACTCTTTTTCTTCAACCCAAACATCATAACCTGTTGTAAGGTTGCCTATTTTATAATAGGCGTTAAACCATGACATAACGGGAGTAGACAATCCACTAAACTGATGCCAACCCTTTCCTTTTCCTGTTTCAATTGAAAAATATTCGTAACAGTTGTAGTTTTTTTCTGTTTCTCTCTTCCAGACATCCAATCCAGTATTTGCAATTTGATAGGCAAATTCGGCTTCGCCTAAATCCAACATTGCTCTCCAGAAAAACCATTGATGTGGCATCCAAACCTTACCATTCCAATAACCGTTTTTATTAAAATAAGGGGCAGATTGGTCAACAGTAGACAAACCAACTGTAGACCATATTTCACCTTTTGTTTTTAGGTGAGAAACCAACTTTTCTGTCTGTAATTTATTACTTGCACCTGCTACTAATGGAGTAGCTCCGCCCAATCCCATATTAAAATTGAGGCTATCCTCGTATTCTAAAATACCTCTAGGGTTTCCAAAGGTATTATGAACAACATAGCCGAAATAACCCGACTTCTCTTCCCAAGCGTACTCTTGCAATGAATTGGTCAATTCCATAATATCATTGGCATATATATTAAAGTCCTTGTCTAGATCTAAATGTAATGCTGCTTGCTGTAATATTTTTGCTGCCCTAATTACATGTGATGTGCTCACAACGGGTGTGACGTTTTTGGTTAACTTATTTTCGTGTATATATTTTTGAGCTGGATAGTCATCCCATCCACCTGAATTATAGAAGTAATCCCAGGTACGAATTAACCCAGAGTCAAGATTTCTAGTAGTCGAACCATCTATTCTTCCTACTAAAAACTCGTAATACCTCTTTAACTTTAAATAATTATCTTCAACTAAGTCTTCAGACTGTGTTTTATTCCACAATTCTTGAAAGAGATAAAACTGAACTGGAAGCGGCGTACCATGATGTATAAATGCTGATTGCTCGTCGGTTTCGTTTAAATAGGCTTGTAAATTTTCAACACCTCTTTGATAGCTTAATTGACTAAGTCCAATACCTATAAAACCAGCATCCCAAGTATATAGACAATCCCATTTTCGTCCTGGTGCATGATGTCTAATATATTGGCCCTGTGTATACACGGGATATACGACATTACAAATAGTATTTGCCGCCATTCTATTTTGACTGAACACATATTTTTCCCCAGAAGGGACAACATTATTACTAGGAAGATTTTTTCTTGCTGTTTGATAAACTTCTTGAAAATCCATTCGTTGTGATGACCTCAATATATTTATAACTTCTTTTTTTGTTCCTTGACAAACTAACCCATTTAGGCTTTTGCTGGAGTTAGGAGAAAGTTCAATAGGTTTTATAAAAACATTGGTAAAATGTCCTTCTTTATCTCCATCAAAAAGTGTTGTTTCTTCATGGTCATATTCATGAAGATTTGCCGGTAGATCTTTTGAAAACCATTGTCTTATTAAATAATCTTTTTGATCCCAATATACTCCGTAATATGTATCTGTATTTTCATATTTAAGTATCAAACTATTCTCTAACGGGCCTTCAATGATCTCAGGAATTTCCCTCCATATCAACGGCTCAAACTTCAGCTTTTTTATATCTTGGTTCGAAATAATAGCAAATCCATCAATATGCAAGCGAGTTCTTGAGGTTGTTTTTAGATTAAGTTCATTAGGCCCTTCCAAAAGGTTGCCAATATTAATCTCCTTTATTCTCAACGTTTCCGTACCTTCTAACTTGACATCCTTATTAACAATCCCAGTCAATTCTATGCTAGCATCTTCTGGTTTTTCAGTTTTATAGCGGATAAGTAACTTCGCATCTTGTATTGCTTTTGGAAGTGTAAAATTATATTTTAATTCATCTCCTTTTTTACGTCCAAAACCTTTTCCTATCCCGCTACCATTTACAAGGTGATTGTCTCTTATCTCACCTCGTAACATTCCATCATAAACTAATTGATCTCTATGCCCTGGAATAGCAAAATTTAATTCGCTATAATCAATAGCGTCCACCCAAACAGCATTTTTAGGTAAAACAACGGTACTGTAATTAATACGGGTCTCCGGATCGTGAGGTTTTAAAGGAGGAAAATGAAGTGAGGCCATTAGTTGGGCTGTCACATTTTGAGGTTCGTTTGTGTTGTTAGTGTAGTCTATTTTAAAACTTCTAGTTTGGGCATCTACTTGTGAATAAGAGATGTCTGCAAAGACCTTGTCTTTCCAAATAAGATCATGTCTAAACGAAAAATATTCTAGATTAGGGGAAGCTTCCCAAGGATGAAAAGACGACTTTTTCATCACGTTTGGCACTACTGTTTTTTGATCTGTCAACCCAGGAAAAATACTTAAATCAAAACGAAGTCCTTCTTGGACATTTGGTATGTGAGAAACTCCAATATATTTCTTGGTATAAGGTCCCCAAGCGGGTAAATTAAGATCGTGTGAGCGTTGTTGATTTGATTTATTTAATGATGCGCCTTTTTTAGATTGAGTCGTACAGCCTAACATAAACATCACTAACCAAAAGATATTGAATATTCTCATAAACCAAAATTAGTAAACGCATATATAATACGAAACAATATAGAGCAAATTTAGTTTAAATTTATTAATACTAGCACTCCTTATGCGAGCGGTTATTTGTGTGGTAGGTTCCTAAGAGAATTTAGTTATTGAAAACGAAATTCTTAAAAACAGCATTCAAGGATGTATTGCAAGTTCAATACATATTGACTATCTTACAAACAATTGAGTCATAAAAAACCTATATATTATGATCCGGGAAAAAAAAGTATATCTCTGTTTTTACTGGGTTGTGCCTATTATTATTTATAGGATGTAAAGTTGATGACGTAGATGTTATATCAGAAATAGAGGATCCTGAAGAGATTGACTAAACTCTATTTTTATTACTCCCCTTGATCAATGGTGGCCTTTTTAATAACTAGACTTAAGAAAGCGATTGTATTTTAATCAATCGATATGTTATATGAAGGTAGTTTTAAAGTATCGCCTCTCTTGTAAAAACACATTTTAATTTTATCTAAGTTGTTAATAGAGACATTAGAATCAAACTTCTTAATAATTATTTTTTTATCCCCTATGGCAATATAGTCCTTGGAAAGATCAAAGTAATGATCCTCTGAGATTCTGTTTCTTTGGCTTAAAGCCTCGGGTAGAACCGTTGTATCCTTAGGGTAAAACCCTACTACAAATTTATAGCCTTCCAATTCTCTTGGAGGTAATTCAGTGTATTCAATCCTTAAAAACTTATCTTGACTATCATCTAGGCTATAGAAGAAATCTGACAGTTCATGTATTTTGAAATCGATTTTATCTTTTCCCTTAAATGGTATGGTATACCATTTAGAAATACTATCAATCAATCTATTTGTCACCTGATAACTTAAAGGGTAATTGTAATGTGCTTCATCATAAAAACTTTTTTCATCAATTATATATTTATCTCTGTCGGTATTTAAGTCAAGATACTTTAAGTTTTTATGGTTTGCCATTAAGTCATTAATAACATTCATTTTCATTGAAGAGGGATATACTTTTAATCCATAAGTTAAAACAACCTGCGTGCCTTTAGTTTCCGCAAAGGAAATAAAATCGTTCATTTGGGCCATTAAATCTTTCGTCCACAGAACTTCGGTTTTTTCTTTATAAGTTTCTCCAAAGAACTTCTCTTCAAACACCTTCTTCTCAATACTTTTTACTTTTTTACCAATAAACCCATTGTAATTGAAAAACGTTTCTTTTTCACGCCAATACTTCCTTTTTGTAATGAACTTATACTCTTTCCTGTTATTTAAGTTGAAAACACCCGAAAGATACCCCGACATTCCAGAAATATAATATTTTCGATATATGTCCTTCGGAAAATAATCCCAAGTATATTTTACTTTGTCAAATGAAAACGGAATTTCTTGTAAGGCTTTTGCCTGAAAAAACCAATGCTTTTCGGCTTCAGGGCTTTTCTTTCGCACTGAGGATCCAGAAATTTCAAAAAATACATATTTTAAATCATTTTCAATTAAAGCCTGCTTTGCACTTATGAGTGAAACTCTTATGTTCTGTGCAGATGAATTTAAATGAATTGCATTCAATCCCAATCTAGATTTAATTAAAGAGGGGTCCAAAGAAGTATAATTGTAGGAATTACCAAAAAACCCTATTTGATATTCTTTGTTTAAGTTTCGTTCTTTTAATTCATTGAGTGCAAAAACATATCGATCATCACTTCCCAATCCTGGTTTAAATAAAAAGACTATAATTCCTAAAATAATTAAAAGCAGAAAAAAAAGAACAGCCGCTTTAAAACTGAAAGTATATAAACTCTTGTTGTTCACCGCCATAGGCTCCAAAAACTAGTATTATTAAAACAAATGATAAGTATACGGCCCACCTAAGGACAATGTGTTGTTGTACTAGTAATTTTGAAATGCTCTTTACAAAGGAATTATAGTATTCCACAAGTAACATTATAACCACAAAAACAAGGACCCATATAAACTCATTAGCTGTTAAGCCCAAATTATACAAACTACCGTTAAAAAGGTTCTCATATTTCCAATTAAATAGGTTCTTTACAACTACAATAGCATCGTTAAATGTATCGGCTCTAAAGAAAATCCAAAGAAATGTAACCACCGAAAATGTAAATAGTCCATTAAATATTTTATTACTTAAAGTAGGAGTAGTCGATTCTCCGTTTTGTTTTTTCTTATTCAGCATTTTTTCAAACACAATAAATATACCGTGCATGGCACCCCATATAACAAAGTTCATAGAAGCCCCATGCCATAGACCACTCACTAAGAATACAATAAATAAATTCCAATAAGTACGTTGTAAACCTTTCCTACTACCTCCTAATGGAATGTATAAATAATCCCTAAACCAAGTAGATAATGAAATATGCCAACGTCTCCAAAACTCTGTAATACTCTTGGCGAAATAAGGACTATTAAAGTTGTTCATTAAATCAATACCCATCAAACGAGCAACTCCTCTGGCAATATCTGTATAGGCAGAAAAATCACAAAAAATCTGTATCGAAAAAAACAAAACAGCCCAAACCGTCTCTATTCCTGTGTAATCTCCTGGGTTATTATAAACTGTATTCACAAGGATTGCGACTCTATCTGCAATTACGATTTTCTTAAAAAATCCCCAGAGTATTAGAAGCAGTCCTGATCTTAGGTTGTCGTACTCAAAATTTTTCAGATCTCTTAATTGTGGTAAAAGATGCTTAGAGCGCTCTATTGGTCCAGCAACCAACTGTGGAAAGTAAGATACGAAAAGCGCGTATATACCAATATGACGTTCTGGTTTTATCTCGTTTCTATACACATCCATTGTGTAACTTAACGCTTGAAAAGTATAAAAAGATATCCCTACAGGTAGCAGTAAATCCAGTATAGGCGCATCAACGTCCATCCCTATTATATCAAATGTCTTTCCAATGGTTTCTGAAAAGAAATTAAAGTATTTGTAAAAAAACAGAATTGCCAGATTGGTTATAAAACTGATGGCTACAATTACTTTTTTAAGTTTTTCTGTTTTGGCTTTATAAATGTAAATACCACTAGCGTAAGTCACCAATGTTGAGAATGCTATTAACAAAGCATAAGTAGCATTCCAACTCATGTAAAAATAATAACTCGCAACTAATAATAATACCCAACGATACCTTTTAGGGGTTATCATATAAAGAACCAATACTATTGGTAAAAAAAGGAAAAAGGAAAAAGAATTAAATAACATTTATCACTTTTTAGTTTTTAAGCATTTTAATTACCCACACTGAAGGCAAAGCTGCCCTCACAAATTCTTTTAAAGTTGCGCCAGTCATATACCTAACCAAATACCACCAATTTGGAACAAATAATACTAAAAACCCTACTGCCATTGACAAAGCTACCATCTCAATCGAATATTGACTTCCTATAAAAATAAAAATAGGCATTATTGAAATTGAAAATAAATTCCAATAAAATGCTCTATCGGTTCTTCCAGTTGCTATCACAAGACTTCCTATTGGGTTTCCTAAACTTCTAATATACATATACACACATAATATTCGTACAACACCTACAATGTTACTATAACCTTCTCCGTACAAAATAGATATAACCAATGGAGCAAAAATGATAATTAATAGATATACTATAAAGTTTAATGATGAAATGATTTTAATCAGCTTTAAATAATTTACTTTTAATTCATCAATATTATCTTGAAACTTCGCTAATAAAGGATTTGCAATTTTAGTTATAATAGGGTTAATTATCTGAGCTGGGCGATATACTAATTGTTTTGCCAAACTGTATCCCCCTAATATTTCGGCACTAAATAACTTACCGATAATAAGAATGTCTAAATCTCGGTTAAAATAATTCACCACCTGACTTCCTACTTCGAAAACACCAATCTTTAAAAAAGGAAATGCTAAGGTCCAGTTAAAATAAAATAATACGGGCCTTATAATCATTCCTCTAATAAAAAAAACAAGGTTAGGAAGTGAATATTGTAATAAAGCGGAGAATACTAAAGCATAGATCCCATAACCCTTTACAGCGAGTACAATTGCCAACAAAAGAGCTAAAGAAGAGCTAATTAACTCAATGATAGCTATTATTTTAAAATTGAGATTTTTCTGTTCTATCGTTTTGTATTGATTCCCTAAACCGGCAAAAACGATGGTAACTGCCATAATAAGAATTAACTCTGTAAGCCGAGGTTCATTATAAAAGGAAGCTATTAAAGGAGATAAAAGAAATATTAAACCATACAAGGAAACGCCAAAAAATAAATTTATCCAATATAAACTGGCATACTCTTTTCTGCTAATATTTTGTTTATGAAATATAGCTGAAGTAAGCCCCATGTCTGTAAAGAGGTTTAACATCCCCAATACAAAAACGACAATTGCCATTAAACCAAAATCCTCTGTTTCGAGAAACCTTGTAAGTATTGAAATTCGAATAAGAGAAGCCATTGCAACACCAATTGTAGAAACTGAAGTCCATTTTACACCTTTTATAATACTCTTACTAAACTGCATAAATTAATATTCTAACAAGTTATAAAACTCATTTAAAGCTTTGCCACTTTGTTTAATTTTATTTTGTTGGCAATTTTCTTTAAATTCAGTTAGTAATTTATCATTTATAAAAACATGTTCTAAAGCACTGTACAGGCTTTTTGTTGCGTTTTCTGTTATAATTCCATTATTCTGCTGTTTTACGAACTCTTTTGCGGCTGGAAAATCTGTAGTAATTACGGGAGTGTCAAGTATTAATGATTCTGAAAGCACCATTCCTTGAGCCTCAAATGCTGATGACAAAACAAAACAATCAGCGTTTTTAATATACGGATATGGATTTTCTTTAAACCCTAAAAAATGAACATATTGATTTACTTGCAACCTGCTTGCCTCCTCTTTTAGTTTTTTTAGATCTGGTCCATCACCAAGAATATACCATTGAAATAGATATCCTTTATCTGCCAATTTTTTTGCATTCTTTAGAATTCGATCTATTCGTTTTTGATGATTGTCTATTCTCGCTACTGTTATAAAAATTATCGCCGAAACCTCTGTATAAGGATTTTCTAAATTTCCTTTCTTGATAATTTCATCTTCATTGATAAAATTATGAACAAGGTGTGATTTTAATTTAAATTCAGGAGTTAATTCTTCAAATACATCTTTGCAATAGTTTGAAACATTTACAATAGCATCAAAGTCTTGATACCTCGACAAAATATAGTCTCTGGTAAATCCAAGTTCCTCAAGATCGTTATGAATCCAAGCTATCTTTTTTTTTGCTTTTATAACATATTCAACGATGTCATTACAACCAAAATTAGTATTGCTTTTAGGAATATCATTTGAAAAAGAAATAGCAACATCATAATTTGTTTTCGAAAATTCTTTGTAAAAATTTTTAATAAAAATCCTTCTAATAGTATTTCTCCCAATAAATTTTGAAAGGAATTTAATAAGTAAATAAACAATAAACTGATGTGGTTTTAAACTCTTCTTAGCTTCTTGAAAGTCAATAAAAAAGTATTGTAGAACTAAAGGTGAATGAATGGTAATATTTGAAGAAAGGTCTTTAAATTTTTTATGTAAAAAAGGGTTAAAGCATAAAAAAGACACTTCCAACCTAGAGTTCTTTGAAAGCTCAGTCGTTAAATTATACAATGAATTAGCAATTCCTCCCATTTTTAAATGAGGGTTTACAAATAAAATCTTCAAATTATATTTATTTTTTTAATACACCACAAAAATCTAGAATAGATTTATTTGGATTTGTTTTTAAATTTATAAATTCTTTATGAGCTACTAAATAAACAATAATGTCTGCTTTATTTACAGCTTCTTTATAATCCGTTAAATTTCGATCGTCACTATCCTTAAGGTTTGGCTCAACAGCTAAAACTGTAAAGTTTTTATTTTCTAAAGTTTCTGTTACATATAAAGCAGGAGACTCTCTAAGGTCATCAATATTTGGTTTAAATGCTAAGCCCATACAAGCAATAATAGGATCTCTTTTATGATCAGATTTAAAAGTTAGTGCGTTATTTTTTATCTTTTCTATAACCCATTCCGTTTTATAATTATTTGCCTCTCTAGACTTTTTTATTAAAGGACTTTCGTCTGGAAACTCTGAAACAATAAACCAAGGATCAACAGCAATACAATGGCCTCCAACTCCGGTGCCAGGATTTAAAATATTAACTCTTGGGTGTTTGTTTGCCAAAGCAATCATGTCCCAAACATTTATATTTGCTTTATCACAAATTATCGATAATTCATTAGCGAAAGCAATCTGATTGTCTCTAGATGCATTTTCAACTAGTTTAACCATTTCTGCAGTTTTAGCATTTGTTGGATGAAGTGTTCCAACTACAAAATGCTTATAAAAGTCAATCGCTTTTTGAGTGGACTCATCATCAATTCCACCAATAGCTCTATCGTTATGTTTTAATTCGTGTAAAATATTACCCGGTAAAACTCTTTCAGGGCAATATGCTAAATATAAGTTCCCTTTTAATTCGGGTCTTTGCTCAAAAATGAGTTTTTCCATTTTACGAGTTGTTCCAACAGGACTCGTAGATTCTAAAATCACTAAAGCTCCCTTTTTTAACGTTGGAATAATACTTTTAACTGCTGACGTCACATATGATAAATCAGGTTCGTAATCTCCTTTAAAAGGTGTTGGAACAGCAATTAAATAAACATCAGATGAATTTGGTTTTATAGCAGCTTGCAAAAGCTCATCTTTCACTACTTTATGGACTAAGCCGTCTAAATCTGGCTCTACAATATGTATTTCTCCTTTATTTATCGTGTCAACAACACTCTGACGAATATCTACTCCTGTAACCTTTAATCCTCTACTTGCTATTAATGCTGCTGTTGGTAAGCCTATATATCCAAGGCCCATCATAACCACACTGGGTTTATTCTCCATATTATAATTCCTTAATAAAATTTACAATTCTAGAAGTCGCTTTTCCATCTCCATATGGATTATGAAGCATACTCATGCTATTGTAATATGTTTTGTCAATTATTAATTTTTGTGTTTCTTCTATTATTCTTTTTGTATCAGTTCCTACCAATATTACGGTTCCCTCTTCAACTGCTTCAGGACGTTCTGTTGTATCTCTAGTTACCAATACTGGTTTCCCTAAACTTGGCGCTTCTTCTTGTATTCCTCCACTATCAGTTATGATAAGGAATGATTTTTCCATCAACCAAATAAACGCAGCGTAAGCTAGTGGTTTAACAAGTAAAATGTTTGAAATTCCAGTAAGAAGTTCATATACTGGTTTTTCTACATTTGGATTTAAATGAACTGGATAGATTATCTGAGTTTCAGGATTTTTTTCAGCGATCGCTTTTAATGCAGAACAAATATTTAAAAGTCCTTGTCCATGATTTTCACGTCTATGTCCTGTTACTAAAATAATCTTTTTTTGAAAATCTAAAGTTTCTTTTAGATTTTCAATTTCAGGATCTTTAAAATTACTCGTGTTTACTTTTTCGATACCAAACAATAATGCATCTATAACGGTATTTCCTGTTACAATTACATTTGTACTATTCGTATTTTCTTGTAGTAAATTTTTTTGAGAAAGAATGGTAGGAGCAAAATGATAGTCAGCTATTTTTCCGGTTAATTGTCTATTAAACTCTTCTGGGAATGGGTATTTTCTATCAAAGGTTCTTAAGCCTGCTTCTACATGGCAAACTTTTGCACCGCTATAGAAAGCAGCAATTCCAACTGCCATTGATGTTGTAGTGTCCCCGTGCACATAAACATAATCAGGTTGAACTTCTTCTAAAACAGGTTTCATCCCTTCAATTATAGTTGCCGTCAAGCTGTATAAATTTTGATTGGGTTTCATTACGTTTAAATCAAAATCTGGTTTGATTTCAAAAAACTCTAAAACCTGGTCTAACATTTCTCTATGTTGGGCCGTTACACAAATTTTTGTAATAAAACTCTTGTCGTTTTTAAAAGCTAATACTAATGGTGCCATTTTTATTGCTTCTGGACGTGTACCAAATACAATTAAATTTGTTTTCATATAATCAATTAAATAAAATACTTATTCGTTTTTGGAGATTTCTGCTACTTCTTTTAAATAAATATAAGAGAATCTTAAAAATGATAAAAATAAAAATGCAAAAACTAGAAGTAGTGGGTATTTAATCATTTGATTCCCTAAAAGTCCTTTTTTTACCTTTATAATGTTTGGTTTATTAACAATGACAACAATGTCATTTTCATAAACTAAAAATTTGTTTAAGTTCTCTGTTTCTTTCTGTAATTCACTCTTTTTTAGTAAAAGCCCATGTATACTAAAGTTCTTATCTATAATAAATAGTTGGTCAGATGGTGATGGTAATGATTCTGTTTTAGTATAATTATCAACAATTTTATTTATTTGTGAAATAGAGTTCTTGTTTAAGGCTATATGATTTTTTATATCACTTATTGTTGTGTCTTTTATTCGTTCAATTATTTCATTATCATTAAAATGATTTATTAAGTTAATAATTGCTTCATAATCTGCACTGCTCGATAATTTAATATCTAATGTGTGGTTTTTATATTTTGAAATAAAAGTCTCGGTAATTTCTATTTCACTTGTACTGAATTCCAAGTTTCTTAATAAGCCCTCTAAATTCCTATCATTAACGTCATAACTTTTTGATATATCTGTTAAATCAACGATTGGAGTTATTTCTAATTCCTTTATTACTATTTCGTCGTTTTGGAATCCAATTTCTTTAAAGAAAACGGAATCTTTTTCAATTATCTTTTCATTTAAAAAATCAATTTCACTATAAATATAATTTACCGCATCGTGATTTACTCTTAATAGAATTTTTGCGCTTTTATCTTCTTTATAATTTTTATTAGAAAAATACCCTAAAACAATCCCTACAATGATTAATAAAAGTATAATTATCCATTTTTTAATTATAAAATCTAAAACATTAAACCCTAAAACTAATGCTTTTTTTAATCCTTTTTTTAATGAACTAAAAATATGCATGATATTGATTTCATCATTATTTTCCATAAACTCCTATTTTAAAGATGTTTTAATTACTAGTGTCTTTAAGCTTAATAACCAGTTCACAGTTTTATTGTTATTGGTTGATTTATATTTTTTACAATCCAAAACACTATACTTCGGTCTTGCTGCAAATGTAAGGTAATAGTCTGTTTTTGCAAGATTTGATTCCGTTAATTGGTTGGTCTGTGTTAATATTTCCTTCGCAAAGTCATACCAAGTTGCTTCCCCTTGATTACTGAAATTATAAATACCATATTTCTTGCTATTAGATTTTATAATTGCAAGTATTGCTTCTGCTAAATCATTAGCGTTGGTAGGTGTTCCGGTTTGTTCTGTTGTTACTGTTAATGGTTTTCCCTCCTTGGCAAATCGCAATACCGTATTGTAAAAATTATGTCCGTATTGTGAATATAACCAAGAGGTTCTTAGAATATAATAAGCTTTACAAATTTCTTTAACGTATTTTTCGCCCTTTAATTTAGAGGCTCCATAAACGTTTAAAGGATTGGTTTTATCCTCTTCAGTATAAGGGCTTCCTTTTTTACCGTCAAAAACATAATCTGTTGAAATTTGAATAAGTGTCGTGTTGTTCTCTTTACAATGCTTAGCCAACTCTTTTACTCCTTCTGCATTGGTTAAAAAAGCATTTTCTTGATCACTTTCAGCTTTTTCTACATTTGTATATGCTGCAGCATTAACACAATAATCAAATTGATTGTTTTTAAATATCTCGGAAATAGATTCCTCGCTTTCAATATTTAATAATTCACGAGTAGCAAATAAAAAATCAAATTCAGGATAATTAACAGCTGCGTCTTTAATACACTTTCCTAATTGTCCTTTAGCTCCTGTTATTAGTATTTTCATTCTGATGTTGCTTCTAAAAAAGTAGGGAGGATTTGATCCTTTTCTGAAATAATAAATTTATCTTTTGGAAGATGCCAATCTAAAGATAAGGTTGCGTCGTTATAAATAATTCCTCGTTCTGAAGCTTTATCATAAAAATTATCGCATTTATAAGCAAATTTAGAGGTAGGGGACAAGGTTATAAATCCGTGTGCAAAACCTTGAGGAACAAATAGTTGTTGTTGACTAACGTCATCTAAAATTATAGAAAAATGCTCACCAAAAGTCTTGGAGTCTTTCCTAAAGTCTACCACAATGTCTAATATTCTACCTTGTACAGCCCTCACTAATTTCGCTTGAGCCATTTCGCCTACTTGATAGTGCAGTCCTCTTAAAACTCCATGACTAGAGGTTGATTGGTTGTCTTGTACAAAGTTTACTTTTTTACCGGTTACTTTTTCAAATAAAACGTCATTATAAGTTTCATAAAAAGTACCTCGCTCGTCTGTAAAGATAGTAGGAGTTAATACAAAGCAGTCTTTTAGTGGTGTATGTTCAATTTTCACTGGATATTTTTTTATTTTAAATGTTTCCCATAACCGCTTTTTAATAAGGGCTCGATTAAAACATTTAATTCATCTTTTGTTATGTATCCCATTTCATAAGCAGCTTGTTCGATGCTGCCAATTTTTAAGCCTTGCCGTTCTTCAATTACCTCAACAAATTGTGATGCTTGCATTAAGGAAGCAAAAGTTCCGGTATCTAACCAAGCAGTTCCTTTATCAAGAATACTAACATTTAGTTTTCCTAATTTTAGGTATTCGTTATTTATATCTGTAATTTCTAATTCCCCACGAGGACTTGGTTTCATAGTGGAAGCAATTTCTACCACATGATTGTCATAAAAATAAATTCCAGGTACCGCATAATTAGATTTTGGATGTATGGGTTTTTCTTCAATTGTTAACGCTTTTCCGTTATCGTCAAATTCAACAACACCATACCTTTCTGGATCTTGTACATGGTATGCGTAAATAATACCACCGTCCGGATTGTTATTGGCTTGAAGCAGTTCTTTTAATCCAGATCCATAAAAAATATTATCTCCTAAAATTAAAGCTACTTTATCGTCTCCAATAAAATCTTTTCCAATAATAAATGCTTCCGCCAAACCATTAGGTTGGTCTTGTATTTCATAGGTAAACTCACATCCAAATTTTTTACCATCTCCTAATAATTTTTCAAATAACGGTAAATCTTGTGGAGTAGAAATAATTAATATTTCTCTAATCCCAGCATACATTAATGTTGATAATGGGTAGTATATCATTGGTTTATCATAAACCGGCATCAACTGTTTACTAACAGCTAAAGTGATTGGATGTAATCTTGTTCCGGAGCCTCCTGCTAATATAATTCCCTTCATAATTGATCTTTATTGTTTAAATACCATTCAATGGTTTTTAAAATACCACTTTCAAAATTTTCTTCTGCTTTCCAGCCTAATTCTCTTTCAATTTTATCAGCATCAATCGCATATCTAAAATCGTGTCCTGCTCGATCTTGAACAAATTCCATCTGTTGATGATAGGGTGTTTTATTTGGCACTAATTGATCTAGTAAATCACAGATAGTTTTAGCAATGTAAAGGTTTTCTCTTTCGTTTCTGCCTCCAATATTATATGTTTCTCCTAGATTTCCTTTATCTAAAACCAACTTAATTCCTTTACAATGATCGGTCACATAAATCCAATCTCGAATATTTTTTCCATTTCCATAAATAGGAATTACTTCACCTGAAATTGCTTTTCTGATAATCGTAGGAATTAGTTTTTCCTTGTGTTGGTGTGCTCCATAATTATTTGAGCAATTGGTAGTAACCACGGGCATTCCATAAGTATGAAAATAACTTCTCACAATAAAATCTGAAGATGCCTTAGAAGCACTATATGGACTATTTGGAGCATAAGGTGTGGTTTCTAAAAACAACCCTGTTTCTCCTAAAGTTCCATACACCTCATCGGTAGACACATGTAAAAATCGTGCGTCTTTAAACGTTGTTTTTAATTGATTTGGACCGTTCATCCATAATCTATAAGCGCTATGGATTAAATTAAAAGTCCCTACAATATTGGTTTGGATAAATGCTCCAGGTCCTGTAATGGAATTGTCCACATGAGATTCTGCTGCAAAATGAACTACTTTATTAAATTGATGTTCTTTAAAAAGACTATCAATC
>CEWR01004138.1_pt1 | contig 17933 bp, 14 predicted proteins | sample 356321 | NCBI WGS metagenome assembly CEWR01 (sample SAMEA2621551, study PRJEB7988) | marine metagenome | biome: marine biome (ENVO:00000447); feature: mesopelagic zone (ENVO:00000213); material: "saline water (ENVO:00002010), including plankton (ENVO:xxxxxxxx)" | depth 790 m
TGGAATTTTGTGGCGAGTGTTGATTTCGGCGATCAATGGAGTGGACACACCCAGAGAAACACGCCTTCCCAGGCCACAGCGTCGGCAGAAAGTTCGGGTGGTGACACCGCTATGTCGCCCACAGTCTGCACGGTCGGAGCGCCGAAGGCTTCGGCTCTCGACTCTATCTTGGAATCTGCCGCCCAAGCGCCAAGATAGATGACCGACGCCGCGCTGACCGCCATCACCGTCACGAATTGAATCGGCAAACCAAAAACTCTGAACGTCCTGCGCCACAGATTCATCTTTCGGACCACCGGGATTTCTGACAACCGCTCCTTTGCCTCGACAAAACTGATAGACAGTATAACACCAGACTCGATCATTATTGCGACATTTACGTGTCGTTCATCGTCTTAGTTGGACAGCGTCTTATTGCAAGCCTAAAGAACGCAATGAAACAAGGACAACATGAAAAAGGTTGGAGCGGGAGACGAGATTTGAACTCGCGACAGCCTGCTTGGAAGGCAGGGGCTCTACCACTGAGCTACTCCCGCTCTGAGAAAATGATACGGTGGTTGAGCTTCCGCCGTCAACACTTACGGCTCGTTCTATCACATGATAGCGCGTTTTGTGCGAACGGGTTGGTAGCCCACTATTACTTACGGCCGCACTTCCACTTAATCCATATCCCCCCAGGTGTAGCCGGATTTAAGCTCCACGCCCAGCGGCACGTTCATCGACAGAGCCGAAGGCATAAGCTCCATGACTATCTCTTGCATCTGGGACATCTCATCGGTCGGCACCTCGAATATCAGCTCGTCGTGGACCTGAAGGATCATCTTCGAGCGCATTCCGAGATCGTCCATGCGGTCCATAATTCGGATCATCGCGATCTTGATGATGTCTGCCGCAGTGCCCTGGATTGGCATATTGATGGCGGCCCTCTCCGCTCCGGCTCGAACGTTAAAGTTCCGAGATGTGATGTCTGGCAGGTACCTGCGACGGCCCAGGACCGTCTCCACATAACCCAGGGCGCGGCACCTCTCCTTGGTCTCGTCCGTGTATTTACGGATGTGGGGGTACTTCTCGAAATACAAGTCGATGAACCTCTGGCCCTGGTCGGGCGTCAGGTCTGTCTGACGAGAGATTCCGAAGGCGGTCAGGCCGTACAGCACTCCAAAATTCAGGATTTTCGCGAACCGCCGTTGGTCGGCTGTGACCTCGTCGATGGGAACGTCGTAGACCATTGCTGATGTCGAGCTATGGACGTCCTCGCCTCGGTGAAACGCCTCAATCAGTGCCGGGTCTTCGGAGAGGTGGGCTAGAACCCGAAGCTCGATCTGCGAGTAGTCCGCCGCCAGAAGGGACCAATCCGGCGCTCCCTCAGCGACGAACGCCTTACGCACCTGACGTCCAAGCTCGGTTCTCACAGGGATGTTCTGCACGTTGGGGTCGTTGCTGGACACCCGACCTGTCGCCGAGCCCACCTGGTTGTACTTGGTGTGAATCCTGCCCGTGTCAGTGTTAACCAGCCCCGGCAGGGCATCCACGTAAGTGGATTTGATCTTAGATAGCTGACGGTACTCTAGTATCGAGTCCAAAACCTCGTATGACTTGGGGTCAACTCCCTCGGCCTTGCCGCTGTCCAAAAAAACCTTGAGGCCGTCCAGTGAGGCGGCGTCCGTGGAGTGTCCGGTTTTTATGCGCTTGGTAGGCGGCAGATGGAGTTCGTTGAACAACACGTCGCCCAACTGTTGAGATGAGTTCAGGTTAAATTCGTGCCCGACCGTGGCGTACATATTGTTCTGAATGTCAGCCAGCTGGCCTGACAGGTCCACGGACATTTTCTTGAGGAGGTCAACGTCCAGATCAACGCCATCACGCTGCATTCTGACAAGCACCTGCACCAGCGGAGTCTCGACGTCATCCATCAAGCCACGCAGGTCTCGCTCTTCCAGTTCCCTGGATAGCTCTCCTCTTAAACGCTCGGTGAAATCTGCGTCAGCGGCGGCGTAGGGAGCAGCTTTTTCGATCTCCACCTCGGCCATCGTGATCTGTTTTCGGCCCTTGCCGATAAGATCGGTTATGGGCATCATCTCCTCGTGAAACAAATCCAGAGCCAGAGCCTTGAGGCCGACGGCCTTCCTGCCGCTGGCGTGGGCGGCCAGCATCGTGTCCAATTCCAGACCCTGGAGAGACACGCCCTGGTTCTCCAGAACCATGATGTCGTAATTTGCGTTATGGGCGACTTTAGGGATATCTGGGTCTGTGAGAATCGGACCAAGACGCTCCAGCACCTGCGCCATAGGCAACTGCTTGCCTTCATTGTGACCAACAGGCACGTACCACGCCTTCTGAGGGCTGTTGGAGAACGACAGTCCAACGAGTTGCGCCACCATTGGATTGACTGAGTCAGTCTCGGTGTCAAATGAGAACCCCTGGGGTTTGGCAAGCTCGACAGCCAATTCCTCCAGGGCTTCCTCGGTGTCTACAATCTTGTAATCAACCGGCGCAGACTCGAAATCGGGTTCCTCAACTTCCATTGCTAGCTGTCCATCCTGACGGTTCGTCGGGATACGGGACACCATGCTGAAGAATTCCAGTTCTTTTAGGAAGTCCACGACCTTTGACCTGTCGAACGTCCAGAACTCGCTGGCGTCGATGTCGAGAGTGACCGGCACGTCGCGGAGAATTGTTGTGAGGAACAGCGCTCGCTCGGCGATTTCTCGGTTTTCGGTGAGGCTTTTCTTGGCCCTGGGCGGGGTGACATCCTCCAGGTTTTCGTATATCCCGTCCAGACTGCCGAACTCAGCCAGCAGCTTAATCGCCGTCTTTCTGCCTATGCCTGGGACACCAGGGATATTATCCGAGGTGTCCCCCTCAAGAGCCTTGATTTCGGCTATCGACTCCGGTCCCAGGCCGCCGTATCGCTCTCGCACCGCGCCATCGTCGTAGAGAGTCCGCTTCTGCACGGCGAAGCTCAAAAGCACCCGAACGTGGGGCGAGACGAGTTGCAATGTATCAGTGTCTCCGGTGAGGACAATTGTGTCGATCTCCTGCTCTTCCGCCTGACGGCAGAGTGTCCCAATCAAATCGTCGGCCTCGAAGCCTTCTTGCTCAAAAATAGGGACTCCGAATGCCTCCATTAGCTGTCGAATTCGCGCAAACTGGCCTCTAAGCTCTGGCGGAGTCGGGGGACGGTGAGCCTTGTAATCCTTGAACTTGAGGTGCCGGAATGTCGGTTTCGGAAGGTCGAAAGTTATGACGATGTGGGTCGGCTTCCTGTCGGAAATCGTCTTTATAAACGAATTAAGGAACCCGAACACGGCGCGCACCTCTTCTCCGGTGCTACGGACGTTGAGGGGCTCGCGGATCGCATGCCAGGCGCGATGGACCAGCGCATGACCATCTAGTATCAGGAGCAATTGCTTGTCTTCCAGCATCGGTATCGTGGTGGCGGTTGTCATATCGCCCTCCAGTTGGCGTGATTCGTGTAACCCGATTATACACGCGGTTTGGCATTCAGGCTCAAGGCAATCACGACCATCTGAAACAGCAGGTTGCCGAATCACGGATTGAAGAACAATGTCCCAAATTCCACTTTAACAACACCGAAACGCGACGTTGCGGTAACCGTGTGTTCTGTGAAGCATAGGTCGTCAGGCACAAACCATATCGTCAATCTCTGACACCAAACTGACCCATATGGCCCCAATACTGGAGTGAGATGTCCACTCTGAATATAAAAACCGATCGCCAACAAGAGATTGTTGACATCACCGAGCAGATAACGCAGATCGTGAGAGGGTCAGGGCTTGTGTCACCTATTCATTTAGCACACCAACGCCGCGCTCACTCTAGCGGCTCAAGAGCCGGGGGTCACTGTAGACATGCTGGACGCATTCAACCGACTGACTCCGGTGTTAGAGTACAACCAACAACCATCCCAGCACGTCCTTGCCCACATACTCAGCGCGACAATCGGGGCGTCTCTCGTTGTGCCGATCCCCTCAGGAACTCTGGCCCTGTGAGAGTTCCAAAAAGTCGTGTTGATCGAATTCGACGGCCCGAAGCGCCGCCGGCTCGAAGTGTCGCTGATGCCTGTCGCTGGCTAGAGTCCGGTCATCGCGCGAGCCTCGCCCAGTAGCGCCGCAACCTCGGCTGGCGATTCGCCCTCGGCATATATGCGTAGAAGCGGCTCGGTGCCAGAGAATCTAATCAGCGACCAATGGCCTGACTCCAAGACGAATCTAATGCCGTCTCGCTCGTCGACCTGCACGACGGTCTTCCCAGCCAGTGTTGACGGAAAGGACGCTCTCACGCTCTGCTCGATGGCGTCGCGTTGGCTCGGATCGAAGCTCACGTCCCATCGGTCATAGAAGTGCGGGCCGACCTTCTCGACGAGCTCGTCGAGAAGGTCAGAGGGCTCCATCTGGGTTTTAACAATCATGTCCAGCATGAGCAGTCCTGACAGAATGCCGTCCCGCTCCGGGACGTTGCCTCGGAAGGCGTAGCCTCCGCTCTCTTCGCCAGCGGCGATGGCTTCCTCGGCCATCAGGACCGGCCCCAGGAATTTGAACCCCACAGGCGTGTCGAATATCGGCACGTCGTAAAGCTCTGCCAACCGATCAATCATGCTAGTCATGGTGATCGAGCGAACGAGTGGCCCCCGCTGGCCGAGATTCTCCAGCAGGTGGTAGCACAACAGAGCGAAGGTCTGGAGCGTCGTCACGAAATTCCCGCTTTCGTCCACCATGCCAAGTCGGTCAGCGTCGCCATCCAGGGCAAGCCCAACGTCGGCGTTATGGTCCTGTACGGCCTCAATGAGTTCCGTGAGGTTGTGGGCAATGGGTTCAGGTTGAGCCATACCTGGGAATGCAGGATTTCTTTCCCCATGAATCTCGATGATGTGGGTTGTGCCGCCCTCCAGCAGCTTTTTCAAGTAGCCCGCGCCCGATCCATACATTGAGTCCACAACCACGTTCAAACCGGCGTTTCTGATGGCCTGGACGTCCACAATCGTAGCAAGATGGGCCAGATACTCCGGCTGCGGGTCGAATATCTCCAGCAGACCCTGACGCTCGGCATCGTGGAGAGGCATCCGGTTCACGACGCCACGCTGTTCGACGACGGCGATGCGCGATTCCAACTGCTCCACAATCTCTGGCGACGCGCTGCCACCGTAGTCAGGTTTGTACTTAAACCCATTGTAATTTGCAGGATTGTGGCTGGCAGTGATTATCACTCCTGCTCCAGCATCGCGGCTGACCAGATCGTAGCTGACAGTCGGCGTTGGAGCCGGCCTGTCGCACAGCATCGTCGGGATGCCATTGGCCGTCATTACCTCTGCGACAGCGCGTGCGAATTCCTCCGACAGGAAACGGGTGTCGTATCCGATGACGATCCCCCGCGCAGGTTGGTTGCCCGCATTTATCAGATCAGCGGTCCCTTGCGCGCAAATTCGCACGTTCTCGAAGGTGAAGTCTTCGGCGATAATCGCCCGCCAACCATCGGTGCCAAACTTGATGGGCACGGTCACAACTCCTGAAATTCGATGCCTCTGGTTTTAGGCGTCTGCTGGGTTGCCGCCGTCTGCGTCCTTCCCAAAAGCGTCGCGTCGAATAGCGACGGCTCTATCGGTGTTCTCCCACGGCAGGTCCAAATCAGGGCGGCCAAAGTGTCCGTAAGCCGCCGTCTGTTTGTAGATAGGCCTGCGAAGGTCCAGGTCACGGATGATCGCGCCGGGACGAAGGTCGAAATGCTTGTCTATCAACTCGCCGATCATCTCGTCGGACACGCGGTTCGTCCCGAAGGTTTCCGCCGATACGTTGATGGGCGAGGCGATTCCAATGGCATAGGAGACCTGAATCTCCAGCCTGTCGGCGACTCCTGCGGCCACCAGGTTCTTGGCAACCCAGCGGGCGGCGTATGCTCCTGAGCGGTCAACCTTTGTCGGGTCTTTCCCAGAAAACGCTCCGCCGCCGTGGCGGGCCATTCCGCCGTAGGTGTCAACGAGAATCTTGCGTCCTGTAAGTCCAGCGTCGCCCACCGGGCCTCCGATCACGAACCTGCCAGACGGGTTCACCCAGAACTTTGTCTCGCTGTCCAAAAGATCGGCAGGAATTACGTGCCGGATCACATCTTCGATCATGTCACGCTCAATCACGTCCTGGCTGACCTCTGGGTTGTGCTGGGCGCTGATTACCACGGTATGCGCGCGCTTTGGAACGCCGTATTCATACTCGATGGTGACCTGAGACTTGCCGTCGGGCCGGAGGTAGGTTAGATAATTATCTTTCCGAACCTCTGCCAGCCGTTGGCACAGTCGATGAGACAGCGCCATGGGCAAAGGCATAAGCTCTGGAGTCTCGTTGCACGCATAGCCGACCATCATTCCCTGATCGCCTGCGCCCAGAGATTCGACTTCAGTGTTGCCGACTTCGCCTCTGGTTTCAACCGAGTGGGTCACTCCGGAGGAAATATCCTGAGACTGACCGTGGATCGATATTGCGACTCCGCATGACTGATGATCGAAACCGTAGCTGGAGTCGATGTAGCCGGCGTCTCGGATGGTGCGCCGAACGATGTTGGCGATATCGACGTATGTCGACGTCGTGATCTCGCCCATGACCATCACAAGGCCGGTGGTGGTCGCCGTCTCGCAGGCCACGCGGCCCATCGGGTCTTCTGCCAGAATCGCGTCCAGAACAGCGTCGGATATCTGGTCGCAGAGCTTGTCGGGATGTCCCTCCGTCACCGATTCTGATGTGAACAGAAACGACGGTGAGTCGATGAAAGTATTCGCCATAGTTATTCCTCCTGTGACAGAGCGGCCCTGTCGTCATTGATTGCCTGACCTGCCGGTCGGGCGCGCTCTTTTATGATTGGTTTTATCCAATGAGCATAGATCATGCGCCTACACCCATTCGGTCAATTTGCTCTTGACTCAGGACAACCAGCGATGCCGACCCCTGAGCAAACACCTTACCATCTTCATCCGTCAATTCGCTGTGGACGGATAATTCGCGCCCTGATCTCTCCTCCAGCCACGATTCGGCCAGCAAATTCTTGACGACGGAGGCAGGAGACCCAAGTTTGGACTCCATGCCTCTCATCATCGTTATCGTTCCCTACTTGTACATCAGGTTTTCCATGATCTCGTGCAGCAGAGCCGTGATGATCCCGCCGTGGACCGTTCCGGGCCAGCCCTGGTGGACCTCTTGCGGAGTGAAACTAGCTCGCGGTCGGTCGCCCTCTAGCCAAAGGTTTCCCTCAGATCGATAGGATTGTCCTGTCCGCACCCGAAACAGTTGGGATACTCGGTGAGCGCATGTTCTTCAGCTATGTTCCCACGTCCCAACTGGAGAGATACTTTTCTTGTTCAGCAGTCAGCGTGTCGATGTTGACTCCCATCGAGGCCAGCTTGAGCTTGCCGACTTCCTCGTCAATGTCCCTGGGAACTGTATAGACTTCAGGCGTCAGAGTGTGAGCCGTTTGGGCCATATACTCGGCAGTCAGAGCTTGATTTGCGAAGCTCATGTCCATCACTGCCGAAGGGTGACCTTCTGCGGCGGCCAGATTTATCAGCCGACCCTCGCCCAGCAGGTTTATTTTCCGCCCGTCGCCCATGAGGTACTGGTCCACGAATGGCCGGACAGAGGATTTGCTGTCAGCCAGTTCTTCCATTGCCTCGATGTCGATTTCGACGTTGAAGTGGCCGCTGTTGGCGACTAGAGCGCCGCTCTTCATTACTTCTAGATGCGATTTGCCAATAGCATTCTTCCCGCCTGTGACCGTGATGAAGATGTCACCAATCTCGGCGGCTTCAGTCATCGTCATCACGTTGTGGCCGTCCATGACAGCCTCCAGGGCGCGGATCGGATTAACCTCGGTCACAATCGTATGGCCGCCCATGCCTCTTGCCCTCAGGGCGACGCCTTTGCCGCACCATCCGTAACCTGCGATGACCACGTTTTTGCCTGCCCACAGCACATTTGTGGCCCTGGTTATGCCGTCGAGAGTGCTCTGGCCGGTGCCATAGCGATTGTCGAAGAAGTGCTTGGTGTCTGCGTCGTTCACCGCAACGATCGGGTACTTGAGCTTGCCCTCCGCCGCGAGGCTTTTGAGCCTGATTACGCCAGTGGTCGTCTCTTCGGTGCCGCCGACAATATCCTCAAGCACGTCTGTCCTGTCGGTATGGGCAAGCGCCACCAGGTCTGCGCCGTCGTCCATCGTCAGGTTTGGCTTGGTGTTAAGAGCCGACTGTAGATTCTGGTAGTAAGATTCGGTGTCTTCGCCATTAACAGCGAAGGTCGGAATCCCATACTCGGCTACCAGCGCGGCGGCTGTCTCGTCCTGCGTGCTGAGAGGGTTGCTGGCGCAGAGGGCAACCTGAGCGCCGCCGTCTCTCAGAGTCAGCATGAGGTTCGCGGTCTCGGTGGTCACATGCAGGCATGCAGAAATCCGAAGTTCGCTGAGGGGTTTTTCACTGGCGAATCGTTCGCGAATCTGCCGCACTACCGGCATCTCGCGAGCCGCCCACTCGATCCTGCGGACTCCTTCCGCCGCCAGTGACAGGTCTGCCACATGGCCTTGTTCGTTTCTTGTCGCCAACTTTTCCTCCTAAATTATCCGATGTCGCGACCGAGCCAATAAATCGGTCTGAGTCGCGTAAATTTTATGCTCTCCAGGGGAGCGAGTTTGATTTATCAAGTCCTGTAAACTGTGTTAGGCGCTCAAATTCACTGAATCGCTCAACGACCTGTTCGTGAGTGAGCGTCGCCAGCCTGTCAGCGCTGAAGTCCTCCACCGTGAAGGAGCCCATGACAGAACCCAGCACCGCCGCACGCCGAATTCCAGCCTCCGACAGATCGCCGGTTGCGGAGATCAGCCCTACGAACCCGCCCGCGAATGTATCGCCCGCTCCAGTGGGATCAACAACCCGGTCCAATGGGAATGCCGGAGCCGAAAACAAATTGCCTTCGTTGGAGATCAAGACTCCATGCTCGCCCCGCTTGATGATTACTGTGCTTGGCCCGACTTCATGAATTCGGGCGGCGGCTCTTCGAAGATTCGGCTCGTTAGCATAGGTCCGAGCCTCGCCTTCGTCCATGAAGACCATATCCACAGCTTCAACAATCTTGTCCAGCTCGTTCTTCTTACCGTCAATCCAAAAGTTCATGGAGTCTAAGGCCACAAGCTTTGGTCGCTGGTTCATCTGACCCAGCACCTCAAGTTGCAACTCCGGGTCGATGTTCGCGAGAAACAGGAAGTCGGCGTTCCTGTGTTGTTCCGACAGATTTGGTTTGAAGTCTGCGAAAACATTCAGTTGTGTGTCGAGAGTTTCGCGTTGGTTGACGTCCTCGGTTGAATAGACTCCCGACCATCGGAAGGTATCGCCGTCAACACGCTCCAGGCCGCTGACGTCGACGTCGTGTTTCTCCAAAAGCGCGATATGCTCCGGTTGGAAATCTTCGCCGACTATGGCGACCAAACTCACCGGAGAGAAGTAACTGGAAGCAATGGAAAAATATGTGGCAGAGCCTCCAAGGGCGTCTTCCCGCGCGCCCTGGGGTGTCTGCACCGAGTCGTATGCAACCGAGCCTACAACCAATAATGTCATCTTGTGTCGTTCATCCTTTTTTCACGTCAGTTCTAACTGTCCAATACCTGGGTGATTAAGTCTGGCATCTCGCTAGCGGCATGCGCCACCGCGTCAGCGTCCTTCAATTCATCTTCCGAGCCATAGCCATAGCCAGCGCGCATTGCCCGGAGCGAGTTGCGCTTCGCAGCTTCCGCGTCTTTCCGCCTGTCGCCGGTGACCACGCCCTCAGTCAGGCCGAGGTTTCCAATAATCTCGGCCACCATCGCTGGTTTGTTGTCCAGCTCGTTGGCCCTGCATCTGACCACATCGAAGAAATGCCGGATTCCCTGGGAGTCGATAATCGTGCCTGCGTGCTCTGGCTCACCGTTAGTGCAGGTGGCCAAAGCTTCGTAATCTCTGTGGAGACTTTCCAGAACATCGATGACCTTTGGAAACAGTTGGCCTTTTGATTTCGACAACGCCATCTCTTTGGCGTCAATCAGCCGCATCAATTCATCAGCGTCACGATCCCCTCACACGTTCTGAACCCATCTGGCAAGCTCTGACATCGGCGAGCCGATGAAGTCCAGAATCAACTCTGTGCTCGAAACTTCCAATCCGGCGTCCCGAAATGTGTCCTGCACAGCTGGAACCGTCGCCGATTCTGTCTGAAACAGCGTTCCATCCAGATTTAAGATCAGGAGCGCACTTCTCAGCTAGGCGTCCATCCCCGTGCTGGAGGGCAGACCTTTCTCGATCCAGGGGCCAGTGCCATCCTCGATATTAAACAGCCTTTCGGAGTCTAGGCCCATCGCCGCCGCCATCTCGCACGCAAGTCCGCTTCTCACGCCTGCCGCGCAGATGAACAGCAACTTTTTGTCCTCCGGCAGTTCGTCGATGCGCGCCAGAATGTCGTCAACAGTGATGAAAATGGCGTCTTTTACGTGACCCTCCAGGTACTCGTCCATGCGCCGAACGTCGACTATCACCACATCGTCGCCGCCGTACATCTCTCCAGCCTCATCCAGCGTTAGTCGGTAATACGGCTCACCTGATACTTGTCTTGGCATTTGCCTCTCCTCTGAACCTAAGCGTTCAAATATTTGTTAACGAGAATACCCAATCTGTTCTGGGCGTCCTTTGTGATCAATTCTCGGCTCGTGATCACGGCATTTTTCAGCGCAGATTCACAGCCGCATGTTCTGTTATCTGGAATCTCAGCCAGCATCCGCCTGATGATGCCCTGAGCGGTGGCGACGTTGTGGGTCAGGTTTTGAATCACCATCTCCACCGTCACCTCTTCCTCGGTGTCGTGCCATACGTCGTAATCGGTCACGAAGGCCAGGGTCGTGTAGCATAGCTCCGCTTCGCGGGCCAGTTTGGCCTCTGGCAATGCTGTCATACCGATAACATTCGCCCCCCACGACCGATACACCGCCGACTCTGCCCTTGTCGAGAACTGCGGCCCTTCGATTACCAAATACGTTCCCCCGTCATGACAGTCGACGTCTTCGAGCGACGCGCTCTCAAAGGCGATGCGACGAAGTTCGTTGCAGAAAGGGTCTGCGAACCCAACGTGGGCGACAATGCCATCGCCGAAGAAGGTGTCGGAACGGCGCCTGGTGCGGTCGATAATCTGGTCAGGCACTACGAGGTCCAACGGTTTGATATGTTCTTTCAGGCTTCCGACCGCGCTCACGGACACTACGCGCTCGACTCCAAGAGACTTGAGGGCGTAAATGTTTGCCTTTACAGGAATCTCCGACGGAGAGAACCTGTGTCCCCGCCCGTGTCGGGGCAGGAATGCGGCCTCGACACCATTGATCTCGCCCACCACAACCGCATCGCTGGGATCGCCGAATGGCGTTTCAACTGTGAGCTCCTGGCGGTTCTCCATGCCATCTATATCGTAGAGGCCTGAGCCGCCGATGAACGCGATCTTGGGGTCAGGCAACCTCCGCCTCCAACAGGGCGCTGAGGGTCCGACGATACGGGCTTCTCACAATCCCTTTTTCCGTGATAATAGCGTTGACGTACCTGTTTGGCGTGACATCGAAGGCAAAGTTCAACGCGTCCACGCCGATGGCGGCGGTGCGCTTTCCAGCAAATTCCAGAACCTCGCTTGCGTCACGCTCCTCTATAGGTATCTCGTCCCCTGTGGACAGCGAAAGGTCGAGCGTGCTGGTCGGCGCGGCGACGTAGAAAGGCACCCCCGTCTCCTTCGCCATCACTGCCAGCGGGTAGGTTCCGATCTTATTTGCCACGTCTCCATTCGCGGTTATTCTATCGGCTCCGACGAACACTGCCTGAACCATCCCCTTCCTCAACAACTGACCGACCGATGAATCCGACACCAGAGTGGCGGGAATTCCTGACTGGACCAGCTCCCAGGCGGTCAATCTCGCCCCTTGCAGCAGAGGCCTTGTCTCGGTGGCGAATACTCTTTCGATGCGGTTGTCACTCCATGCGGTCCTGATGACACCCAGAGCGGTCCCGTAACCCCCGGTCGCCAGCGCCCCCGCGTTGCAGTGAGTCAGAACCTGACTGCCCCACGGAATGAGGCTGGCGCCATACTTGCCGATTTCGTGGTTGAAGGCAGAATCCTCTTTGTGAATCTTGACAGCCTCGGCGGTCAGATCTGAGACGACCTCCTCCACTGACTGAGCGCTTCGAGAAACACAGAGCAGCCTGTCGACAGCCCACGCCAGGTTGGCGCCTGTGGGGCGGGCGTTTTTTATCTCGATGCCTGCCTTGCCGAGTTCATCGGAAAATCCGCCGTTGGCGGTTCGGGAAAGCTCCATTGCGGCCAGGGCGAGGCCGTAGGCTCCAGCGATGCCGATGGCGGGAGCTCCCCGTACCATCATGTCGCGAATTGCCCCGACGATCTCCCGGTAATCGGAGGTCTCGAACCACAATTCTTCCATCGGAAGACGTGTCTGGTCCATCAGTCGAACACTGCTGCCCGTCCAGATGATGGGGCTAAATTCGTCGGCGCCGTACAAGGCCACGTTGCCCTCCTGCTGCATATGCGGCGAATGGGCGCTCGGCCTTTTGGGCAAACAAAAAACTTCTCAACGTAAGACGAGAGAAGTCCAATTGTGGGAACATCACTCTCATCTCTCGGACATTAGATGTCCGTCGGAATTGGCACCGTATCGGGACTGCCGCTGGCATCCCAACCGGTTGCCGGGTTTCAAAGGGCCGAACCCTCCGCCACTCTTGATAAGAGTTTCTATATTCAGTTGTTCTCGGCATGCAGAATCGTACATTGTGGGATTCTGCGATGTCAAGTTTGGGGCAACCGGAGCCTCGAAATTCGAGGCTCCGGTTCTTCAGGTCAGACTAGCCTTGGCTGAGTTTCCGTCGGACCTAGTAGTCCATCGGGGGCATGGGCGGCGCGCCGGCTGCTCCCTCTGGGGCAGGAACGTCGGTTATCAACGCCTCGGTGGTCAGAACCATCGCGGCGACGCTGGCGGCGTTCTCAATGGCCGCTCGTGTAACCTTGGTCGGGTCCATGATGCCACGCTCTAGCAAGTGACAGAACTCGCCGGCTTCGGCGTCGTATCCCCAGTCGCCTTCGCTTTCAAGGCTCTGGTTCAGTATGACCTCTCCGGACACGCCTGTGTTCTCGGAGATCAGCTTGATTGGAGACTCAAGAGATTTGGACAGAACTGCCGCGCCCGTGGCTTCGTCGCCGGTGAGGTCGAGGCTATCCATGGCCGCTCGCGCCCGGATTACGGCGAGTCCGCCGCCCGGAACAATTCCCTCTTCAACAGCCGCCCGCGTTGCGGACAGAGCGTCCTCGACGCGGTTCTTCTTCTCTTTTAGCTCGACCTCGGTGGCCGCGCCGACCTTGATGATGGCGACGCCGCCGGAGAGCTTGGCAAGACGTTCTTGCAACTTCTCGCGGTCGAAGTCGGATGTGGTCTCGTCAACCTGAGCCTTGATCTGGTTGATCCGGCCCTGGATGGCGTCCTCGGAGCCTGCGCCGTCCACGAATGTGGTCTCTTCCTTGGTTGAGACGATTCGGCGAGCGCGGCCCAGGTCTTCGACCGTCACTGACTCCAGCTTGCGGCCCACCTCTTCGCTGATAACCTGGCCGCCGGTCAGAATGGCCATGTCCTCAAGCATCGCCTTTCGGCGGTCGCCAAAGCCAGGGGCTTTGACTGCGAGGCAGCTGAGGGTCCCTCGAAGCTTGTTGACAACCAGTGTCGCCAGCGCTTCGCCCTCGATGTCCTCGGCCACGATCACGACGTTCTTGCCGACCTGGAGAATCTTCTCCAGCGCGGGCAGCACATCGGAAACAGCAGAGATTTTCTTGTCAGTTATGAGGATGTACGGGTCGTCGATAGTGGACTCCATCCTCTCCTGGTCCGTGATGAAGTAGGGAGAGATGTAGCCCCGGTCGATCTGCATGCCCTCTACGAATTCCTGCTCGTAGGATAGGCCCTTGGACTCTTCGACCGTGATGACGCCGTCCTTGCCTACCTTCTCCATGACGTCGGCAATGAGGTCACCCATCTCTTCGTCGTGAGCGGAGAGTGAAGCGACCTGGGCGATCTGAGTTCGGCCCTCAACGGGGGTGGCCATGGCCTCAACAGCGCCTCGCAGAGCCACAACGCCCTTCTCGATACCGCGCTTGAGGGCCATTGGGTTGGCGCCGGCAGCGATGTTCTTGAATCCTTCATGAATGATGGCCTGGGCCAGCACTGTCGCGGTGGTGGTGCCGTCACCGGCCACGTCATTTGTCTTGCTGGCGGCTTCTTTCAGAAGCTGAGCGCCCATGTTCTCGAACGGGTCTTCTAGTTCGATTTCCTTGGCGATGGTCACGCCGTCGGAACAGACCTGGGGAGGCCCGAACTTCTTGTCCAGAACGACGTTTCGGCCCAGTGGACCCAGGGTTACGCCAACTGTGGAGGCCATAGTGTCGATGCCCCGCTTCATGCCGGCCCTGGCTTCCTCGCTAAAAGTTAGCTGTTTTGCCATTTAGTCCTCCTTGCTGTGTGATCAGCAACTTCGATTACTTCTTGAAAAGAATATCGTCCTCGCGGAGCACCAGGTACTCCACTTCGCCTTCTTTATACTCTGTGCCAGAGTACTTGGAGTAAACTACTGTGTCGCCGACTTCCACGTCCATCGGAACCCGGTTGCCATCATCTGACAGCCTGCCTGGGCCAACCGCCACGACCTCACCTTCTTGGGGCTTTTCTTTGGCTGTGTCGGGAATGTAGATTCCGCCCGCGCTTACCTGTTCGTCGCCTTCCGACGGCGAGACCACCACACGGTTGCCCAATGGCTTGAACGAGACCTTTGTGTCTGTCGCCATATTATCGAGACCTCCTCTTAGGTTATTTGATTATTTGATGTTGATTCCAGTATTTTAGCAGTCGATAGACGAGACTGCTAATTCAAATTCTACCGGAGGAATTTCGCGCGTGTCAACAGTGATGCAAATGGGAACCGCTGCTGCTGACCACAGACCGCTGGTCAAACCCCAAAAGCCACGTAGCTGATCGAAGCAACCCGTCAAATCTCGGACATGCTTCGGTTAGATAGCCTCAAACTGACAGCGCAATTTTGATTGACGCTGGCTCTCGCTCCCCCATATCATCGAATCATGGATGATTCGATTCAGAACACTGGCTCCGCTTCGCAGTCAAATGTTGGCCTGGCGCTGCTCCAGACCATGCGTCCCAAGCAATGGATCAAGAATCTGATGGTCTTCTTGCCGTTGTTCTTCACGATAAACGAGGCCTGGGACCTCGACGACGTGTCTCAAGGCGTAGAGTTTATCAGCAAAAGCGGTGCGGCTTTCCTGGCGTTCTCGGTCCTCAGCGGGGCCACATATATCTTCAATGACCTCGCCGACGCGGATCGAGATCGGGCGCACCCTCGCAAGAGGCACAGGCCGATTGCATCAGGCAGACTGGGAACAAAGCTCGCGTTCACTTCGGCGGCAGTCCTAAGCGCATTGGCGCTAGGCGGCGCGTTCGTCCTGGAACCGCTGTTCGGTGCGGTGACGCTGGGATATGCGGCCACGATGATCGCCTATTCCCTCGTATTGAAATCTGTGGTTTTGTTGGACGTGTTCGCCATCGGAACGGGATTCGTCCTTCGGGTCGTCGCAGGCGCTGCGGCCCTCCAAGTTCCCATCTCCCCGTGGCTTTACCTCTGCACTGGGTTGGGAGCGCTGTTCATAGCGCTCTCCAAGCGCAGGAGCGAGCTTGCGTCCGCAGGGGACTCGGCGTCCCAACAGCGGGACATCCTGGGGAAATACACGCTTGCGTTCCTCGACCAGTTGACGGCCATCGTCGCAACCTCTGCCCTCATCAGCTACTCGCTCTACACGTTTACCGCCCCCAACCTTCCTGACAATCGGTCGATGATGCTGACCATCCCCTTCGTGACATACGGCCTGTTTCGCTATATGTACCTGGTCCACACCCGCAACCTGGGCGAGAACCCGGAAGACATCGTTATCACAGACGTGCCTCTGATTATTTCCATCGTTCTCTGGCTGGCAATCGGCGCGGCGATCCTCGTCGTGTACCGAGCCTGATCCCCTCGGACGCCGAACATATCAGATTGTAGTCGTGACCCATGCGCTGTGCTACACTCCACCAGATTTCGTAGCCAAAAATACGTAGGAGGACGCGATGGTTCCCCCTGAGAATCTGTTCGGTGTCATACCCATCTGGCTAGCAGTGTATTTCTTCGCCGTCGGAACGTTTAGCGCGGCCGGCTCCATATTGTACTACCGGGTTTTTCGACTGATCATGATCGGCAAAAAGCCTGCCAGGTTCGACCAACCTTTGCGTCGTTTGTTTGGGGCGCTGCCGATGATACTTGGACAGAAAAAAGTGCTTCAGAGCGTGTCGGTGAGAGACCGCGCGGGCCTCGCCCACTTCTTCATCTTCTGGGGATTTCTGTCCTTCACCGCCAGCTACGGTCTGTTCATATTTGCCGACTCCGCCTGGAGGCCATTCTCGGCCAAAATCCTCACCGAAACTGGCGTGGAGATTTTCGGGTTCTACCTCGATATTCTAGCCGTCGTGTTCTTCGTTGTGCTCGTCTGGGGAGCCGTCCGACGCTGGGGAATCAAACCTCGCAGGCTGTCGTTCGATCTGACACAAAAGAAAGAGTCGCTCATCATCATGGTTTTGATAGCGTCTCTGATGCTGTTCACCCTGCTGACCGAGGCATTCTTTGTGGCGTCCGGCGGCGAAGGCCCCCACTCGACGCCCCCAATAGGCAAGGCCATTGGCGAAGCGTTCATCGCCGCTGGAATCGATGAAGGCGTGGCCAACGGGCTTCAAGGCGTTTTCTGGTGGCTGCATCTGGGAATCATTCTGGGATTCTCCCTCTACATACCCTTATCCAAGCATATGCACCTGGTTGGCGCGCCCATCAGCTTCGTTACCCGTTCTCTGGAGCCAAAGGGGACCCTGACAACGCCCGACGATCTGGAGACGGCAGAGGTGTTTGGAGCCAGCCGCGTTCAGGATTTCAACTGGAAACAACTTCTGGACGGATTCTCATGCGCCGTGTGCGGCCGATGTTCTGACGTCTGCCCTGCCAACATCAGCGGCAAGATTCTCTCGCCCATGCACATCGTCGAAAACATGAAAGAGCATATCTTAGAGGCAGGGCCCGGCATCCTGAAAGGCGAAGACCCCCAACCTGACAAGCCCCTGATCGGCAACTGGATTCAGGAGGAAGGGTTGTGGGACTGCGTGACCTGCGGGGCGTGTGTCCAAGAATGTCCCGTCGGCGTGGAGCATATCGACTCAATTGTGGACATGCGGCGCTTTATGGTTATGGAGCAGGCCAGCATGCCGGAGACCGCCCAGAATGCCCTCCTGAGCATGGAGCAAAGAGGCCACCCGTGGCGAGGGACGACCTACACCCGCACTGACTGGGCCGAGGGATTGGACATCAAGATTCTGGCCGATCATCCCGAAACTGAGATACTTTTCTGGGTCGGATGCACCGGGGCGCTGGAACAACGAAGTCAGGCGGTCGCCCGCTCGATGGCGTCGGTCCTCAAGCGGGCGAAGGTCGACTTCGCCATACTGGGGAATGAGGAGACCTGCACCGGAGACCCGGCCCGTCGGATGGGAAACGAGTACCTCTATCAGATACTCGCTGAACAGAACATTCAGACATTCAACAGTTACGACGTCAAGAAGATAATCACGATCTGCCCTCATTGCTTCAACACAATAAAAAACGAGTACCCACACCTGGGCGGCGACTACGAAGTGCTACACTACACCGAGTTCGTGGCAGAGCTCATCGAGCAGGGCGCCATAAGGCCTCTGGTCCCTATCGAGACCACTCTGGCCTACCACGACTCCTGTTACCTCGG
>CEWR01152145.1_pt1 | contig 17872 bp, 10 predicted proteins | sample 356321 | NCBI WGS metagenome assembly CEWR01 (sample SAMEA2621551, study PRJEB7988) | marine metagenome | biome: marine biome (ENVO:00000447); feature: mesopelagic zone (ENVO:00000213); material: "saline water (ENVO:00002010), including plankton (ENVO:xxxxxxxx)" | depth 790 m
GACAGGTCGTCAGCCGCGTTTTCCGCAAGTCGTGCCAGCGCTTTCGACGAGCCCGGGATCGCCTTGTTTAGCTCTGGCAGCACGTCCAGCCTGATTCGGTTCCGGGTGTAATCCCGGCGGAAATTTGACTCGTCGACGACGGGCCGGACACCGATCTGATCGCTGTACTCTGCGCATTCTTCCCTCAAAATTCCAAGCATCGGCCGGAACGCGGTGACCTCAATTTCTGAATCCGGAATTTTTAGAGTCGAACGCGGTCTGATACTGGCGATCCCTTTGAGCCCGGAACCCCGACCGGCGTGCAGCAACACAGTCTCGGCCTGATCATCGAGCGTATGACCCGTGACAACCCCGTGAGCCGAATACATTTCGACGCTCTGCGACAGCGCCTCGTAGCGTAACTGCCGGGCGGCAGATTCGATCGAAACGTTTTTCTTTTTCGCGAGCCCCGGAACATCAACGCTGACCGCTTTGAATTCAACAACGCACAGTTCGGCTATTCGTTGTGCGATGCGTTCATCACGCTCTGATTCGCCAGACCGAATATTGTGGTTGACGTGTACCGCCCTCAGGTTGAAATTCCATTGATCGCGAAGTTCCGATAGAGCCCGAAGAAGCGCTGAAGAATCGGGTCCGCCTGAGAAAGCTACTACAAGGACCGCCCCGCGTGGTACCAATGCACGTTGGAGACCAGCTTCCAGTTGATCGAGAAATGTGGCGTCGTTAGACATCGGGTGTCGACTACCTTGTGACTTCCGAGACCTCAGTTACCCGCCGTACGCGAATGCTGGTGATCTTGGTTCCATCCACTTCGGCGATCTGCATTCTCAGGTTGCCGAATCGCACCCGTGACCCAATATCCGGCCGTTGTTGCGCTTGCTCAAGGAAAAATCCGGCGATGGTCTCATAATCGCCTTCAGGGATATCCAGACCCAGTTCATCATTGGCTTCACCGATCTCAAGACCGCCATCCAAAACGAACGTGTTTTCATTGACCGTGACGAAGCGGCGCTCAGGTTTTAACCCCTCTTCGCCGGTTCGGCCCACGATCTGTTCGACGAGACGCGTAAGTGTAATCAGCCCGGCGATACCGCCAAACTCATCGACGATAAGCGCCATCTTATGACCTGACTCCTGCATCTCCTCGAAAAGATCGTCCAGGCGTTTGGTTTCCGGAACGAAGTAAGTCTGGCGCATGAGGTTGATGACGGGTTGGTCGAAGTCGAGATTCGATTCGGACATCATCGCCAGAACGTCTTTTACCGAGAGGATTCCCACCACGTCATCGTGGTCGGTATCGAAAACCGGGAACCGTGTGTGCGGGGAAACCCGATACGAATTCATAAATTCCCTGAAAGTGGCCTCGGCTTGGACCCAGACGATATCGGGGCGCGGGGTCACCACGTCGCGAACTTCCATTTCCCCGAATCTGAAAATATTCTCAAGCATTTCACCGGTGGATTCTTCCACCGTACCCTCGGCCTCGCCAAGATCAATCAGCGTACGAAGTTCGCCCGGCGTGACAATCGGACTCGACCACGCCTCCTTCCCACCGAACAACCGCAAGATCCCTCGAGGGACCAGGGTGAACGCGAAGACCACTGGCCACGCAACTGTCATCATCATCAGCACAACCCGAGCCGTCGCGAGAGCCCAGCGTTCGGCTGCCATTACAGCCAACGTTTTCGGGGTCAACTCACCGACAATAACGATAGCTATGGTCGCTATTGCTGTGGCGACGACGGCTGAGAGGGCGGTAGGTTCCCCGCCACCAATGGTAGAGATGGCCAGGGTTGTCCCAACCGAGGCTACTGTGATGTTGAACAGGTTACCCAGGAGAAGGATCGTCCCGAAAAACCTCTCGTAATCATCGAATATTCGGATTACGAGTCGGGCCCGCTTGTCGCCCTCTTCACCGCGGTATTCAATCCTATAGCGGCTCGCGCCCAGTACAGCCGCCTCGGTAGCGCTGATAAACGCGCTTCCCAGTAGCCCGATGACAATAATCGCAATTGAAGCAGTCACTTGATTCCGGTCGGAACAACCCGGCCGTCAGATAATCAACAGGGAAAAAACAACGGGCTATTCCTGGCATCAAGTTTATCTGACTTATCGCCTGTCGCCGGGAAGGCGTTAATCACGGGGCGTAATTGAAACGCCCGGACGCAAGCGCGTACTCCGCCGGAGGCTGAAGATATTGCTATGACAGGGAGTGCCAGTCGGCCCACGCTGATCTATCGAGGTCAACTCGGCGTAGATGCCTCAGCGGTTCCGCCATCCGGAGCGGCACCGACGGGATCCGCCGTTTCTTTTTCGCCGCTGCGAATTCGGGCCTCGATTTGATCCCGAATGTCAGTATTTGCCTTCAGGAACTGACGTGTCGCTTCACGGCCCTGGCCGAGCCGGACGTCACCATACGAATAGAATGACCCGCTCTTCTTGATGGTGCCATTCTCGGTACCGAGGTCGATCAGGCTGCCTTCCTTGCTAATGCCGGAGTCGAAGAGGATCTCTATTTCAGCCTTCCGGAACGGGGGCGCAACCTTGTTCTTTACTACCCTCGCTCGCACGCGGTTGCCGATAATCTCCTGTCCAAGCTTGATCGCTTCGACCCTCCTGAGATCGATGCGGACCGAGCTGTAGAACTTCAGCGCCCGCCCGCCTGGCGTGACCTCGGGACTACCAAAAACCACTCCAACTTTTTCACGGAGCTGGTTGATGAAAATGCAGACCGTGTCAGTCTTGTGAATTATCGCGGTGAGCTTGCGCAATGCCTTCGACATGATCCGCGCCTGCAGACCGATCTGCATATCGCCCATGTCACCTTCCAGCTCCGCAAGTGGAACAAGTGCGGCAACGCTGTCCAGAACGATGATGTCAAGCGCACCGCTGCGGATGAGGTACTCAGTGATTTCAAGAGCCTGCTCTGCCGAATCGGGCTGTGAAATAAGGAGCTTATCGATATCGACACCCAGCACACGGGCGTAAGTCGGATCCATGGCGTGCTCAACATCGATGAACGCAGCCTGACCACCGGCAGCCTGGGCCTCGGCGATAACCGACATTGCCAGCGTCGATTTACCAGCAGATTCAGCACCGAAAATCTCGATTATACGACCCCGTGGAAGGCCACCGACCCCGAGCGCCAAATCCAGGGCAAGCGAACCGGTCGGAATCGAGTTGATCTTGCTAAGTGCCCCCGACTCCCCGAGCCGCATCACGGCACCGCGCCCGAATGCCTTCTCGATCTGTGCGAGCGCCAGCTCAAGGGTCTTATCTCGATCGCTAACGGTCCCGTTAACGGAGGCCTTTGCCTGTGCTTTCTTAACAGCCAACGTCGCTCTTCCTTATACGCTAGTTATCGGTCGGACTTGCAGGCCCGAGCAACCTGCATAGAGGCGCAGATTAGCACAAGCGTTCTAAAACTGCAACAGCCCTCTGGCACAACAATATCGTTCTCCCAGAGGTACTGTCGCGGCAGGAAAAGAAACTAGGACTCGGACCTGTTCTGTACAAAGTCGATGAAGGCCTGTGTGTGACGAGCACGCACCCGGTCTGTTTCGAATACAAGGTTTAGGTCCCGTTCGAGCGAGAGACCGTCGATTCGCACCGCGGTTACTTCGTCGGGCCGACTGTTTGCCGCCTGCACGGTAACGAACCCTATGCCCAGGTGCTGCGCGACCGCAGCGATCACGGCCTGCGTGCTTCCAAGGGTCATCGACACTTTATGCTCAGGTAGTTCCACTCCTGTCGAAGAAAGGGCCTGGACTACTGTCTGCCAGGTTCCTGAACCACCCTCACGCTCGATGATGTTCTCGCCTCGCAGTTGGTCGATCGTAATTGAACGTTGATCTGCAAACCGATGTTCATTCGATACCGCAAGAACTACCTCGTCCCTACCAACCGAAATCGCCGAGAACCCGACAGACGTTGACGGCATGCCCGAAAGTCCAAGATCGGCCTGGCGATCGCCAAGCATCCGCGCAACCTGTGCTGAGTCGGTAACCAATACTTCCACAGATATACCAGTGCGATCACCAGTAAACTCTGCCACCAGACCTGGAATTAAATACTCGGCTGGAGTGGTGCTCGCAACAATCCTGATGACCCCGGTGAGCGCTGACGGATCGGGTCCGAACCGAGACACGAGTGCGTCGAAGTCAGATATCGTGCGGATCGCGAAATTCATGGATTCGCGCCCGGCATCGGTCAGTATCGCACCGGTACCGCGCCTCTCAAGTAATCGAGTTCCCAATTCTCGTTCGAGTCGTTGGATCTGCCGGCTCAGTCCAGGTTGGCTCATCCCGAGGTGGTTTGCCGCACGTGTGAAACTTCCAGTTTCGGCCACCGCTTTCAGGGCCTCAAGCTCCGCGATATTCATTTTTCCCCACCTGCGATAGTGATTCTTAGGTTGGCATTTGTTACACGATATGCGATGCATACGACATCACAATCGCCATATTCAACTTACTCATATTAATGTCTGTGAACAGCCCCCGTAGGTGAGGATTCAGTAAAGTCCTTGAAACAATTAGTAACGACGGTTTCGTGATTGATTGCCGTTAGGGAGAAACTGACTAAACTGCTCATATATTTCATCCCGGCTTCCAATCCATCCTCAATCCGCACTGAGACCAGCGAAGCCCCGGTAGTGACGACCGGGGCTTCTCACGTACAGGTACGCGTTTATTGGATGATCAGGACGTCGCGGGCCTGGCCCCGAGCGTCATCGGGATTGCGATCTCGACACCGTCCCGGAATATCCCAACAACTATTTCGTCGTCTGGAGCCGTGTTCAGGGCCAGGTAGGCAATCAGGTCGTCCATCGACGACATCCTGATGGAATCGATCGAAACGATTACGTCACCGTCCCAGTTTTCAATGCCTGCAGAACCCGAGTCTTCCCGGATCCCGGCCTGATCGGCAGGCCCGCCCGGCGTAACCCTGATCACATACGCACCCGTTACGTCACCGGGAAGTCTGGCATCGCTGCGAATCCCAATGTTCACTTCGTCGCCACTGATCCCCATCAGCGAGTACTCGTGACGACCGTTTTCGATCAACGAAGGGACCACGCGCTTCACAAGATCAACAGGAACTGCGAACCCAACACCGGAATTCTGGCGAGAGTCGCTCCTGATCTGCGTGTTCACACCGATCACGGCTCCGTTCATGTCGAGCAACGGACCACCGGAGTTCCCCGGGTTGATTGCAGCGTCGGTCTGCACAACTGCAGGAATGCTGTAGAGCGAGAAGCCGCTCCTGAGAGTCCGACTGACCGCACTTACGATGCCTGTGGTCATCGTGAATTCCTCACCGAAAGGGTTGCCAAGTGCAATGGCCATCTCGCCTGGCCGAAGATCGGACGAGTTGCCAATGGCGATCGGAACGAGTTCGTGCTCGACTTTTTCAAGCTTGATGACAGCCAGGTCGGCATCGAGGTCGAATGCCACGATGCTGGCCGTATATTCACGACCGTTGAAGAACTTGGCGGTCAGAGAAGATGCACCCTGCACAACATGGTAATTCGTGACGACATGTCCGTCGGTATCCCACACAAAGCCCGATCCCGAGCCCTCGGCCTGCGACGTGCTGGCACGTATAAATACGATCGATTGAACGGCCTGCTCATACAGGTCGGCCAGGTGGTCGCCCTGGGCCGCAACTATTTCAGCAAACGTGAGTTCGCTGATCATCACTTCGGGAGTTACTTCCGGCGCAACTTCGGGAGAGTCCACTTCAGGCACCAACTCCTGCAACGCGTCGCCCGTAGGTTCGCTAACCTCGTATTCATCAAATATCGCCTCTATCGTGTCGCCAGGGTCATCTGCCACACTCGATTTCGTTGAGGTACTCGGTTCTGAACCGAAAGATTCAATCTCGCTGGACGGGGTGACACCGGTGGATTTGATATCGGGAGAATCGCCGTTGTCTGAGACCTGCTCGGTCGTGGGCGGTGTGAATACCGTCGAATCGACCGTGTCTGCTGCACCGCTGCACGCGACAGCCACCACCAGGGTCAGCGCGGCCAGCCCGCCCATCAGGAAGTTCTTGAGTTTGTGTGGCAGTTTCATGATGATCTTTTCGTCTGGACCGTGTACCCGATAGTGGCGAAAAACAGATAACGCAGGGATGGGGACCAGTTACTCCGGGCCCGGAATCGAGCCCTATCAAGTTAGTGAATAAGTGTCATCTAACCTACCGGGTCAATGTGAATCAATTTTGTGGATCGGAATGAATCCAATCTCCCAACCGTGCGTACACAGTTCAGGATTACTCTCCCCACATGCCGGTCCACCCATCAAATATCACTACCTCTGCCAGCCTGAGGCTATCGGCAGGCGGCGGTCCTTTCCGAACGCGAGTCCCGTAATTTTTACCCCTGGTGGCGATTGTCGCCGCTTGTATTCGTTGATGTCTATGAGACGAACTACCCGGCGCACAGTCGCTTCGGTCGCGCCGCCCTCTGATAGCGCCTGCTCTTTTTGCACGACCAGGTCAGGCGACATCCGCTCTTCGATATACATGTGAATGATGCGGTCCAGCTGGTCGTACGGCGGCAGGGTGTCCTCATCGATCTGGCCGGACCGCAGTTCCGCACTTGGCGGCTTATCGAAGATTGCCCGCGGGATAGGCGACCCCGGACCCCGCCTGTTGCGGTGGTCGCAAAGTTCGTAGACCAGCGTTTTCGGCACGTCTTTGATCACCGCGTACGCGCCCGCCATGTCGCCGTACAGAGTCGCGTACCCGATCGCCATTTCCGATTTGTTGCCCGTGGTCATCACCAGCCAGCCAAACTTGTTGGCTATCGACATCATCAGGTTTCCGCGGATGCGGGCCTGCATATTTTCCTCCGACAGGCCTGGCTCGGTGCCGTCGAACGCCTCGCACAACATCTCTTCGAACGCTCCGTGACCCGGCTCGATCGGAATCCTCCACAATTCAACACCCAGGCGAGAACACAGTTCTTCCGCATCGACGACGCTGCCTTCAGATGAATACCGCGACGGAAGGGCAACCCCGACAACGTTCTCTGCGCCTATCGCATCGACGGCAATCGCGGTGACCAGTGCCGAATCGATGCCTCCCGATACCGCTATCGCCACTTTCCCGAATCCGGTCTTCTTCAAATAGTCGGCGGTCCCCATGATCAGGGCCCGGTACACAGCCTCGAGCCGGTCCAGCCGGTGGATCGAAAGCTCGGGAAGTCGTGGCCTTCTTGCCGGTAGGGGGACATCCAACTCAACCACGCTCGCCACAGCAATTCCATCAAGCACGTCCTGCGGAACTGCCTGGGCCTGGTGGTTCAGCCGCAAGTTCTCAAGCGAACCGGTGTCGATATCGGCAACCAGCATCGATTCTTCAAATCGGGCAGCCGTGCCGATCAATTCCCCGCTCGGGCCGGCAAGCATGCTCCCGCCATCGAACACCAACTCGTCCTGGCCCCCGACCTGGTTTACGTATAGCGTGTATACGCGATTGCGGTGGGAAAGCCCGGTCACAATCTCGACCCGGTGTCCCTGCTTGCCCGATTCGTAAGGGGAAGCGTTCAGGTTGACGATGATTTGTGCACCGGCAGCACATTGAACTTCCGACGGTCCGACCGGTTCCCAGATGTCCTCACAAACGTTGACGCCAATCTTTATCCCGCGGATCGAGAGTACCGGGCATTCGTCCCCGGCGGTGAAGTAACGACGCTCATCGAACACACCGTAGTTTGGAAGGTGGATTTTCCGATAGGTAGCGACGATTTTCCGCTGGTGCAACACGGCAGCAGAATTGAATAGCTTGCCATCTTCGGACTCCACGAATCCGACCAGTGCCACGATGTCACCAACCAACAAGGCGACCTGGCCAAGCGCCGCCCTGTTCGCGGCAATGAAGTTGTCGTAGAGGACGAGGTCTTCAGGCGGATAACCGGTTATTGTCAGTTCAGGGAAGGCGACGAGATCGGCACCCTGCTCCTCGGCCAGCCCTATCCACTTCTCGATCAGCCGCGCATTGCCATCGATATCGCCAACCGCGGTGTTTATCTGGGCTGCCGCTACTCGAATTGTGCCCGTCGGAGCCGAACTGCCGACATCGGAAGTCATAGTGATCTGATTCTATCGCCGATACTGGTTGCCACTACCTGGCGTCAGTTGCCATGACCGGTGGACGGGCATAATCACTAACAGTAGGTAGCCGAGAGCTTCCCATCAAGAAGATGTCGATCTGCCGGGCGCAACGACGTCCGCTGGCGATCGCATGTACTACCAGCGATTGGCCCCGCTGCATATCGCCACACGCAAACACTTTTTCTAGGTTGGTTTTCAATGTGCCATCGGCTGCGACATTGCCTCGGGGGTCATATTCAACTCCGAGATCGTCCAGTAGACCGTCGTGCTGTGGCTGCATGAAACCCATCGCAAGAAAGACGGCTTCAGCCTCAATAGTGAATTCACTCCCCGGAACTTCGTTCATCTCGAAGCGCCCGTTCTCTTCGTCTTTGACCCACTCCACACGCGCACATTCCAGTAGCTTCAGATTGCCCTCGTCGTCGCCCACGAAGCGCTTCGTGGTCACGTTGAAGTCCCTGTCACCACCCTCTTCATGGGCGCTCGAAGTCCGGAATATCGTTGCCCACTGCGGCCACGGGTTGGTGTCGATGCGCGTCTCCGACGGTCGCGGCATGATCTCCATCTGGATGATGTTGGCAGCGCCCTGGCGATGCGCAGTGCCCAGGCAGTCGGCCCCGGTGTCACCCCCACCGATAATGACCACGTTCTTGCCATTCACATCGATGGTCTCTTCGGGTGAAAACTCCCGGCCTCGCAATTTGCGGTTTTGTTGAGTAAGGAACTCCATTGCGAAATGGACACCCTTGAGATCGCGCCCCTCGATCGGCAAATCCCGCGGGACGGTCGACCCACCGGAAAGACATACGGCTTCGAAATCGTCGAGCAACTCATCGTGCGCGATGTCGACTCCGACATCGATGTTCACGAGGAATTCGATGCCCTCGGCACGCATCTGTTCGACTCGTCGTTCGATGAAACGCTTCTCAAGTTTGAACTCAGGAATACCCAGCGACAGCAGACCGCCGATGTACTCGTTACGCTCAAACACAGTGACCGCGTGCCCCGCCCGCGCCAGTTGTTGCGCGGCCGCCAGGCCCGCGGGCCCCGATCCCACAACGGCAACCGTCTTTCCGGTTTTGATTTCTGCCGGTTCAGGCTTAATCCAGCCTTCGCGCCAGCCACGGTCCGCTATCGCCTTTTCGATCATTTCGATCGTTACCGGCTCCGAATTTATCGCAAGGGTGCATGACGATTCGCACGGGGCCGGGCAGATACGGCCTGTGAACTCCGGGAAGTTGTTCGTCGCGTGCAGATGCTCAATGGCCTCTTCCCAGTCACCGTGGTAGAGGAAATCGTTGAACTCCGGAATCAGGTTTCCGAGCGGACACCCGCTATTGCAGAACGGCACCCCGCAGTCCATGCATCGACTCGCCTGGCGACGTGCGTCCCCATCGCCCCACTCCAGGTACACCTCCTGCCAGTCGCCAGTCCGTGCGGTCTTATCGCGCCGTGCCGGAATCCGACGACTCGCCTCCATGAATCCCGTTACTTTACCCACGACTACCGACCTGTTCTTTCGAGCCGGCGGATCCGGAGGAACCAGGCATATCTCCAGTTCCGTTTCCTATGCCGTCGGCAGATGCCGCCGCAGCCCGCCTGCGCAACACCCTTGCGTAGTCTCTCGGGAACACCTTTTTGAACTGCTTTACTGTTGTCGGCCAATCGGCAAGTAACTTCTCGGCCAACTTGCTGCCGGTGTATTCGAAATGTTTCTGAATCATGCCTTTTAGCACGCGGTCGTCCTCTGAACCCGGTGTCACTTCGAGTAGGTCGGCAATTGCACTGTTGAAATGCTTCTTGAACGACCCATCGGGATCGATCACGTACGCAACGCCGCCACTCATACCCGCCCCGAAGTTGCGACCGGCCTCGCCGAGGACGGCCACCACCCCCCCAGTCATGTACTCGCAGCCGTGGTCTCCGATACCTTCCACGACGGCCGTCGCCGCCGAGTTACGGACTGCAAATCGCTCGCACGCAAGTCCATTTACATATACCTCGCCGCCTGTCGATCCGTACAGCGCAACGTTTCCAATTAGGATGTTGTCATCGGCCTCGTAAGGACTGCCTGTGGGCGGTGTAATAATCAACCTCCCGCCCGATAGACCCTTGCCGAAGTAATCGTTGGCATCGCCCTCGACCTTGAATGTCACGCCGCTTACCAGCCAGGCCCCAAAACTCTGGCCGGCCGATCCCTGGAACGTGAAGTTGATCGAGCCGTCCGGCAGACCTTCCTCACCGGTCTTCTTTGCTATAACCCCACTGAGAGCTGCCCCTACAGTTCGATTGCCGTTTTTGATCTCCAGGGTTTCGGTGACACTCTGGCCATTTTCGATTGCCGGCTGTGCCAGCTCGATTAACCTGTTATCGAGCGCCTTATCGAGACCGTGGTCCTGCAGCATCTGCTGGTACGGATGGTCGTCCGGCATTACCTCCGGCTTCATGATGATGGGCGAAAGATCAAGCGTCTTCGCCTTCCAGTGGTCGATGTCATCCCGCGCCTTCAGCTTGTCGACCCGTCCGATCATCTCGTTGACCGTCCGGAAACCCATCTCTGCCATGAGTTCGCGGAGACCCTCGGCAAGGAACATAAAGTAGTTCACAACCGCATCGGGTGTACCGGTGAACCTCTTGCGCAACTCGGGATCCTGCGTCGCAACACCCACTGAACATGTGTTCAGGTGGCACTTGCGCAACATGATGCAACCGATCGAGATCAGCGCTCCAGTAGCGATGCCCCATTCCTCGGCACCGAGCAACGCCGCGATGAGAACATCGCGCGGCGTCTTCATCTGACCGTCTGTCTGAACGACAATACGATCACGCAGGCCGTTGGCAACTAGCACCTGCTGGGTTTCGGCAAGCCCGAGCTCCCACGGCAGGCCCGCATGGCGGATCGAACTGAGCGGCGATGCCCCGGTTCCACCTGAGTCGCCTGAAATCAAAACCACGTCGCCCTTGCCCTTGGCAACACCGGCGGCAATGATTCCGACACCGGCCACCGAAACCAGCTTCACGTGAATACGTGAATCGGGGTTGACGTTTTTAAGATCGTGTATGAGCTGTGCGAGGTCCTCAATCGAGTAGATATCGTGGTGCGGCGGGGGAGATATCAACTCGACACCGGGAGTCGTTTTCCTGATGTAAGCGATATAGTCCGAAATTTTTGGTCCAGGAATTTCGCCACCTTCACCCGGCTTGGCACCCTGCGCCATCTTGATCTGCAGGTCCTGTGCATTGACCAGGTAGTTGGTCGTCACCCCGAACCGGCCAGAGGCGACCTGCTTCACGGCACTCGAACGTGAATCGCCGTTCGCTTCGAGAGTGAACCGCTCGGGGTCCTCTCCGCCCTCACCTGTGTTTGAACGCGCCTTTATTCGGTTGGTCGCCACCGCCAGGGTCTCGTGGGCCTCGCGGCTGATCGACCCGAGCGAAATCGCACCGGTTGCAAAACGCTCAACGATAATTTCGGCCGGCTCCACCTCATCGAGCGGAATCTCATCACCGAAAACGGGTTCCAGCATGTTCCTGATCGTGATGTGTTCGTTGCCTTCATCGTCCGAAGCCGCCGCGAACTGCCTGAACACGTCGCCGTCATTTCGCGTAACTGCGTCCTGCAAAAGCGCAATCGTGTCCGGGTTCCACATGTGGCGCTCACCGGTCGCCCGCCACAGGTAAAGACCGCCCAGGTCCAACTTGAGGTTCGAGGGAATGTTGTCGGGCGAGTAGGCGTACGAATGGTTGGCGAGCAGATCGAGCGCAACTTCCCGGGTGCCGATACCGCTGATGCGCGACACAGTCCAGGTGAAGAACTCGTCTACAAGTTCCTGCGAAAGCCCGAGCGCCTCGAAAATCTGGGCACCGATGTAGCCCTGAAGGGTAGAGATACCCATCTTGGCCATCGTCTTCACCACGCCTTCTTCGATAGCCTCGCGGAAGTTTTCCTCCGCCTTGTTCTGCAACGGAATCCGCTCCTCGGCAGTCGGGCGCATGCGTAGTCCGGCAATCGTTTCGAAGGCAAGGTAAGGGTTAACAGCCGATGCACCGTAGCCGAACAGGGTCGCAAAGTGATGCGCCTCGCGTGGTTCACCCGATTCTACGATGATGTCGGCCTGAGCCCGGTTGCGCTCTCGAATCAGGTGGTGATGGACCGCACCCGTTGCCAGTAGTGACGGGATGTACGCGTGCTCGCTGTCCACACCGCGGTCGGACAGGATCAGCAGGGTAAAACCATCCTCGATCGCTTTGCTGGCCTCTTCTCGAATGCGGTCGAGAGCTGCGTCGAGCGCCTTGGTGCCGTCTGCGACAGGGAAGAGAGTTGAGATGGTCCGGGCCTTCACACCCGGCAAATCCGAAGCCTTGATCTTTGCCAGCTCCGAATTCCTGAGTACCGGATGGTCGATTCTCAGCATGCGGCAATGCAGGGGGGTCGTCTCGAAAATGTTGGTACGTCTGCCCGCAGGGACCGCCCGCTGGGTAACCAACTGCTCACGGATGGCGTCGAGCGGCGGGTTTGAAACCTGGGCGAAGGCCTGCTTGAAGTAGGCGAACATGTTCTGGGGCTTGTCTGAAAGGACCGCGAGCGGCGCGTCATTGCCCATCGAGCCCTGCGGCTGGTGCGCGGTGATCGACATCGGGCGAATCAGCATGTCCAGGTCTTCCCGCGAATAGCCAAATGCCATTTGCCGACTGACAAGAGTTTCGATATCGTTGCCCGGCACACTGTCGGCCTCGGGCAGTGAATCGACAGTCGTCCGGTTTTCTTCGAGCCACTTCCCGTAAGGGTTTTGCGATGCGATCCGGTGAATGACTTCATCCGGCTCAACGATTCGCTGCTGCTTGAAATCGATCAGGAACATCCGCCCCGGCTCGAGACGCGAGCGGTACTTGATGTCCTCGGGTTGAATATCAAGTACACCGGTTTCCGAGGCCATCACCAGCAGGTCGTCTTTGGTTACCCAGTAACGGAACGGGCGCAGGCCGTTTCTATCGAGAACGGCACCGACCGCATCGCCATCGGTAAACACGACCATTGCGGGACCGTCCCACGGCTCCATGATGTTGCCGTGGTACTCGTAGAAATCCTTGACTGCCTGGGGCATCGACTCGTGGCCGTACCAGGCGGCGGGCATCAGCATCGCGGCCGTGTGCTCGACCGAACGACCTGTCATGCGAAGAAGCTCGAACACGTTGTCGAGCGAAGCGGTATCAGACGGGTCGTCAGATTCACATATTGGAGTCAGCTGATCGATCTTGTCGCCGAAGAACGGCGACTCGAGAGTGCGTTCTCTTGCCTGCATCCAGTTGCGATTGCCCCTCACAGTGTTGATTTCGCCGTTGTGGGCAAGCATCCGGTACGGGTGCGCAAGCTTCCACGAACCCAGCGTGTTGGTAGAAAAACGCGAATGGACCAGACCGAACGCAGTGACCATACGGGGATCGTGTAGATCGGGGAAAAACTCGCCGAGTTGATCGATCAGTAGCATGCCCTTGTAGATCAGGGTGCGTGACGACCAGGAACAGACGTAGAACTCGCGAAGCAGCACTTTGCGGGTTTCGGGGTCGGTCTCCGCGTAAAGAAACTGCTTTTCGGCCGTCTTTCGAGCCAGGTACAGGCTGCGCTCGAAATCGTCGCCTTCGACCCCATCGGGTGCGCTAACAAACAGCTGCGCGATCCTCGGCATGATGGCACGTGCGGTAATCCCGATGGCATCTGGATTGTTCGGCACATTGCGCCACCCGAGCACCCTCATACCGTTTTCAGTAGCTGCAAGTTCCAGGGCCGCGCGGGCTGCGGCATTCAGAGCGTCGTCGTTCGGCAGAAAGCACATCGCAACGCCGTATCGGCGCTCGCCAGGCAGGGTAAAACCTTCTTGCTCGGCGACGTTGCGCATAAAATCGTCGGGCATCTGAATGGTCATGCCTGCACCATCACCGGTCAGCGGATCAGCGCCCGCTGCCCCCCGGTGTCCGAGATTCACCAGCACTTCGAGCGCCTGGTCGATAATTTTGTGTGTGCGCTTTCCGGTGATGTTGGCAACCATTCCAACACCACAGGCATCGTGTTCCAGCTCGGGAACGTACAGCCCGCGTTCGGTGATGTCAGTGAAATCTGGCAATACCACTTCATGTCGAGTATCAAAATTATTCCGGGCTTCGGTCATACATCTCCTGATTAATCAAGGTTCGTCGTTTCGGGCCAGCGCGCCGACACTACAGCTGTCGGTATCTCTTCAGCTCGTAATCGGTTACTGCATTACTGAACTGCTGCCATTCGAGCCGCTTGTTCTCAAGGAAATTGTTCATCGCCGTCGTTCCAAGAGTCTGCGTAAGCAACTCGCTGTTCTCGGCGAGACGAATTGCCTCATCGAGCGTCCGCGGAAGTTTTGCGACACCGCGGTCACTCAGTTCCGCATCCGACATTCGGTACACGTTAGCCTCAAGCGGTTCGGGCAGCGGCATCTTCTTCTCGATGCCGTCAATTCCCGCAGCCAGCAGAACTGAAAATAGTAGATAAGGGTTGGCAGCGGAATCGGGAGCGCGGTATTCGACACGCACACTCTCTTCACGGCCGGGCCGGTATGTCGGTACCCGGATTAAATCACCGAAATTACCGGTTGTCCACGAAGCGAAAATCGGGGCTTCCAACCCGGGCAGCAGTCGTTTGTACGAATTGACCCACTGATTGGTAATCAGGCAGATATCGGCGGCATGGCGCATGAGCCCCGCGATGAACTGACGGCCAGTTTCTGAAAGATGCAATTCGGCGTCGGCATCGAAGAACGCATTCTCATCGCCCCTGAAGAGCGACATATGGGTGTGCATCCCCGAACCGTGCCGGTCGCCAAACGGACGGGGCATGAAAGTTGCATGACCGCCAGCTGCGGCAGCGATTTCCTTGGCCGCCACTTTGAACGTGATTACCGAATCGGCCATCGTCAGTGCATCCATGTGACGCAGATCGATCTCGTGCTGGCCGTTCCCAACCTCGTGATGGCTGTGCTTGACCGGGATGCCAATCTGCTCAAGTGTCAACACTGTATCGCGTCGCAGATCGGCCCCTGTGCCATCGACCGAAGTCTGGTCGAAATATCCGCTCTGGTCCATGCGAAGTTCGTCGTCCGCCCCCTGCAGGTCGTAGTAGTACTCGATTTCGGGTGCGACGTAAAAAGTCAGGCCCATTTCAGAAGTCCGCAGGATGTTTTTGCGCAAGATCTGGCGACCGTCCGCTATCGACGGCTCGCCGGTGGGCGTTTCGATGTCGCAGAACAACCTTGCGACTGAATTCTTACTTGGTCGCCACGGCAGCACCTGGAACGTGGAGGAATCTGGCATCGCTACCATGTCCGATTCGTCCGCCCGCGTCAGCCCCTCGATAGAAGCCCCATCGAAACTGGCCCCGTTCCGCAATACGCCTTCCAGTTCATCCACAGTGATTGCGAACCCCTTCAACGTGCCCAGGATATCCGTGAACCATAGGCGGATGAACTTCACGTCATGCTCGCGCGCCGACATTAAGACGTACTTGATAGCCTCTTCATCGTTTTCCGGTTTTGATCCCGGTAGCGTATTTTTTGTAGTTTGTGTCATGAGTTGAACGGTCCGATCAATCAGTGGTCGATCGAGATATCCGCACCGGCAGAACCGGCGCTCACTGTGTTTGCATTGTGAAATTGCGGGCTAATCAATTCTGCGCCCGTACGCGCGTGCCGCCCGCGCTTTGATGTTAACGAATTGTTTCAATATTTGAATTCCGATAGCAGATTCCTGTCGTCCCGGGCGACCCCCATTCGTTCACCGATACCTAAGCGATGCTTTGCGGTGAGCGGAAGCGGTAGCCCACATTCCACTGCGTTTCAATAAAGTGGTGAGTAACATCGTCGATCTTGCTCCGCAACCGCCGGATATGCACATCGACTGTCCTGGTGCCCCCGAAATAGTCGTACTCCCATACGCTTCGGAGCAGGGCTTCTCGGCTGAATACCCGGCCCGGGTTCGAGGCCAGGTACTTCAAAAGTTCGTACTCCTTATATGTCAGATCGAGCTTACGACCCCTCAGAGTCACCTCGTAGCGATCACAGTCGATGACAAGCTCGCCGTGCGTGATTGTGTTTGGTCCCTCGACCGGCGCATGTCGTGACATCGCCAGTTTCAATCGCTCCACAACCTCTTCCGGGGTGCACGGCAGAAAACATACTTCGATCTCAACACGCGCCGCGCTGATACCTTCGAGCGACACCACTGGCAGAATTACGACTACCGGCACACCTGCATCGGCAGCGGCGTGAACGAGGCCCGATGGGCCAGCAAGACCCGTTCCCCGAGCCCACACCAGCGCACCTTCCGCGATCGACGCAAGTTCATCTTTGCTGGTTTCCGGCGTGACCCTGATCAATTCGAGCGAAGAATCGATCGCGCCGACGCCCGCCACAAGGCGCTCGGATTCTGCATCTGTGAACCCCAGAAGGGCTATCGAACTCACCTCAATACACCCAAATTCACTAGCACGGCCAACGAAATCAACGTGCGTACGCCTGCGCGCACGTCCTCATATCCGGTCGGGCAGCAACGACGAAGCAACTCAGCATATTAGTTTGTGGCGAATTTCACAACCTTGTTTTGTCCCGGCAATCAAACCCGAGCTCCAGTCTGGCCGTCAGCACGTCGGTATGTGTGGCGCGCCATCTTTATCAATGCCGAAAAAAGTCGGAAAATCTCGTTGACTTGCTACTGCACTGGTTCGTATACTTACCGTTCGTGGCCTGAACCAAATCGGTCGGTCGCGTCTACTTGTGGCATTTTTTCTGGAGCAAATATTGCCCACTGTTAACCAACTCGTGCGCAACGGGCGCAAACATAAGCGACGTAAGCCTAAGACGCCCGCGCTGCGCTACGCATTTAACACATTTGCCAACAAGCAGGTCGAACTGAAAAAGGGCAGCCCGCAGAAGCGTGGCGTGTGCCTTCAGGTTCGGACTGTCACCCCGAAGAAGCCGAACTCGGCCCTTCGCAAAGTAGCGCGCGTACGTCTTAGTAACGGCATGGAAGTCACGGCTTACATTCCGGGTGAAGGCCACAACCTGCAGGAACACTCAGTCGTGCTCATCCGCGGCGGCAAGGTTCCCGATCTTCCGGGCGTTCGATATCACATCGTACGCGGAACGCTCGACACATCCGGTGTTGAGGACCGAAAACGCGGTCGAAGTAAGTACGGTACGACGAAGAGCTAATAAAAAGAAAACACGGTAATTACAGCCGCCTCTCTGAAAGTTGGATAGGCGGCTTGGTTTGCCAGCGACATTGTTGGGCCGGCAAAGAAATATGAAGACCGCCTAGAGGCTACTATGCCGACGGCAAGAGAAGAAGAAACGAAATGTCACGCAGGCGCCGCGCACAGCGCAGAAACATAGCCCCGGACCCACAGTACGGGAGCGTGGAACTCACCCGCTTTATCAACCGACTTATGATCGGTGGTAAAAAGTCGGTGGCTCAGCGCGCTATGTACAACGCCCTCGGAATGCTCGAAAAAGAAACCAACCGGCCCGGCCTTGAGGTTTTCGAGCAGGCCGTGCGGAACGTAATGCCGGCATTGGAAGTCAAGCCCCGCCGAGTGGGTGGAGCAACTTACCAGGTACCGGTGGAAGTTCGCCCGGAACGCAGGGGCGCTCTGGCCCAGCGGTGGCTCATTACCGCAGCACGCGAACGATCGGGTCGGCCAATTGCCGACCGGTTGTACGCCGAACTGCTCGAAG
>CEWR01036980.1_pt1 | contig 17819 bp, 13 predicted proteins | sample 356321 | NCBI WGS metagenome assembly CEWR01 (sample SAMEA2621551, study PRJEB7988) | marine metagenome | biome: marine biome (ENVO:00000447); feature: mesopelagic zone (ENVO:00000213); material: "saline water (ENVO:00002010), including plankton (ENVO:xxxxxxxx)" | depth 790 m
TAACCGTGAGATCCTAGAATTCATGGGATTCCAAGCAGGAGATTTAGAACTATCGGACCGTGCTCTTCGGATGGCAGGTGAATTGAGATCCGACCTGAGGCAGCTGGAGCTAAATCGGGATCTAAGGCAGAGTGAAGTGAGATTAGAGCAAGCAAGCTACTTCCCCGAGGTCACACTGTTCGGCAACTATATCATTAATGCTCAGGACAATGGGAGCCCGAACTTCTTCGCCCGCGGTGACGGGCAGAGGGCATACTCTCGCATTGTTGGCATCAGGGTGAGCCTTCCAGTGTTTCAGGGCTTCAGACGTGTGTCTCGAGTCGGTCAGAAGCGAGCAGCACTTCGATCCGCAGAGGTCCAGTCACAACGGGGGCGTGATATGGCCCAGGCCCAGGTGAAGAGCCTCTTGGAGTTGTCTGTAGAAGCATTGTTCCGAGCTCGGGCTCAAAGGCTGGCGGTGCAGCAGGCAACTAGAGGCTTTGAGATAGCAAGCGCGCAGCATCGAGAGGGACTCGGAAGCCAGTTTGAGCTTATAGATGCGGAGGTGGCGCTGCGTCAGAGTGAATTCAATTACGCACAGGCCGTCTTCGATTACCTGGTCGCACGTGCACAATTAGATGAGGCGACTGGGCTGGTTCCATTTGTTGATCAAGCCGCAATCCAAACAGCTGGAGAGGATTACGAACTACCATGAAGAACTCAGACACTAGGAAGCGAGGAGTGCTATCTCTTATAGCCGCACTTGCAGTTAGTGGATGTGGAACTGCTCAGGCAGATGGGATAGATGGAACGGATTCCGAGGAATTTGTTCGTATCATCAATGTCGAGGTATCACGGGTTGAGACCGAGAAATTTGTAGAAGAGATCAGGTTGACAGCTGCCGCTGTGGCCAATCAAGACGTGATGGTCTCGGCTGAGGAAAGCGGAGTGATCCGAGAAATCTTTGTTGATAAGGGGGCGCAAGTTGAAAGTGGCACGCCACTTGCCAAGATCGATGATCGTATCCTCACAGCACAAGTGGAGCAGGCTCGCGCTGTCGCGGAGCTAGCGGGACAGACTTGGGAGCGACGCAAGCGGTTATGGGAAGAAGACCGGATAGGCTCTGAGATCACCTATCTAGAGGCTCGGTTTGGTGCGGAACAGAGCATGGCTGCACTCAAGGGTCTTGAGGAACGGCTAGCTAGAACAACGATCCGAGCCCCGTTCTCAGGGGTTTGGGATGAACGCCACGTAGAAATCGGATCGATGGTAACTCCGGGACAATCAGTGGGACGGCTCATTGATCTGGATCCGGTAAGAGTGGTCGCGGGTGTGCCTGAAAGATACGTCCCGGACGTTCGGGTCGGTGCGGAGGTCACCCTCGGGTTTGACGTATTCGCTGGGGAGCGATTTACTGCTCCGATCCGTTATGTGGGTTCTAGCGTGAACCCTCGAAATCGGACGTTTCCAATTGAGGTCATGGTGCCCAATCCCAGTAGACGTATTAAGCCTGAGATGGTCGCCAATATGGCGGTAACTCGCCAGGAAGTTGAGGAGGCAATTGTCGTGCCCCAAGACGTGCTCGTGCGAGTTGAGGATGGTTACGTCGTGTTTGTAATAGCTGAGCGAAGTGAGGGAACGGTGGCTGAAGTCCGCTCAATCACTCTAGGACCGACTCGACGTAATCTTGTAGTCATCGAATCAGGTATTGCTCCTGGGGAGCAGTTGATCGTTGTAGGTCAAAAATCTGTAGCAGACGGTGACAGGGTGAACATTGTCGGAGGGAGGCAGTAGAGGCGTGCGCGAAGACAAGAAAACCCATCAAGGAACGGGAGTGAATGAACCCGATGTGCGTAGATTGGGGTCTGACTCCTTAGCACGATACAAGGAGTTCTTCCCAACGAGTTTTGCGATCGAGCACAGAACTTCTGTGGTCATATTGTTGATGATCATTGGTGTCATGGGTGCCTTATCGTACCAGGCAACTCCCAAAGAGTCTTTCCCGCAGATTCCGATATCGATGCTTGCTGTCAATACAGTCTACAGGGGTGTGTCCCCGGGTGACGTCGAAAGTCAAGTGACTCGGGTGTTGGAGGAAGAGCTTTCCACCATCAGCGAACTCAAAGAACTAACGTCCACATCGGTAGAAGGTTATTCAAGCATAGTGGCAGAATTTGAGGCATCTATCGATCTGGATGACGCGTTACAAAAGGTTAGAGAGAAGGTGGATCTAGCAAAGTCAGATTTGCCTCAGGACGCGGAAGAACCTTCGATCCTTGAGTTCAGTTTCTCAGAAATGCCGGTTATGCAGGTCAACTTGGCTGGCGAATATGGACTGGTGCGTTTGAAGGAATTAGCTGAGGAACTTCAGGATCGACTAGAAGCACTGCCGCCGGTTCTGCGAGCGGATCTCCGCGGTGGGTTGGAACGAGAAGTTAAGGTGGATGTCGACCTCGGAAAACTGCAATTCTATGGTATCGCGCTCACCGATGTAATCGACGCGATCCGGAATGAGAACGTAAATATTCCAGGCGGTTCCATAGATGTTGGTGATACTAAATACTTAATACGTGTAGACGGGGAGTTCGATGAGCCCACTCTGATAGAGGACATCGTCGTCCTTATTGAGGAAGGGCGACCGATCTACGTGAGGGATGTGGCAACTGTAGATTTCGGTTTTGCTGAGCGAGAGAATTTCGCTCGCATGGATGGTGTCGCAGTCATCACCCTTGATGTTATCAAACGGTCAGGTGAGAACATCATCGAAACGGCTGAAGGAGTGAAAGCCGAGGTCGCAGCGATGGAATCACTCTTTCCACCCACGACCAAGGTCACATTTACCTCGGATATGTCTGACGAAATCGATCAGATGGTGTCCAGCCTTGAAAACAACATTGTTTCAGGGCTCATTTTGATCGTAGCTATACTGCTTTTCTTCCTTGGTGCGGGGACTTCAGTATTCGTCGCGATCTCGATTCCTGCGTCAATGTTTCTTTCGTTCATAATGCTCAATATCCTGGGCATTTCGATGAACATGATTGTGCTCTTTAGCTTGATCCTTGCCCTGGGTATGCTCGTCGATAACGCGATCGTGGTTGTCGAGAATATTTACCGATTCTTGGAAGAAGGGTGGGATCGAACATTGGCTGCGAAGAAGGCAACCGGGGAGGTTGCTGGGCCGATTATCGCGGCGACAGCGACTACGCTAGCAGCTTTCACACCGCTTCTATTTTGGCCTGGTGAGATAGGTGACTTCATGGGCTACCTCCCTAAGACACTGATCATCACACTAACCAGCTCTCTTTTTGTAGCTATAGTCATCGTCCCAACATTGAGCGCCATGTTTATGCAGCTTGATGGTGTGCCACGCAGGAGGATGCGGCGTGCTATGCGTTGGACATTAATTGGTGCGACCCTGGCAACCTTACTGTTTATTTTTGTTGGTGTGAATCCACTCTCTGCTGTGCTGCTATCAATCACGATCGTAGCTCTGTGGGGCCTTTACCGTTTCATCTTGGAACGGCTAGCCCGGCGTTTCCAGAACAACTTCCTACCGAACGTAATGAAAGCGTATGAACGCCAACTTCGGTGGGCGCTGTCACACCGTGCCAAGATGTTAGCTGGTACTTTTGTTGTCTTCCTAGCGACTGGCGTGGGCTACGGGTTATTTGGCTTGGGCACGGAGTTCTTCCCAGAGTCGATGCCTCCCGGGGAAATGGTGGTTGAGATTGAAACACCCGTTGGAACAAGGGCAGAGGTAACGGACGCATTTGTTCGTGAACTCGAACAAGAACTCAATGGGGTCGGTGGGCGTTCAGATTGGGTGTCGGTCGTATCAGTTACCGGAAGTGGTGGTGGTCGAGGGGGCGGGAATCCGAGAGGGGGTGGTCCAACAGGGCCGGAGGGTGGTCGTTTAAGTGTATCCCTAGTCGATTTTCAAGATCGACAACGTGACGCCTTCGAGACCTTGGCTGAAATGCAGGCAACAGTTGGTAAGGAAATCGCAGGTGCTACGGTAACAGTCGATAAGATAGTGGAGGGTCCGCCCCAGGGATTACCGGTAAATATAGAGATTGTCGGTGAGAATTTTGATGAACTCAAGGAGTTATCCAATGAACTACTGGGTATCCTTGAAGGTGCTCCGGTATATCCAAAACTGGTTGGTCTAGAGAGTGACCTTGACGAAGCACGCCCAGAGCTAGCTGTAGTGATAGATCGAGAGAAGGCGGCTCTCTACGACTTGAATACTTCGAGGGTAGGGAATGCCATTCGTGGTGCTATCAACGGTACCGAAGCGGCTAAGTATCGAACTGGTAATGACGAATACGACATCATAGTTAGGCTTGCGGGCCCGTACCGGAATGAGTTGGAGGGTCTCCGCGAACTTACGGTGATGGCAGAGGGCGGAATCCAAATCCCGCTCGTATCAATGGCGACCTGGAGTGTTGAGGGTGGGGCAGGTGCGATTCGCCGAAAAGATCAGGAACGTATGGCAACGATCACGTCAGATGTGGCAGCTGGCTATACGAATAATGCGGTTATGGAAGAGGTAAAAGAAACACTGACCGAGTTTGAGAGCCGTCTTACTCCTGGGTATACCATGCGTTACACCGGTCAGTCCCAGGAGCAGGATGAAGCACAAGCATTTCTGAGTGGTGCGTTCCTGACCGCCTTGATGCTGATAGGGTTCATTCTCATTAGCCAGTTCAACTCGATCGCTAAGCCCGTCATCATCCTGACTTCAGTGATTATGTCCACGATTGGGGTGCTGCTCGGACTTATGATATTCCGGATGCCGTTTGGGATTATCAATACGGGTGTGGGCATTATCTCGCTTGCCGGGATTGTGGTAAACAACGCAATAATTTTGATCGACTACATCGATGTCCTTCGAGAGCGCGATGGTATGGATCTTCAGGATGCACTCGTGAGAGGTGGAAAAACCCGTTTCCGGCCGGTTGTTCTTACTGCATTAACTACAGCTTTGGGTTTGGTGCCTCTTGCAATCGGATTGAACTTTGACTTCTTCGGACTCTACGGGTCTCTAGACCCGGATTTTTATTGGGGAGGAGAACAGGTGGCTTGGTGGGGTTCTATGGCTGTAGCGATCATCGCGGGGATTCTATTTGCCACATTTCTCACTCTGATCTTAGTTCCGGTCATGTACTCTCTGGTTGATGAGGTGACGAGTTTCTTGAAGCTCCATTTCCTTCATGCTGAGGAGCCTGAATTGACTCAGGATGGAGGTGTACCCGAGCAAGGACAGGTTCCACCTTTTGCTTCTCCGGATCCGGCAGGGATGCCGACTTGATAGGAGTAAGTTGCTCGGTCCCACGGCGAGCTCTAGCCCGGAGTCAATACAGACGACTTTTACGCCGTTGTTCGACTAGGGTATGAAGTGACTTGTTTCGCTGTGAATGTTGCACCTCTCAGGAGAAGTGTTGCCCGGGTGGTCTGGGTGACATCCATGGCAGCGACTTTCTCGGCTATCTCTCTTTCAGCGCAAACATCCAGGCAAGGACTTCTCAGCCTGGAGAATGGCCGGATCTTCTATGAAGTAATTGGGTCCGGTTCTCCAATAGTTGTTATTCATGGCGGACCGGGGTTGGACCATAACTACCTTCAGCCCGGTCTCGATATCCTTGCTAGCCGAAATACTCTGGTGTACTACGACCAACGAGGCACAGGGCGATCCGAGGCTATACTAGCCCCGGATGTTATAAGCCTCGACACGTTTATAGACGATGTCGATGTTCTCAGACAGACGCTTGAGTATGAGAAGATCACGTTGCTTTCACACTCGTTCGGAGCACTGATTGCGCTAGGTTACGCGAGCAAGTATCCGCTCAATGTGAATGGGCTTGTTCTAATGAATCCCGTAGAACCTGGTAAGAGATTTTCAGGTGCTACTGCAACCCGGAAATCTGCTACTCAGAGTGTGCAAGATGTTACCGAATTAGAAAGACTTATGGCTTCCGAAGGGTTCCGGGCTCAGGATCCTGCAACTGTTAGCCAAGTTTATCGTGCATCTTTCAGGAGTATGTTCCGGGACCGGGAGTTGGTCGATGAGCTAGAGTTGAACCTTTCTGTTAGGACTGCTCAGAATGGTCAGGAGGTAGCGAGACTCCTTGGGGAAGACCTAGTTGCAATCGATTGGTGGGGCCAACTTCCTGAGATTGAAGTACCCACGCTAATTGTGCATGGTCGTTACGATATTCCCCCGGTAGCGATGTCGCGAGCTCTTGCAGATACGCTTCCCTTAGGTTCGCTGGCTGTGCTCGAGAGCGGACATTTTCCTTATGTAGAGGACCAAGTGGGACTTGCATCTACTTTAGCAAGATTCCTAGCAGAGTTACCAAGGTGAGTAAGGGTAAAATCAGAAGGGTCATCATAGTTCTTTTAAGCTATGCTGTTGGATCAGTAATAGTTTTCCTGAGCGCATCAGTGTTATCCAGAATTTTGGCGTTGCCCGAACTCTTTCCCCGTGCATTACTTATCGGCTTGATTCTTGGAGTGCCGATTTCAATCACTGTCGCGTGGATATACCCAAACATTGGGTTGAGTGGTGGCGCGCAGCCGGATGAGCACAGTGTGAACATCCCTGTTAGCGAAAGCCCTACAGAGGACTAGCATACGGTCAGGGCTAAGTGAACGTCTAATTAAGCCCTACTCTTCTCCTTGTCTGGTCTTTTCTACGGGTGAATAGTCCGTCCCCGGTGTTCCTTGGAAGAGACTGAGCAACCAGACTAGGCATCTCTTTAGCATTATTAGGGCGTGATGTCGACAGCGTAACGTGTAGTAAACGCGATGAACTTACTTACCTCCGTCATGTCATTGCCTATAAAACGGATTGTGTGAGCGTCCACCCGATCAACGTTCGGGAGATAGGCCATAACCTCAGCTGGTAGATAGTTCTTGAATGAGATTTCGAGCTCAATAGGGCCTTCCAAAACATAGGGCTCAAAATCTTCTACACGGCTGAGTGCTGCCCTGACATGGTTACGGATGATCTCGTAGGCGGCTTCAGGCATCAATGTGCGGGCTGAGTGAAAACCGAGAGCCCATTTGACTATAGCTCCTTCCATGTCCCCTACTACGCGCCGGGCTTCTTCAACGACTGCGTCGTCTCCCGAGATCATCACCACAGGGACCCCGAAATCTCCGGCAATAGCAGCGTTGATGCTGGCCTCGAGCATCTCAATCCCGTTCAACCGAATTGCTGTAAGATTGGCACTCGAAATGGTGTGTGCTCGAACTCCTTCGGTGTTCGTTGTACTGGAGTGATATCCGATGAAGATGACGGCATCAAAGGTTTCATCGATACCCTCCATCATCATCAGCGGGCGAGGCCAAGAACGGATCAGTTGGATATCATCGGGTAGTTGTTCGATGAGCAGATTCTCCCCATTCCCGTGAGAATCAGAAATCAGAATTTCGGTAGCACCCATCTCTCTAGCTGCTGTAATAGCAGCATTTACTTCATTGGTCATGATTTGGCGAAACCTCTGATACTCGAAACCGCTTGGCCCGAGCTGATCAGAGGTCACCACACCAACTAGTCCCTCCATGTCGGCTGAGATATAGATTTTCAGGCCATTTTCTTGGGCAAGAATGACATCTGGAGATATGAGCCCCGGAAGCGCGATCAAAAGGGCAAGCATCGTGGTTTTATTCATTGTACCTCCATATCAAGGCGCTGCCGCGAGTGCATCAGCACAACGCTTTACGACTTCACGAACTGAAAGGATTTTATCGATCCCAGATACTGAGCAACCAGCTTGCCAATAGTCCTTAGTGCCTTGTTCATCGAGTGAAGTACGCTTGAGTTCGAATGTAGATTTTAAGGCGTAAATCGTCCGCATAAGGTGCTTCATCCAAGTAGGACCTCGGAGCATCCAGCGCGCTAGGGGGCCTGACTTAGTTCCTCGACGCTGCACATAGGGAGTGTTGATCACGGCCACAGGGATACCGCTGAGTCGCTCGGTCAAAACTATGTCATCTTCTTCAGCGTCCAAGATGGACTGCTTGTAAGGTGTGCTTGCCCGACATTCAGTGGTAGCGATGAAACGCGTGCCCATTTGTACGCCAGCATATCCTAGTTGGAGCGCCTCTACGAATTGTTCCGGTGTACCGATTCCTCCAGCACATACTACGGGAAGGCCCAAATCACTGACTTCTTCGAGAAGGGGGGCTTGTGCTAGCGGCCCGGCGTGGCCACCCGCTCTCCTGTTCACCGCGATTAGGCCTTGGACACCAGAGTCCAGAGCTTTCAGCGCCCATTTGCGCTCGGTGATGTCGTGATAAACCACTCCTCCCACGGCTGATACGCGGTCAACCACCCAGCGAGGTTTGCCAAGGGATGTGATAAAGAAACGGATGCCTTCCTCAAGAGCGATGTCGATCCACTCGACATTCTTATTGAGATATCTCTTAGATGAGGCTTCAATGAGTGCGTTCATTCCAATCGGGCGGTCAGTAATTGACTTTATTAGTCTGAGGCCTTCTCTAAAATCGTGCCCATGTACATAAGTCAGTGACAACGGCTGAACCACACCAATCGCTCCTGCATCCGAGGCAGCAGCCACAAGCTCTGGGTTCGAACAGGGGTACATCGGACCACAGATGAGTGGTAGATGAATTCCCGTGTGATGAGTTAGGGGAGTATCAGTTTTCATTTGGTAGTCTGCTTTTCCGGGACGGGACCAAGTCGCCAGTGTGCACGGACTTCAGCCACCATGTCTCCGGAGCTATCACGGATCTTTGCGTCAACCCGGTAATCCATCGGCTCATACACCTTGGGGATTTCACAAATTGCTTCTGATTCAATAGTGCCACGGGCCTTCTTCGTATAGGAGACGTCTAGGCCGACGAGAATTCCGCGAATGGATTCCGGCATTGCTCCTACCAGGGCGAGTCCGGTGGTCAGTTCTCCCAAATTCGCGAGCGCGATTGCATGAATTGACTGAAGATGGTTGCGAACAGCCCGGCGTTCACGGAGTTGAACTCTCACATGGCCTGGCTCAAGAGTCAGGATTGTTGCTCCCAGTTTTCCCGTATAGGGTATTTTCCATCCCAGGATCTTGTTGAAGATCCAGCGTCCTCCGGGGAAGCGTGAAAGGCGCACCCATAGGATCCGGAGTTGCGCACCAGGAGACTCTTGAGTTCGTGCCATCCAGTGGAGAGTTAAGGTTCTCAGAGAAGGCGCTTATCTTCGGGGGTAAGCATCGGTTCGGCAACGCGTGGACTGAAGATGAGCGTATTAGTTGATTGTGATAACGAAGCTGTTGACCTATAGGGGCTAGTATGACAGAGGTGACTGAGCACCACTTAGAGGTGACCCGCACAGCACGGTACTACCGGGTGGGACACTGCGACCAGGAAGGGGAGCTTTGGTACGTACTTCACGGATATAGACAAACAGCTGCTAGATTCCTGAGGCGTTTCACAACTTTAGCGAATGATTCGAGAATGGTTGTGGCCCCAGAGGCTCTAAATCGGTTCTATGTAGGCTCAGAACCAGGGCGCCACGGGCCCGAGTCCATCGTTGGTGCCACTTGGATGACCCGTGAAGATCGGGAGTTTGAGATCCAGGACTACGTGCGTTACCTAGATATTGTCGTGGAAGATATCGGTCCTGTCCGTTCCACAACCGTGCTTGGTTTCTCTCAGGGTGTTGCTACTGCTGCGCGATGGGTTGTTCTCGGTAGGGTTCAACCAGATCGGTTGATTTTGTGGGGAGATTATCTCCCTCCAGATTTAGACATGGAGCGAGCGAGTAGCGCCCTTAAGGATATCGAACTCATCATTGTCAGGGGCGATGATGACCCCGCTCTCGATGAAGAATCTAAAATGAAAGAAGAAGAGCGACTCCGGAGTGCCGGGATTACTTATCAGGTTCTCGTTTATTCAGGTGGGCATGAGATTGATCCGCAGCCCCTGAGCCAACTTGCGACCCAGTCCTAGTATATCTCGATAGCTTCGACGTGGGACTGGGGCAAAGAACGGGTGGAACTCTTTGATATGGGCAGAGACTAGAAGTCACCTACAAAAGTGATTTCTTGGATCAATTCGTGGCCGGTTTCACGAGCGACAGTGTCTCGTGCCAGATTAATCAGATAGCAGACTTCGTTAGCCGTAGCGCCACCAAGGTTCACGATAATATTTGCGTGTTTATGAAAAATCCCAGCGGCCCCGTGAGTTTGCCCCTTAAGTCCACATTCGTCGATTAGTCGACCAGCTCCGATGCCATCAATTTTCCGGAAGATTGAACCAACACAAGGGTAAAGCCAAAGATCAGGATGGCTTGTGTCACGCCATTCAAGGTTTTCACGCATGACGCGCCTGAGGTCATCAAGTGGAGTGACCTCTAGCCGGAACGTCGCTGACAATACGATGTCGCTTTTGGTTTGCAGGATACTCTCATCGTAACCGAATTCGAAATAGTCAACACTCACTGTTTTGCGTTCGCCTTCTTCCGTGAGGACTTCTGCCGACTCCAAGACTTCTTCGATGAACAGAGTGCGCTCACGCTTCGGTGCAGGGGAGAGGAAATGAAGATTTTGCCAGAGTGCGCCGCCTACAGTACTCGGAATCCCGACGAAATGGTGGAGGCCGCCGAGATTTCGGGCTACAGTGGCATCAATTAGGTCCGGAAATGTTTCTACACCTGCACCTGCCTTAACAGTGACGTCGTCGAGAAACTCTATTCCCCCGACCTCGCTTCGGATGACTAAGCCGCGGAATCCCTTGTCACCAAATAGGATGTTCGCCCCCCGCCCCAGCAGGAAGTAGGGCACTCCTGCTGCTTTTGCTGCAAGCACGGCCTCAGCCAACTCACTAGGAGTACGTGCTCGGTATAGGAGGTCTGCTGGTCCCCCGATCCTGAAGGTCGTCAGAGGGGCGAGTGGTACACCCAGTTCTAGGCGTTCTTCACTCAGTGTCCCACGGAGGGCCTTAAGGAAATCGAGGCTCGACGTCATACTGGGTAGACCTTTTCAGGATACAAACTGTGGTCAGCATCCGGCGAAGGGTATGTCAGTGCACCTCAAAGATAGCCGTGGTTTTGAGGGACTGGTAGCTTGCCGGTCTTCAGAGTGACACCGATACAAGTTTGGGGCCAGAATGTATGAGTAGTCAGGAATGTAGGGATTTTGCAGCCCTCTTTGGTCGTGAATTAGACCGACTTGAAGGTGAGATAGGGCAGTACTCGAATGAGTCAAAATTGTGGGCCGTTTCAGGGAATCAGAAGAACTCTGCAGGCAACCTCGCACTACATGTGTGTGGCAACTTGATGCATTACATAGTGGAGGGTCTCGGAAAGTCCGGTTACATCAGGGATCGTGGGGTTGAATTCTCTGAGCGCGTCACCCGGATTGAACTCATTGAGCGTGTCCGTGCATGTAAGATGACCGTTACCGGCGTACTTGAGACTCTAGACGATTCAATACTAGACGAGATCTATCCAGCGAAAGCACCGGAGCGGATGGGAAGGATTTGCTCGCGTGCCTTCCTGCTACACTTGATTTGGCATTTGGGTTGGCATCTCGGTCAGATCTACTATCACAGGCTTGGGGATGGAGGCCAGACAGAGTCAGTTTAGATGTCGCCTGAGAACTCGGCCTGCTCGGACGTCTCTGAATGAACTCTCTTCGACCGTGATTTGCCCGTTGATAATCACCCAGTCGATTCCTACCGGATACTGATGAGGTTGCTCGAATGTTGCTTGGTCCTCAACGATTACTGGATTGAACACGACCACATCTGCAAACCATCCCTCTTGGATTTGACCGCGCATGTTGAGACCAAGCCGTTCCGCCGGTAAGGCGGTCATTTTCCGAACCGCTTCGACCATCGAGATGATCTTCTTATCACGTGCATAATGACCTAAAACTCGAGGAAAAGTACCATACCACCGCGGATGTGGATGGCCTTCACCAGGTTGAGTGAGACGGCCATCGGACGCGATCATCGTGAAGGGGTGGGCCATGATTCGCTCCACATCTTCTTCACTCATTGCATGAAAAATCGCACTCGCTCCTCCTCGGCGTACTGCTTCAATGACGAGTCTGGCTCCAGTCTCTGGCGTGGAAGGCAGACCCTCCCTCAGAGCCCAATCATGCAGTGTTTTCCCTTCTAGAGTTCTATCCCAGCCTACGAGAGCAAATTGTACACGACGTAAGTCGTTGCCACCGCGATCGTTTATGATATTGAACGCAATGCCGTTGAGAATGCTGTCGGCTAAGGTTGGGTCATTCATTCGAGCTAGGAGGGCCGCATCTCCTCCCGCCATTGCCCAAGCTGGAATAAGGATTCCGATTCCCGTATAGCTAGCGGTATAAGGGTATTGATCGATCATCGCATCGGTGCCGGCTTCCCTGGCAGAGTCAACCATAGCGAGCGTGCGGGTCGATGACCCCCACATTGGTTGTCCGACCACCTTATGGTGAGTAAGCACGATCGGTAGCTGTGCGCGCTTCCCGATTTCGAGTGCTTCGCCAACACCGTCCAGAAGTCCGAGTCCTTCTTCCCTAAGATGTGAGGTGTAAAACCCTCCCTCTCGACCTGCGACCTCCGCAAGCGCGATTACCTCTTCAAGTTCTGAGAATGCCCCAGGTAGGTACTTCAGTCCGGTCGAAATACCCCAGGCGCCCTCTTCCATTGCCTTTGCTACCATACCCTTCATGCGGTCCAGTTCAGGTGGGGTTGGAGCACGGTTTTCGAGTCCCATGACAGTCCGTCGTACTGTATTGTGCCCGACTAGGAATCCAACGTTCATTCCTACCGAAATCTTTTCTAGCGCCTCTAGATGTGCCTCGAAGGGCCAGGGGCCACCACCGTCCGGACCACCCAGTGCGGTTGTCACTCCTTGCCTCACATGACTTTCTGAGCCTGGCAGGCGGAGAAGAGGATCAAGGTGTGCGTGGAGGTCAACAAATCCTGGGCTGACAACCATGCCGGTAGCATCGATAACATGACTAGCGCGATCCGGATCCAAGCTGGCTTCTGATACCGCTACGATCCGGTCCCCTTGAATTGCCACGTCAGCTCGGAAAGCAGGTCCCCCACTACCATCTATCACAGTGCCACTGCGAATGAGTAGGTCCCAGTCGTTCGTGTTCGCTTGCCCTAATGCGAGGGATGGGTGGAAGAGGACTGGATTAGCGAAAACCAACACTAGTACGGCGAACCGCATCACTTTCCTCCATGAGTGCGTTGAATGCCCAAGGTGTCGTCTCAAGCAGTGCCCCGCTACCCTCATGTTATTCTGGGTGCCTGGTATCCGATCTCTGAAAAACATTGAGGGGGATGGCATATCATAGACATAAGAATATACTGTATATACAAATGTATAAACTATTGATATATAATAAGTTAAGATCTGTACAGTGACTCCACAGATCTCTTGGATAAGGGTGAATTTAGAGAGGTTCCTACGAGGGACTATTGGGTCGCAGAGGATTAGATGGCTTCGTTCCCGTTCCTGACTTTGCATTTTCCGGGGAAGAGGGCACCTCAGCTCCGATTGACACATTCGGACACCATCGGCAGCTTTACGGCTCGTCTAGACGCGGTCAGACTGACCGCAAAGGCCCCATGAGGGGCCATTTTCTTGAGCCCGCGGTAATGCATGTTCAAGACGCCACGAAGCCGGCTTATCACGATTATTGTAATAACCGCGATATTTGGCTGGCAGCTATATAGTAACGGCCTTAAGCTCGGGCTTGATCTCCAGGGTGGTATGCACTTGGTGCTGGAGGTCGACGACCCTGAGGGAACCATGACGGTTGAGGCTAAGGCCGACATGATCGATAGGGTCGATCGTATCATTCGGACGCGCATCGACGAATTTGGTGTGGAGGAACCGCTTATCCAGAAGGTTGGGGGTGAGCGGCTAATTGTTGAACTCGCCGGGATCGATGATCAAGATCGTGCGAAAGAGATCGTTCAGCGAAACGCGTTCCTCGAATTCAAACTCGTTTTGCCGGTGACCGACATGACGGCTGCGTTGAGCAGAATCGACCGAAGCGTAGTGGCGGCACTCGGGATCGATTCGATTAGAGCTCTGGGAAGGGACGTGGTCGCCTCGGAACAACCGGAGATTGTAGATCTCCTGTTTGGTGGTGGGGACACGACAGTGACTGCAGAGCAAGTTGACACCGCTGAAGTCATCGAAGAGGCGCCAGAGGAAGAAGACCAGCTCGATAGCTTCCAACCATTCTCATCGCTGCTCAATATGGGCGACATCCCAGGGACGTACCTCATCGCCCTTGAAGATATACCGACAGTTGAATTATTCCTCGCTATGGACGAGGTACAGCGCGCGTTGCCTCGTGACCAAGCTCTGCAATGGGGCATGGAGCTCGTGGGCCGGGGCGCCCGTACCTATAAATATTTATGGGTACTTGAGGAAGACCCGTTCCTAACGGGAGATAGATTAGAAACGGCAACCGCGGGCCGTGATCCTCAGTTCAATCAATCGCAGGTCCAATTTGAACTTAGTCGCGCCGGTGGGCGGACTTTTGGGCAGTTCACGGGCCAGCACATTGGGGATAATCTTGCCATTGTGCTCGATGGTGCGGTCCAGAGTGCACCTGTTATCCGAGACCGGATTGGTGCCCGTGGTCAGATCGATATGGGTTCTGGGACACCGCTTGAGGAAGCCTCCGATCTAGCGCTCGTCCTACGAGCTGGAGCGCTGCCTGCGAAGATCAACATTATAGAAGAGAGAACTGTTGGGCCGTCACTGGGCCAAGACTCTGTCGACGCTGGGAAAATCGCCGGGATGTTTGGGATTGCCTTGGTCGTGCTTGTGATGATGACTTATTACCGGGTCGCCGGGGTCCTGGCTGTGGGAGCTCTGGGGGTGTACGTCGTACTTGTGCTTGGTGGTCTTGCAACTTTAGGCGCGGTGCTAACGGTTCCAGGTATAGCCGGCCTAATCCTTTCGATTGGGATGGCCGTGGATGCCAACGTCCTAATCTTTGAGAGGATACGTGAGGAGTTAGCTGTCGGTCGGGCAACCAGGACCGCGGTAGAAGAGGGTTTCCAGCACGCATTTTCCGCCATCATGGATGCAAATATGACCACGCTTATCACAGCGCTAATCCTCTTCCAATTCGGGACTGGCCCTGTCCGTGGCTTTGCAGTAACGCTCTCAATCGGCATCGTTGCATCGTTCTTCTCCGCCCTGTTTGTTACGCGCTCCTTCTTCCTCCTGTATCTGCAGGGGAAGAAAGCGTCTGACCCGATTAGCGTCTAAGGAAAGGCGATGCGACTCTTTAAGGACGCGAACTACGGCTTCATCGAGGCTCGACGTAAGGCGTACGTTGTTTCCGGCATAGTCCTAGGGGTAGGCATTGTGTTCATGACCTTAAATGTTGTGAACATTGGAAGCTGGCAGAACTATGGAGTTGACTTTACAGGGGGATCACTGATCCAAATTCAGGTGGATGCGAACCTCACTGCTGGGGATCTTCGTGATGCGCTCGGTGGGGCAGATGCGCCGCCGATCACACGGTTCGGTGAAGAGAGCGAATTTGTTGTGCGGGCCCCTGTAGCAGAGGACGGATCAATAGGTGCGGTTGCTGATACTATTGAAGCGCAACTCGCGGCCGCTTTTGGTGAGGACGCCTTCGAGGTGGTCCGGACTGAACAGGTCGGTGCTAAGGTAGGGGGAGAACTGCAATTGAAAGCTTTGTATGCGATTCTCTTCTCATTCCTGCTTACCCTCATTTATCTGGCCATCCGCTTCGAGTTTCGCTTTGGTATGGCAGCGGTGATCGCTACACTGCACGATATACTGATCACCCTCGGCTTTCTCGCCGTTTTTCGAGTCGAGATTGCATTACCTACCGTCGCGGCGATCCTCACTATCCTGGGGTATTCTTTAAATGACACGATTGTGGTCTTTGACCGCATTCGTGAGAACATGCACAAGAAGGGCGCGCGGAAGCGTAATCCAGTTGACCTAGTCAACCAATCGATCAATGAGACTCTGCCGCGTACAATCCTCACATCTGGTACGACTCTGGCAGTGCTCTTCGCGCTCTTTATTCTTGGCGGTGCCGTGATCCGTGATTTCACTGTGGTACTTATTTTGGGTGTGATCATCGGTACCTACTCCTCGATTTTTGTTGCTTCTCCAGCGCTGATTGAAATCCAGAATCGTTGGGGGTTGGGAAAGGTCGGTGAGAAGAAGAGGCCGCAGCCTGCGACGGTGTGACCGAGGACGTTGTCTGAGTACTTCGACAGTCACTGTCACCTAACTGCCGCTGCTTTTAGCGGAGACTTAGAAGAGACACTTCTCCGGGCTCAAGAGAATGGTGTAACCCGATGGGTCACCATTGCTTCGAATTTTGAGGATGCTCAGGAAGCGCTTGCTCTCGTAAAAGATCGGCCAGGTGCATGGTCAACAGCGGGCGTACATCCTCATGAGGCAGGCGAAGCACCAGAGGATGTTATCGAGCGGATTCGAAAACTGGCCTCTACTCAAGAAAAAATAGTAGCGATCGGAGAAACCGGACTCGATTTTTATTACGACAATGCTCCTAGGGATGTCCAAAGACGGCTTTTTACAGCACACCTTGCACTTGGATCCGAACTCAATCTCCCAGTTGTTGTTCACGCTCGTGCCGCCGATGGCGATATAGCGGAAGCCCTGAGATCTATGCCACCTGGAACATCCGGGGTACTGCACTGCTTTACTGGAGGGGCTCTCGCGTTTCAGGAGGCTCTGGAAGCGAATTGGTACATCTCATTCTCAGGTATCGCTTCGTTCAAGAGCTTCGAAGCTGTGGAATTACTTCGAGCTGTTCCGAAAGACCGATTACTGATTGAGACGGATTCTCCATATCTCGCTCCTGTACCACAACGCGGGAAACGGAATGAGCCCGCATACGTACCATACGTAGCTGAGGCGGTTGCTTACCACCTTAAGTCTGACCCCATTGAAATCGGGCGTTTAACGAGTGAAAACGCCTGTCGCTTCTACGGCGTGCGGTAGGGGGAGAAGCTTCACGATGACTAGACGGATCAACGTGCTAACTGATGTGGTCGCGAATCAAATCGCGGCAGGGGAGGTCGTTGAGCGACCCGCGTCTATAGTTAAAGAATTGATCGAGAACTCTCTCGATGCCCGTGCCTCGAGGGTTGAGGTTTCCTTGTTACGAGGCGGAAAGGGTGAGATACGCGTCAGTGACGACGGGATTGGTATGGGTCGCGAAGACGCCTTGCTAAGTCTTGACCGCCACGCTACGAGTAAAATTTCATCATCCTCAGATCTAGCTAGCGTGCGCACCTTCGGATTCCGTGGTGAAGCACTCCCTTCGATTGCGGCTGTGAGTCGACTCAATCTCGATACTCGGGAAGCTGATCAGGGAGTGGGCACCCGGGTGGTGGTGAACGGTGGGCGTATCGATACGGTCGAGGATAGCGCTCGCCAGAGGGGTACTACGGTTGAGGTTAGGAATTTATTCTTTAATGCTCCCGCCCGTGCCAAGTTCTTGAAGTCGGTGAGCGTTGAAGTTCGAATAGCTAGCGACGTTCTGATGGGACTCGCATTAGCAAACCCACGAGTCAGCTTTTCTCTCACATCTAACAAGAGAAGCCTACTTGATCTTCCTGCAGTGGATGATGCTGGTGCACGGGTAAGTCAAGTTTGGGGTCCAGATCAGGGTGGCACGCTGATTCTTGCAAGAGCTGAAGGCTCAGGTCTCGAGGTCAAAGGTCTGATTCAGCGTCCTGATGCAGCAAAACCTGGTCGCGGGAGGCGTTACTTGTTCGTGAACGGGCGCCCGTTCAAGGCTCCGAAACTTGTTCGGGCGGCGGAACGGGGGTACAGC
>CEWR01007013.1_pt1 | contig 17810 bp, 13 predicted proteins | sample 356321 | NCBI WGS metagenome assembly CEWR01 (sample SAMEA2621551, study PRJEB7988) | marine metagenome | biome: marine biome (ENVO:00000447); feature: mesopelagic zone (ENVO:00000213); material: "saline water (ENVO:00002010), including plankton (ENVO:xxxxxxxx)" | depth 790 m
GCTACTGGATGCCGAGTTGATCCGCCGGGAACCCCGGCTGCTGGACCAGTATTACCAGGTGATGGAATCCCTCGACGGGAACCGGGTCGAGAAAGCGGTAAGTGCCATGGCCTCACAGCCAGCCACGGGACTGGCCCGCCTGCTGGAAGTTTTTTGTCGGGAGCGGTTCTTGTATGACTATCTCGAGGATGCCAAACTGCTAAGGCGTTTAAACCAGGTCATGCAGCGCGTGGGGCTTGAGCAGATTCCTGCTGAGGCAGCCGGCCTGATCGGCCAGGTGCGACCACGGGTCGCCGAAATGGCAGACCTGCTGCTTGCCGAACCAGTCGAGCAGCCAGTAACCGAGTGATAAAGGCAAAAGGAGAGTAAAAGTGAAATACGGCATGAACCTCCTGCTCTGGACCGGGGAACTTAACGAGGAGTCCATTCCCGTCCTTGAGTCCCTCAAGGAGATGGGTTTTGACGGGGTCGAGGTACCGCTCTTCAACACCGATCTCGATTACGCAGCCTGGGGGCAGCGGCTTGACGACCTCGGACTGGAACGAACTGCCGTCACGGTTCGCAACGAGGAAGATAACCCGATTAGTAGCGATCCTTCGGTACGAGCTGCCGGCGTGGAAGCCACTTGCCGGGTACTGGAATGCTGTGCCGCGATCGGCGCGACCACGCTGGTTGGCCCCTACCACTCGGCCCTGGGCCTTTTCTCCGGACAGGGCCCTACCGACGACGAATGGCAATGGGGTGTCGAGAGCATGCGGAGTGTGGCAGAGCATGCCGGCCAGGCAAAGGTGATGCTGGGGGTGGAGTGCCTCAACCGCTTTGAAACTTACCTTCTCAACACGCATGCCGACTCGGCCCGGTTTGTACGCGAGGTAGACCATCCCAACTGCCGGATGATGTACGACACCTTCCACGCGAACATCGAGGAGAAGAGTATTTCCAACGCGTTACGTGGCTGTGCAGACGTGCTGTGCCATGTACATATTTCCGAGAATGACCGTAGCACGCCGGGGCAGGGCAACGTCCGCTGGGCAGAGAACTTCGACACACTCAAGGAAATCGGCTATGACGGCTGGATGGTAGTGGAAGCATTCGGACTGGCACTTCCCGAGCTGGCTGCAGCAACCAAGATCTGGCGAAGGATGTACGAGAGCGAGCTGCAACTGGCCCGTGATTCCCTGGCTTTCATGAAATCCGAGGTCTCCCAGCGCTGGGAATAGACCGTTAATTCGCCTTGTCGTGGTGCCGGTCGACGACCTATAGTGGCCGCCATGACCGCCGACCAGATCCCTCAGAAAGACCCTTGCGAGCTGCCAGCTGAGGAGTCTCCCGGGGAAGATTCCAGGCAGCAACCAGGCAATGACGACATCTCACTGCAGGAGCTGAGTGACGTCTACGCCGAGTTGATTAACGATCAGCCGACACCTCCGCGTCCGGCCAGGACGGAAGTCCAGAACGAGGTGAACCAGACTTCGCCGGCGATCGACAGCCTGGATGTGTCCCCTGCCAGTATTCTCGAGGCGATCCTGTTCGTCGGCCATCCTGAAAACAAGCCGCTTATGCCACGGGACGTGGCCCGGGTGATTCGAGGTGTGTCGCTGGAAGAAGTTGAGCAACTCGTAGTGAAACTCAACGAATGCTACCAGGAGGGTTCCACACCCTATGAAATTACATCCATCGAAGGTGGTTACCTGATGCAGCTGCGAGAGGAGGCCCAGCTGTTACGGGAAAAATTCTACAGCAAGATCAAGGATCGCCGGCTCTCGCAGGCTGCCATCGATGTCCTTGCGATCATCGCCTACAACCAGGGAATCACGCGAGATGTCGTCGACCAGTTGCGGGATCGGTCCAGCGCGGCCATTCTCTCCCAGCTGGTCCGCCGAAAGATACTCCGCATCGAACAGCAGGACGAGAAACCTCGCAAGCCACGATATTTTACCGGCGACCGCTTCCTGGAACTGTTCCACCTTGAGTCCATCGACGACCTGCCCCAGACATATGACCTGGAAAAGAGTGCCTGAGGGAAATCAACATGCCAGGACGTGACGTGATAGAGCAACTGGGAACCGGGCCGGTTATCCTGCCCTCGCTCCTGCTATGTGATTTTGCCAACTTGCAGCGCGAGGTGGAGCAACTCCAGGAAGCTGGCATTCGCGGACTTCACCTCGACGTGATGGACGGACAATTCGTACCGAACCTGACATACGGTATGCCAATCGTCGATGCCCTGCGGAAAGCAACCCAGATGCCACTGGATGTTCACCTGATGATAGAGCAACCCGAGAGGTACCTGCAGGCATTTGCAAATGCCGGAGCCGACCTGCTGACCGTCCACATCGAGGCCTGTGAGGACATCGGCTCGACACTCTCGGAAATCCGCTCCCTGGGCATGGCAGCCGGGGTCGCTCTGAATCCCTCTACCGATATTTCCCGGATCGAGCCTGCCCTCGATGTAGCTGACCTGGTACTCGTGATGAGCGTTCCGGCAGGGTTCGGCGGTCAACCGTTTGAGCCAGTCGCCCTGGAGAAAACCAGGCAACTCAGATCTCGTGCCGATGGCAACTGGGTTCTTGAAATGGACGGGGGAATCAACATCGACACCATTGCAAGTTGCAGTGCAGCCGGGGCAGACTGGCTCGTTATTGGCTCTGCCATCTTTGGCCAATCATCTTACAGTGATGCAATCGGAAAACTGTTGACCCTGGCAAATCATTAAAATTACCGGAAAAATGCACGCGAAATGCATGATTGATGATTCCTGGTCGGTGAGTCTATTTCGCAAAACTGTTTCTCCGAATAAAACAACAGGGTAGTATCAATGCGTCAATTTTCCCCTTCCGATGCAGGTCGCGGGGATTTTCCTGGTAACTAACAGCACTTGGCAGCGTCATGGCCGGCACGATGAAACGACAGAAACGCGGCGTCCCGGAGGGACTCTGGCAACGTTGCCCGGGCTGCCAGGAAACCATCTACTGGAAGACAGCCCTGGAGCACATGAGTTGTTGCCCGGAATGCAATTACCATTTTTATGTCTCCGCGGTAGACCGGATTTCACAAGTACTTGACGCTGGCACCTTCGAGGAATGGGATATGGACCTGTTCCCCACCGACCCGCTCGAATTCAAGGATCGCAAGAAGTATTCCGAGAGACTTGTCTCGGAACAGAAGCGAACGGGACTCAAGGATGCAGCAATCACGGGCTGCGGCATGATCCGCGCCCGCCGGGTCGCTTTTGGACTTACCGACTCCGCCTTCATCATGGGAAGCATGGGGTCGGTCGTTGGCGAGCGACTGGCACGTCTTGTGGAACGAGCAACCGAGCAGTTACTTCCCCTGATTATCATCAGTGGCTCGGGCGGCGGCGCCCGCATGCACGAGGGAATTCTCTCGCTGATGCAGATGGCCAAGGTCTCCGCAGCGCTGGCCCGCTACGACACAGCAGGAGGTCTCTTTATTTCCGTGCTGACCAATCCGACCATGGGTGGCGTGGCAGCCAGTTTTGCGTCGCTGGGTGATGTCGTCTTTGCCGAGCCACGTGCCCTGATCGGCTTTGCCGGACCCCGTACGATCAAGGCTACAATTCGCCTTGAGCTTCCCGAGGGTTTCCAAACCAGCGAGTTTCTTTTGGAACACGGCTATATCGACCGGATCGTGACACGAGCGAAGTTGAAAACGGAAATCGCTCGAACCATTGACTATTGTGGAAAGTGATCCCACCCCTGGGTGGACCGGCTTAAACCACACAAATGCGAAATGGCAAGGGCCATGGGACTTCTAGACCTGTTCAAGAAAAACCCCTCCTCCACGGCGAGGCGGTCCCGCGTCCATATCGAGAAACGATTCGAGGTCCTACGGACTGCTGTCTCCGGATCGATGTCGAATTTCTACATGGCCCGGGACCGCGAAAACGACGATATCATCGGACTCAAGGTCGCAGATCCGGAAAAGAGCAAGCTCTTTGAGTCCCGATTCAAGGAACTCAAGAAACCGGCCGAGGGGGAAATCGCCATGGCGATTGAACACCCCTCCGTGGTGAAGACGCTTGAGCACGGAACAACGCGTGACCGAGAAGCTTACATCGTGATGGAGTACATCAAGGGGCCAGGACTTCATAACCTGATATACAACAACGATTCTATTCTGGATGGAAAACGAATTCACCTGATTCGACAGATGGCCGAGGCGCTGGGGGCCGTTCATGACGCCGGATTCGTCCACCGGGATGTGTGTCCTCGCAACTATATCTGCAACCCGGACAGTGAATCGATAAAGCTGTTTGATTTTGGGCTGACACTTCCCGACCAACAGTCTTTTCGCCAGCCGGGAAATCGTACGGGCACGCCTCTTTACATGGCTCCGGAAGTCGTACGTCGAAAATGGACCGACCGGCGGCTTGATATTTTTTCCCTGGGAGTGACTCTCTACGAGCTCTGCACATTCACACTCCCCTGGCCGAAAACAGAAACATCCGGCCTGGCTGCACTGGCACATGACACGGACAAGCCAAAGGAAATCCTGGAACTCACACCGGATCTTAACCAGAAAATTGCGGCTGCCATCATGAAGTGCATTTCGGCCGACGCGGACGACCGTTTTAGCACGATTCCTGAATTCCTCACCGCTATCCAGGACTGTCAGCACGAAAACGAGAATGGATAAGCCAGACGGGCGGCTGGCCGTTGACCGCCCTCCAGAAACTGACCTATACTAATTAATTCAAGATTCATCGATGAGCACGCCTGCCGGCGGGAGAAGCTAATGACCCTCGACAAGAGCCTGAAAATTCGTACTGGAGGCCTCAGTGAGCGCAACGTGCTGACACGTATTGAGCGGCTCAAAAAACTGGAGGAAACCGATCGCTGGGTAGAGGGTGACTCGGTTTTCGGGTTGGCAAAGGTACGTGTCGAGAAACTCGCGATGAAGCGAAAGAAGAAGGTCAAGAAGGAAGAAGAAGAGCTGCTTGAAGGCGCAGCATTGGAGGAAGGTGCCGAGGGTAGTGCAGCGGATGACGCGACTGAAAATGAATCCTGATGCTGGTACGCCTGGATTATGGCCATGATGGCCTGGACGTGGAACTGCCTGACGACCGGGTCGTGAGGTCACTCTCTTACAAGCAGGCTGATCCGCTCACCGATCCAGAGACGGAACTCCATTCCCTTCTCCTGCAGCCAACCGGGACACCCTCGCTGGCGGAACTTGCTGCTGGTCGCACCAGCGCGTGTATCGTGATCTGCGACATTACCCGCCCCGTCCCCAATGAGTTGATCCTCAAGCCACTCCTGGCAACCCTGGAACAGTCCGGAATGGATCGCGAGAGGATCACGATACTGGTTGCCACCGGCCTGCATCGTCCGAACGAGGGCGATGAACTTGTCGAGATCGTCGGCCAAGAGATCGCCCGGGAATACCGGATCGAGAATCACCATGGACAGTCACTGGATGAACACACCTTCCTGGGAACCAGTCCCCGGGGCGTCCCCATCTGGATCGACACTCACTACGTCGAAGCAGACCTGAAAATCACAACTGGCCTGATTGAGCCTCACCTGATGGCAGGGTTTTCCGGTGGCCGCAAGCTTATCTGCCCGGGAATTGCAGCCCTGGAAACCATCAAGGTCTGGCATGGCCCTGATTTCCTGGAAGATCCTCGGGCCGATTGCGGGCGATTGGATGGGAACCCGGTGCATGAGGAAAGCACCTGGATTGGTCGGCAGACGGGATGTGATTTCATCGTCAACGTGATCATCAACACGGATCGGTCTCCCCTCAAGTTCGTGGCTGGTGACATGGAACAGGCTTTCCTTGAGGGTGTCGATTTCTGTCGCCAGGTTGTTGTTGATACCGTTTCGGAGCCTGTCGATATCGTCGTCACCAGTTGTGCCGGCTATCCTCTCGATACGACCTTCTACCAGGCAGTCAAGGGACTTACCGGTGCCCTGCCGATCGTGAAACAGGGCGGCACAATCATCATGGCTGCCAGCATGAGCGAGGGCATTGGCAGCCCCGAGTTCGAGCAACTCTTTGACGAGAATAGTGACCTGGAGTCCTTTGTTGAGCGAATCACCGGGACGGACTATTTTGTCATGGACCAGTGGCAACTGGAGGAACTGGCCAAGGTGCGTCGCAAGGCCAAGGTCAAGCTCATCAGCGACGGCCTTCCTGCCGAAACGATCAATCGGCTCTTCGTGGAAAGTGCCGCCACGGTGGAGGAAGCAGTCTCTGACTCGCTGGAAGAATATGGCGAGGATGCCCGGATTGCAGTAATTCCCAAGGGGCCCTACGTGCTGGCCCAGTTGGACAGCTAGTCCACCCCTTGAGCACTCTCCTGATCATCCCCGGCTTGCCCTTCTTCACCCACCTCTTCTTCCGCATCATCCTCACTTACCGTTTCATAGGCTTCCACGTTACTGAGATCGAGAGAACCACTCGACCCCTTGGGCGCCTGGATCCAGATTTCACCGTGGGCAGGATCCTGCTGGGCCAGCGTGCCATGGTGACGGATCAATTCCAGGATTGCCAGGAAGATACCAATCAGGGCTGACTTGTGCATACCGGCCGAGAAAAGATCAGAAAAAGCAACTCGTTGCTGCACCGCCAGTCTCTGGTGAATTTCCTGCATGTAAACATCGATAGGTGTTTCGTCGTAAACGATATTGGATGGCTGCAGCTGCTCCGACTCCCGCAGGATCCTGCCCATCGCGCTTACCAGATCCCAAAGCTCGGCCTCGAGAATCGGTTGCTCGGAAATGTCAGTATTCCGGGGTGGGAGGTCATTTGCCACCCGTGAACATCGCTGTTGCCAGTTACGCCCCTGTTCTTCCAGGACGGTCGCTGCATCCCGGTACTTCTTGTATTCCAGCAGGCGCTGTACCAGTTCATCCCGCGGATCATCGAGCACCTCGTCCTCGGATTCCACTGCAGGCAACACCTGGCGTGATTTCATCTCTATCAGGGTGCTGGCCATCTCCACGAACTCTCCAACGGAATCGACATCCAGTTCCTGGAGAACATCAAGATGCTCCAGGAATTGTTCAGCGACAAGGCCAACCTTGATGTCAGCCAGATCCAGCTCGTGCTTTTGGACCAGGTAGAGCAGCAGGTCCATGGGCCCACGAAAGATCTCCAGTTGCACGCGAAAATCGGTTGTCATGGCAGATCCTGGCATTTTCTGCTGTGGAAATAGCTGGGCAATAGTAACCATATTTGTTTTCACGAGCGAGGCCGTTTGCTTCCAGCACCCCTTATTCCTGTTCCCTGTCACAAGAGCAGTCATGAAAAACTCACTTCGGCAAGGAGATTTTGGTGTTGTTCGAAATCAGAATTACTTATATTGTCTTGTGTTGCCTGAATGCATATTTCCGCCTCCGTAAGAGCTGCATTACTAACAGGTAGCCCCCGCATCTATTTTCTTGTCGAGGTTGTGCAGTTGTCACAACTGCCGTTGATCGACAGTGAGGGTTCCGCCGATGATAGAGATTCGGCAATCAAAAACCGGCGAAGTAATAATGCGCCTCGAGGAAGAATCCCTCGAGGGTTTTCGATTTGGTGCCGCTCAGCTGGTCGGGGCAGATTTCAGTAACATGAATCTGCAAGGAGGTGATTTCAGTAATGCCGACATCCGTGAAGCAGATTTCTCGGGCGCCCTGTTACAGCAAGTAAATTTCAAGAGTGCCAATTGCAAGCGGGCATGCTTTGAACGTTGTGATCTGAAACGCGCTGACCTGACGGACTCTTTCCTGGAAGGAGCCAATCTCCAGGATGCCGACCTCACCGATGCGATCCTGCGATATGCCCGACTGACCGAGGCGGACCTGACCGGGGCAAACCTGTCGGGAAGTGATCTGAGCCTTGCGGACCTGAGGGCAAATTTCAACGAGGCAACCATGGTGAATGCCAATCTTCGGGGAGCCAACCTGACCGGGGCGAATCTCAACGGTGTCGATTTCACTGGTGCGAACCTCCACGACGCCAAGCTGATCGATGTCAGCATGGCGCGGGTCAAGATGAGTAACACGATTGGGCAGGACGGTACGTTAATCGAGGACACCTCGACCCGGCAACCACTCGTTACCAGTGCCCCATGGTGGCAATTCTGGCGCAAGTAGCTGACCTCGCGACTGGCGTTTGATCACACGGGTTGTAGCAGGGACGGCCAGAGAGAGTCACTCACCAATAGCCCCTTGCGTGTGAGCTGGAGGGTTTTCTGGTCCCAGGCAAGGAATCCTCCTGACTCGAACTCCGCAAGGCAGGCACCCATCAGCTGTGACACGGAGTAACCCGTCTCGACATGAAAAGATTCGGCCTGGATTCCTTCCAGCTGGCAAAGACCAAATACCAGTCGTTCACGGGCAGACATTTCGAGGGAAAGCTGTTCCGTCTCATCGACCGGTGAAATACCCGACTGCACCTTTTGCAGGTATGCGATGGTATCGCGATAGTTCGTCTCGCGTCGACCATTGACCAGTCGTGTTGCTCCAGGACCTGCAGCAAAATACCCACTCCCATCCCAGTAGGCTTGGTTCTGCCTGGAGCGGCAACCGGGCTGCGAAAAATTCGAGATCTCGTAGTGCTCGTAACCTGCACGCTCTAAACGGTCGATGGCAGCGATATACATGCTGCGCTGAAGATCCTCGTTGACTTCCAGCAGTTCCCCGGCAATGACCCTGGTATGCAAGGCAGTTCCAGGCTCAATTGTGAGACCAAGGATCGAGAGGTGATGGGGTCCCAGTTCCACAATCTTCTCGAGGTCTTCCTGCCACTGCTCGATAGTCTGCCCGGGTACCGCAAACATCAGATCCAGAGAGATTTCAATACCTGCACTCTGTAGGAGTTCACAGGCCGCTCGAATTCCCTCTGCGTCATGATCTCTCTCAAGCAATGCCAGTGTGTCATGATGAAACGACTGGACTCCCAGCACCACCCGTGTCACGCCCCAGCGGACAAGAGATGACAGGACCTCACCAGTCAGATCGACCGGGTTCGCTTCCAGGGTAAATTCATATCCCGGCTGCAGGAGAAACCAGTACTGTGCGGATTCTATCACGTGCTGAAGATCCTCAACTGGCAGCTGGGTTGGAGTACCTCCACCGAGGTAGAGTGTGTCTACGGGGCGAGGTTCCTCAAGCCAGGAGAGCTCAACATCCAGTGCTTCCACGAATGCCGGGATAAGGTCATCTCGTCTGGCGATCACGGGATAATCACAGTAGCAACAATGGTGCCTGCAAAAAGGCAGGTGAATATAGGCGGCACGGGGGAAATCAACCATCACGCCAGCCTACAACCAGAGATGGAGCCGGTTATCCAGTAAGCCGGGAAGTGATTTCTCGACCGTCCTGTGGATCTGTTTCTCGTGGTACCGGGTGCTGAAATGGGCCGCGATGATGCACTCGTTCTGGAAACGGTCCTGCCGCTCCACGTAATCACTCAGGTGCATGTGCCCGTGCTTGCGAATTTTGTCCTTGCTGTGATTAGGAGCAACAAAGGTCATCTCCGTGATCAGTATCTTGGTTTCATAAAAAACCGGATTCTCATCGAGTCCCCGCGAGGTGGAATCTCCCACGTACCCCAGCAGGGGAGTCCTGATCTCCTCGGAAACTTCCTCTCCTGAATAGCGCAAGTCCCGGATCTCGTTGCCACTCAGCTCACTGTACTGCGGCTTGAGCTTGCTGCGACACTCCCAGACGCAGTACCCCACCGAAGGTACCGTGTGGAAAGTGGGAACCACGTCGACCACCAGTTCTCTCGAGAGCCGGATCTCATCTCCTGGCCGGACCGCTTCAAGCTGGCATGGCAAGCGTCCTCCATCAAGCCGGCTAAAAACTCGCAATAAATCACGCAATGGATCGATCGCGTGTTCAGGCAGGTAGATGGTGGGAGGCTCCATCTTCATCATGCGTCGACGGGCCACGTAAACGGGCAGGGCTGCCATATGGTCCAGGTGCATGTGTGTCACGAACCAGCTTGGCGTCCCCATGAAATTCCAGGGCTGGGCACCCAGGTCAAAACCTATTTTCAGTTCAGGAATTCGCCAGCAGGTCTGAACCGCCGCCCGGGAGTACCCCTCGATCGTGAGGTCTCCATGCACAAGCTCTTTCACCGGGAGATTGTTGACCATGGTTAGATAATCGGCCAGGGACCAGTCGATTTGAGTCACTGCGGGTCAATCGGTCAGTGTAGGACGCTGCTCCTGCAACGCAAAGGGGACGGCATCAGGAAGAACGATCAGTGAGTTCCTTCAGTTGCTCCAGAACGTCCTCACAGGACATCGTGATACGGGGCACAATCTTGCTGAGGCGATCCTCCTGCTCGTAACGCCAGCTAGGATCCTGTTGGAAGAAGACCTCGTCTTCCAGTGCACCAAGCCAGTTAGGCAGGTCCAGTCCTGCTCCACCTGGCTGTTGCATGAGGAGATCCGTTTCCTGTTCAAGTGACTCAAAACGGGGAGCGGGTCCCCCTCTTTCGGCCTCCTCCATCGAGGGGGAAACGAGTGCCCGGATTCGATCGACCATCATTGGTCGCACGAAACCCTCACCAAGCCTGTCCGCCACAGTCTGCATTTGTATCGAGTACGTCTGCTGCAATTCCCCAAGTCGCTGTTTGTAGAGTTCAGCCTCTTCCGCGATGCGTTCTATTAAGCCTTCTCGCCAGACACTGGCAGCCTCTTCCATGCCTGACTGGACCAGGATCTTGTGGGCCAGTGCGACAGGCCGCAGGTTCCAGCAGACCCGGTCATAGCGATTCCGCAGTCGCAGGAAGTCCAGCAGGGAGTAGATCAGGTCACCCCGGTCGCTTTGGGTTGTCGTGCTGTTGTAGTCCCGGTACTCACGATAGTTTTCCACCACCGACTCCAGGATCAACGAGAGATGATGGATCGCCTCCTCCCGACTGATCTCCTTCTCCAGGTCTTCCGCCAGCGAGAGGGAGTCTGCATTGTCAATGCCCAGCCGGTCGAGCCAGTTACCCACGCCCTGGAGCAGGATGCCACGAATATTACCCATCGCCAGGAAATGCTGGGTAAATAATTCCCGACCATATTTTTTAATGAACAACAACAGCTGTTCCCAGGAATTACTATCCGAGACTCGTTCCAGCACACTGAGCCTGAGCGTCTGGCTGTGGGCCAGCCAACTGACAAGTAACAGTTCGGTGAACTGTTCCAGCATCTCTACCAGAAGTCCCTGGGAACTCTCGCCTTCTTCCACCTCCTGCTCCCAGCTTTGGGCAGCGGTGACCAGGTTCTCCACGATCGCCTGGTAACCAACGGTGAACAGCTCGTCGTACTCGGTCACAGCACCTGGACCAACTGGATGCTGCCGTTCCATGGCGCGGGCCGTTTCCATCAATTCACAGGTTTCCACGATCAGGCCAAGCCGGGGCAGAGCCGAGAGAAGATCCATAATACTCCTCTGTCGAATCCGGCTGTTGACTATCACCTGGGGATCTCCTCCCTTTGATAGCGGGACGTACAGCAAGGCACTCTGGCTCATCGTGGCGATCCACTCCGGCCAGAGTTCTCGTACCTCCTGTTGATTACCACGGAGAATCGCAGCAAAAATCGAGGCGGTCCCGGAGTCCTTGACGGAAACCTCCAGGTCCAGTTCACCGGTATCACCTTTCAGACAGGTGATCGCAGCATGCAAGAGACGGCGTGTATCAGCAATCTCGATAATCGTGGCGATAACCCGTTCAAGTAGCGTCTCCTTGATAATCCGCTGGCGATCATATTCCAACATCGAACTATAGTCGCCGTGAGGTTCCGGAATCCGGTACTGTCGAATCGACTCCAGGAGTTTCTCCATGTCGAGGCATGCCTGGCGAACATGTCGAACCCAACCCCGCAGCGTCTGACAAAAGTCATCAATAATCACATCTTCACCGGATTGCTGCCGGTGCAAGCGGGCCGACTGGCTAAGAGCAGCGATCCGCCAGATATCATTCAGGCAATCGTGAAAGGCAAGTCGGCCCTCAAGTTGGTGGGCCACATACACCAGTTCCTCGTTCGTTGCATTGGGATCAAACAACTCTCCCTCGATGCCATCATCGGTCGTGTCCAGGTAAGTCACATGCTCGTAAGCGGCGCCATAGAGAGCCTCCTCCGGCTCCTCCACTCCAGCGTCCTCGATCTCTTGCTCATCATGCTGCGATGGAGAATTCTGGCTGGAAAGTCCTCCTCCCTGGAAGCTGGGAACGGCCCACAAGTCACCCGCGTTCGCCTCAAGGTAATCGCTGAACTTGCGTACCAGGGACCAGCCACCCTCGGCCTCCTCTTCTTCCTCGAGGTCTTCATCATTGATCACGATCAGCAACCAGTGACGAGCCAGCCGGTACCAGCTGCTACCACCCTGCTCCAGCATCACGCGCCCGGACTCACTCAACCAGTGAATCAACAGGGCCATCGAAGCAACCAAGTCATTCCGGTCCAGGAGTGCATCAATCACCAGCGAGTAGGCACGTGGAGAATCAAAGATCTCAGCATGGGGAGCCCAGAAACTAATGTCCCCACTGCTGGCACCTCCCTTGTGCCAGAGATTCAATGCCTCCGCCACGTGGCGGGCAGCCCGGTAGGTCTCCAGGGGGTCCTCCGCCTCCACATTGGAAACCTCGTGGGCGGCAAACTGCCGCCACCAGTTAGCGGTCGCATGGAACTGCTTGTCAATCCGCTGAGAGATAGCCGCATCATCACTTGCTGCCGCCTCACGCCAGATCTCTGAAAAAAGGCCAAAGACGTTCTCAATCAGAGAGATCAATTCCACCGCTCGCTGATCCTGGACACTGTTTTCCAGTGCCGGGAAAAGGCTGAAGTGGGCATCAAAACCAAGAATATTCCAGGGGTCAATAAATGCGCCGCAGGCAATCGCCCGGTGCACAAGGTCCATCCCCTGTGACACCAACTCCTCGGCTCGATCCAGGTCACCATGCCGCAGGGCATGGGTTGCTTCGCTAAGCCGACAGACAATCTGGCATCGCATCCTGGCCGAGACAACCGGAATGATATTGGCATGGCGAATCGCCGACTGGGAATGCCCCATGCGAGCAAAAACATGGGAGAGGTGGACATGTTCCAGCTGGGCTGCCCGGTAGCGTGTCAACTCAGCATTCAGGTGCTGGCGAGCACCTCCAAAGGGCTGCAGCCGATCCGCCGCCTCAGCAAGGAGACGCTGCTTGTGGGCCGCCGGTACCCGGTCAATCAAACGCTCATAAAACTCATCACGGTAGGCTGCAATCCGGGGCATCAGTGTTGCCAGGGAAACAGAAGAGTCATGCGTATCAGGTCCAGCGCCGCAGATTCCTGATGCCATCAACATCGTGCCTGCAAGGACAGCTGCCGCTTCCCGCAGCCGCTCCACCCGGGGGATCTCGCCGTCGGACTCCAGGCGAGACATGAGCGCGTCCATCGTGACCTGCTGAACCACAAACCGGTGGTAAAAACCATGTCCGTCGATCCCGTGAAGATCCCACTGGCCAAAATGGTGATTCGGTCGCTTGTTGACCGGGTGATCGAAGTCATAGGCCCGGGGATCCAGGGCAAGTTCATCCAGCCTCTCCAGGTCGAAATAACCCTGCTGTAGCAGTTCACTGTCAGTGTTTCGAAGCAGCTCAATCGCTTCCTCAACCACCTCCTCGTATCGTCCTGCCGCCACTCCGACACCCTGGACGAAGAGTGGAATTGGCCGCAACCACTCGTGCTGGTAGGGCTCTAGCTTCTGCGATTCAAGCACCGCCACCGGACGGTAACCAATGTAGTCATTGATGCGGGCAATGATCTCGTTGACCGCATCATCATGACCTTGCCATGGAGCACCCTGCTGCAGGATCGCTTCAAAGACCCTTCCCAGGAAGAACGAATTAAAGAGGGTGGATTCATCCTGGTGAAAAAGAAGGTCTCGGTGGAACACCAGGTATTGAGGTAAGACACGGTGCATTGCCAGGTCAATCACCGCTCGCACCTGGTCGGTATCGCGAAATGCTGCCTTCGTCTGCTCAAGAACATCCAGCTCGGAAACCAGCTGCTCACCTAGTTGTTTCCAGGGCGGGCTGGTCACCGTCGTGAAGTCAAGGGAACGGTAGACCCGGTCGAGGTTGAGGAGCAGCTGGAGATCACAGCTGCCGGAAGAAAAATTCAAGTAACCCAGGATCTGTTCGATGGAAGAACGACTATCGAAACTGACTTCGGATTGACTCATTCCGCCATCTCTCTCCCTGGCACCCCATGACATCCCCCGATTCGAACCTGTCGGCCGGGAATGTCCGAGAGCGTATTAATTATGGTAGGACCAGTTATGTCGATGGTCTAGGCGGTGAAGAGCGCATTCACGCAACGGGACCTTCTGAGCCGATATAAATTCACGGTCATGGCTTGTCAAAAACAGGTATTTCCAGGCCATTTACCGTTCCTTGTAAACCATCGAAAAGTCCGGCTGGGGAGGTAATTCCACCCGTGAGGATTCTATGGTCTTGCCTGTACGACGAATTCCGGGTGGCTTTTCATTTCCACAAGGCTAATATTGAGAAACTGGAACAGATCTACCAATAGTTGGGAAGATATTACCATGCGACTTCACCGATTCTCACTCATCGTTTGTGGCCTCCTGCTCGTTGCCAGCCAGGCAGCATGGGGCCAGGTCAGTGACAATGGCCTGATCTCGGAGTCGCTGGCCCAGCGGATGGGCCTTCGTCGTCAGTGGTACATGCAACTCCCCATGAATCCCTACGCTGAGCAGGTCATCGACACGGACCTGCATGTGAGTAACACCGAGGCGATCTGGGAATACGAGGTGCTGCTGGGAAAAAAGAGCTGGGTTTTCTCCGAGAAAGACCTGAATAGCTTCCGCCGACCACAGGGTAAAGAGGCAGCCGAAAAGCTTGCAAATGAACTTCACTTGAAACTTCAGCGAGAGAAGAAGGACGCGAGCCTGGTTCCCCATCCCACGCCTGTCATCCGACTGGCCACAATTTCCGACCAGGGACAGGTCACGCTGCTCAATGCCGAAACCGGACAGGTGGTCTGGAAAAGAAGCCTGGGACGACGCTCGGAGATCTCCCTGGGTATCGCCACAAGCGATCGCTTCACGGTGGCAAGCATCGGGCTGACAATCTATGTCCTGGACAACAAGGATGGCACAACCGTCTGGGAACGGAAGGCGAAGACGATCCCCGGGGGACCGCCTGCGATCTCGGAAACAACGGTCTTCGTGCCGTCAATCCGTGACCGCATCGAGTCGTTCTACCTGTTTTCCAAGGACGAATTCCCAGGCATGTATCCCTCGCCAGGCCGCGTCGTTGTCAAGCCGACGGTGGGCGGTACCACGATCGCCTGGCCAACGGACAAGGGAAAGGTCTACGTTGGCCTGATCAGCCAGCCCAAGATGCGTTACCGCTTGCAGGCCCATGACAAGATCGTCTCGAGGATTGCTTACCTGCCACCGGCAAAATACGTGGCAACCAGCATGGATGGTTTCGTCTACTGTTTCCAGGAAGTCTCGGGGGATATGCTCTGGCATTTTACTACCGGCCAGCCGATCATCCAGCCAGCAACACTGATGGAAGGCTCGACCTACGTGATCACGACGGAAAACCGCCTTTATTCTCTTGACTCACTTTCCGGCGATCCCAAGTGGTTTACCCATGGAATCGATCGGTTCATTTCGGCAAGTGGTTCACGGCTTTACTGCCTCGATACGTTGAATCGCCTGGTGGTACTTGATTCAGAAACCGGCGGACGAATCCTGACGGCAGCAGCCGGTTCGCTTGACCTCATTCTGCTCAACAACAAGACAGACCGGATGTACGTGGGATCCAAGTCTGGCTTGATCCAGTGCCTGCGGGAACCACGACAAGAGTATCCACTCGTGCATGCCGGCGTCTCTGAGAGAATCAATCGTGGAGAGGCAACAGAAGAGGAGGAGGCTGCCAAGCCGGCAGGCCCCAATCCACCAGCAGTAAAACCACCGGTAGGAAACAACCCGTTTGCCCCCGGGAACAACCCTGGGAAAAATCCCTTTGCCCCGGGAAAGAATGCGGGAGATGATCCCTTTGCTCCAGCTGCCAAGCCCAAGCCACCCGCCACGAAAGACCCCTTTGGGGCGGATGACCCTTTCAAGAACAACTAGGCAGCCAACCCGGTTCCGGCAGGTAGAACGTGCAACCAGGCGGGTCGCCCAAGGGCGACCCGCCTTTTTCATTGCACTCCCTTGACCCATCGAGCACTTCGGCTTACACCATGGGCGGATTTACTGGACCTGTCATGATCAGGGACTCCCAATCGAGGAGCAGAAAAATCCATAACCCCCCAAGGACAAAACCATGGATTCCCCTCCTATCCGCCGGGCATTGATCAGTGTCAGCGACAAGTCTGGACTGGCCGAACTGGCAAGCGGCCTGGTGGAGTCCGGAATCCAGATCTACAGTACCGGGGGAACACGGCGACACCTGGAAGAAGCAGGCCTGGAGATTCGCGATGTCGCCGAGTACACCGAATTTCCCGAAATGATGGACGGGAGAGTGAAGACCCTGCACCCACGAATCTTTGCCGGCATCCTCTGCCGCCACGATCGCGATGATGATATGCAGTCTCTTGAAGAACACGAGATTTCCAGTTTTGAGCTGGTCATCGTCAACCTCTATCCCTTTCAGGAAACCATCGCTCGACCCGACGTGACCCGGGAAGAAGCGATCGAGCAGGTTGATATTGGAGGACCCAGCCTGGTCCGCGCCGCCGCCAAGAACCACGCCTTTGTTTCCATCCTTACCAGTCCAGCACAGTACAGCGAGGTTCTTGACGAGATCTCGAAGAACGGCTGCACCTCCCTGGCACTGCGACAACGATTGTCTGCCGAAGCATTTGAATCAACTGCCCGCTATGATCGCGCCATCGCGGACTACTTCGCTGGAAATCCTGAGGACGGGAACTTCCCGGAATCCATGGCAATCCCGCTCCAGCGAAAAGCCCTGCTGCGATATGGAGAAAATCCCCACCAGCAGGCTGCCCTCTACAGTCGCCCGGATGAACCACTGGCTGGCCTGGTCCATGCTGAGCAACTCAATGGCAAGGAACTCTCCTATAACAACCTGCTCGACCTGGATAGCGCCTTGCACATCGCCCGCTCATTCCAACAACCAGCAGTCTCGGTGATCAAGCACAATAATCCCTGTGGTGCTGCCGTGGCCGAGAATCTTGGTGATGCAACCCGCAAGGCAATGGCAGGCGACCCGCTGAGTGCTTTCGGATCGGTCCTGGGATTCAACCGTAGTGTGGATGCCGGGGCGGCAGAAATACTGAGTGAACCGGGCTTGTTTATTGAAGCAATCGTTGCACCAGGATTCGAGGAGAAGGCCCTCGAGATTCTCACGACGATTCCGAAATGGAAGAAGAACGTGCGACTGATGCTGGTCGGAGAACTCGGGGACCAGCAGGCACGGCTCCAGCCTCGCCATATTGATGGTGGCATGCTGCTGCAAGTGGCCGACATCCTCCCCGATGAACCGGACCAGTGGGACATCGTGACAACAGCCAGGCCGGATGAATCACAGTTGTCTGAACTCGAGTTTGCCTGGCAGATTGTTCGCCATATCAAATCCAATGCGATCGCCATCTGCCGTGACCAGTCGCTGGTGGGGGTCGGAGCCGGGCAGATGAGTCGCGTCGACAGCGTGGAGATCGCGATCAACAAGGCGAAAATCCTCGTGCCGGGTGGTACCGGTGGCCACGATGTCTCGGAAGATCGAGTGCAGGGAGCCGTGCTCTCGTCGGATGCCTTCTTCCCCTTTCCCGATTCCATTCACCGGGCTGCCGATGCCGGGGTGGTTGCCAT
>CEWR01021028.1_pt1 | contig 17801 bp, 16 predicted proteins | sample 356321 | NCBI WGS metagenome assembly CEWR01 (sample SAMEA2621551, study PRJEB7988) | marine metagenome | biome: marine biome (ENVO:00000447); feature: mesopelagic zone (ENVO:00000213); material: "saline water (ENVO:00002010), including plankton (ENVO:xxxxxxxx)" | depth 790 m
CCTTGCCCGCCGAACCGGAGCAGTTCCTCCTCGGTGACGAGGTCCCCATGTTCCGGGCAGCCGTCCTCGAGCCGCCCGACACCTTGACGCTCACCTGTGGACGTTGCGAGGTCACCTGGCGGGGCCGCCCCGCGGCACCCTGCTGGTCGTGCGGTGCGGAAGGCCGACGACCCTCCGGGACCGTGCTCGTCGTCGAGTAGCCGTACCCGACCAGCCTCCGGGGGACTCAGATCTCCTTCGCGAAGAGCCGCACCCGCTTGCTATCGCCCTCGCTGTCCTGTTCACCGACCGCTGCGAAGCCGAAGGCGTGGTGGAAGGCCAGGGAAACCTCGTTTCGCGGGCGGATGTTGACTTCGGCACACAGGGCCGTATGTCCCTCGGCCCGTTGGACGAAAGCCTCGTAGAGGGACCGACCGATGCCCCGACCCTGTCCGGACGGGTCGACGACCACACGGTCGACGTACAGGAAGCAGCCGTAGCGCTCGCTGAACCACCGGTAGTTGGCGCTGGCGTAGGCGACGCCCGGGCCATCCAGGCCCACCAGGAATCCGACGACACTCCCCCCTGGCAGCACCACGACGAGAAACGTGTGGGCGACCTCGGCGAACCAGGCCAACTCCTCGGACGAGAGGTCGTTGACCGCAGGCACGGCAGCGCTGTTCAGGAGCCGCACGGTCGGCAGGTCTGCCGGCTCGACGGGCCGCAGGGACACCACTTGGTCGTCGGTCACATTCGCCTCCTTCGAGCCTCACCGTCTGTGCGTCGGTCGACACCCCACGCCTAGCCTGCCAGCCATGAGCATCGACGCACCCCCCCGACAGGTCGAGGAAGGCGTGGCGGCCGCTGCACGCGTCGTCGACGGCCACAAGGTCTACGGCAGCGGCGACACGGAGGTCCGGGCCCTCGACGGCGTCACCGTCGACTTCGGCGAGGGACGCTTCACGGCCATCATGGGCCCCTCCGGTTCCGGCAAGTCGACCCTGATGCACTGCGCCGCCGGCCTCGACAACCTGACCGCCGGATCGGCCTTCATCGGCGACACGGAACTCGGCGGCCTCTCCGAACGGAACCTCACCCTGCTGCGTCGCGACCGGGTCGGCTTCGTGTTCCAGGCGTTCAACCTGCTTCCCACACTGACGGCGATCGAGAACATGAACCTGCCCCTGACCCTCGCCGGCCGCCGTGCCGACCCCGAATGGCTGAACGAGGTCGTCACCTCCATCGGCATCGGCGACCGCCTCGACCACCGACCCAACGAGCTCTCGGGTGGCCAGCAACAGCGTGTCGCCATCGCCCGTGCCCTGATCTCCCGACCCTCGATCGTGTTCGCCGACGAGCCGACCGGCAACCTCGACTCGGCGACCGGTGGCGAGGTACTCGACTTCCTACGCGACGCCGTCAACAAACTCGGCCAGACACTGGTGCTCGTCACCCACGACGCCGCTGCAGCAGCGAGGGCCGACCGGGTCCTGTTCCTCGGCGACGGTCGAATCGTGGACGAGCTCGACCGGCCGGATGCCGACGCCATCTTCGACCGGATCAGAGAACTCGGCGGCTGACCGCGGGATCCCGATGTTCCACCTGACACTCCGCAACATCGCGCGACGCAAGCTGCGCTATGCACTGACCACGCTGGCCGTGGTCCTCGGCGTCGCCTTCCTGTCCACGTCGTTCTTCCTGACCGACAAGATCCGCGACACCTTCGACGAGCTTGCCACGGACATCACCGGTGACATCGACCTCGTGGTCCGCACGACGATCGGCAGGGGCGGGGACTTCAACAGGCTTCCCATACCCGAAGAACTCGAGTCGATCGTGGCAGGTGTCCCGGGCGTGGCCGGTGTCGATCCCCGGATCATGATGTGGAACGTCATCCCCATCATCCCCGCCGACCCCCAAAAGGGTGACTGGAAGGCTCGGGCGGTCCCGTCCCGGGCTGCCCCACAGTTCGGGATGATCTATTCCGAGGTGCCGGGCCTCAGGAACCTGTTCCTGATCGAGGGTCGGGCGCCCGAACGGGTCGGGTCTCTCCACGAAGACCCCGAACTCGTCGCCGAGTTCGTGATGGATGCCCGCACGGCCGAAGACCACCGGTTCGGCATCGGCGAGACCTACCGGATCAGCGGCCCCACCGGATTGCGCGACTTCCTCCTGGTCGGCATCGTCAACTTCGGCGATCCCGACGAGAACAAGACCATCGGCGCCAACATCTCAGGCTTCGATCGCCTTACCGCCCAGGAGTTCCTCGACATGGAGGGACGGTTCGACCAGATCGACATCGCGATCGAGCCCGGCGCCGACAGGGACGTCGTCCGGACGGCCATCCAGGCGGAACTCGATGCGGCGAAGGCTGCGTTCCTCGTCGAGTTGTCGACCATGCCCGACGAGTTCCAGATCCTGTTGATCCCCTACCTCGAGGCGGAGCTCGAGGTCATCACCAGCGACCAGCAGATCGAGGAGTCGCGCACCGACTTCGACCTGTTCATCAGCATCATTTCGGCGGTCCTACTGGCCTTCGCCATCATCGCCGTGGTGGTGAGCACGTTCATCATCAACAACACGTTCTCGATCGTGCTGGGCCAACGGGTTCGAGAGTTGGCGCTGCTCCGGGTACTCGGCGCCACCGGTCGCCAGGTCAGCCGGTCGATCCGCCTCGAGGGGTTCGTGATCGGCTCCGTTGCCACCGCCCTCGGCCTGGTCGGCGGCTACCTGCTGGCGCTGCTCCTACGGTTGGTCCTCGTCTCAACCGGCTTCGGGGAACTTCCGGGCAGCATCCCCATCCGCCCCCGAACGCTCATCGTCGCCGCCGTCGTCGGCATCGGCACCACGGTCGCATCGACGATCGGGCCGTCCCGTCGCGTGCGGTCCATCTCGCCGGTCGCCGCCCTGCGCGACGACGTGCGGCTCACCCCCACCGGGATGCGGCGACGACTACAGGCCGGCGGGCTCGTTGCCCTGGTCGGCATCGCCCTCCTCGCCATCGGCATGACCGTCGACCTTGACACGCGCCCGCTTCTGTCCAGCCTGGGCCTCGGTGCCCTCGGCACCTTCTTCGGCGTGTACCTGCTCAGCCCGGTGATCGCCCGGCCCGTCGCCGACCTCCTGGGCCGCCCGATCCGGCGCCTCTTCGGGACACCGGGGCGGCTGGCCGGTGAGAACGCCCGTCGATCGCCACGACGCACGGCGGCCACAGCCGCGGCCCTAACGGTCGGACTGGCCCTCGTCTCCATGGCGGCCGTGGTCAGCGACTCGATGAAGGCCACGATCGTCCAGGCCCTCGAAGACGGCATCGAGGCGGACCTCTTCGTCTTAACGGCCTCGTTCAATCCGGCCGGCGGCCTTCCGGACGAACTCTCCGAAGGGCTTGTGGGCCTCGCCGACGAGCGCCCCGACCTGGTGGCGTCGACCGCCATCTACCGATTCGCACTCGGGGGCATGACCATCGACGCCGACCCCAAGGACGTGGGCGGCGTCGACCTCGACCTGGTCGACTCCCACATGAAACTTGGCATCGTCGACGGGGAATCCGCCAATCCGCCGACCGGCGGCGCCGCTTTTTCACTTCTGCTGCACGTCGACCCCGCCACCGACCTCGGCGTCGGCGTCGGCTCGCTGGTCGACATCGGCTTCCCCGGCGGCCACGAGGAGACGTTCAGCGTCGGCGCCATCTTCGACGACTCGACGATGATGGGCAACTGGGTGATCGGCAACGACGCCTTCGACCGCTTCCTGCCACGGGCGCCCGACAACTCGATATCGCTCGCCTACGCGGCGGGCGCCGACCCGGATACAGCCCGCAATCTGGTCCATGCAGTCACCGACGACTACCCGCAGGCCAACGTCATGAACGGCAACGAACTCCGTGAGCAGATGGAGGGTCGACTCGACCAGTTGCTGTCGATCATCACCGTGTTCCTCGGGCTGTCGCTCTTCATCGCCGTGCTGGGCATCACCAACACGCTGGCGCTGTCGGTCTACGAACGGACCCGCGAGCTCGGCCTGTTGCGTGCAATCGGCATGACCCGCCGCCAGATGCGTCGCATGATGCGTTGGGAGGCCGTGATCATCGCCCTGTTCGGTGGCCTGCTGGGCGTTGCCATGGGCGTGCTGTTCGGCCTGGCCGCGACCGCCGCCCTACCCGAGACGTTCATCGACGTGACCTCGGTACCGGTGCTGAAGTTGGCGCTCTACCTGTGCGTGGCGGGCCTGTTCGGCGTGGTGGCGGCGATCTTCCCGGCCCGCCGTGCTGCTCGCCTCGACATCCTCAAGGCGATCTCGTACGAGTAGTTCAGTCGGCGAGGGCGCTCGGCAGCGGCTCGGCGTGGACGATGGCGACGCGCCGGGTGGCGCGGGTGAGCGCCACGTAGAGGGCCCGTAACCCCAGTGCCTGCTCGGCCACGATCCTGGAGGGCTCGACGACGACGGCCGCATCGACCTCGAGGCCCTTGACGAGCGTCACCGGCACCACGGTCACGGACACATCAAGGCCATGGCGGTTCGGCCGGCCGAACACGATGCCGGCCGCCTCGAGGGCGGCCTCGACCTCTTCGACCTGTGAGGCGGCAACGACGACCGCCACGTTGCCCGGCTCGACCGCGGCCGACTCGTCGGCCACGACCCGCGCCACCTCGACGGCCACATCTCCGACGGCCTCGACGAACAGGGGTTCCCCGCCGTCTCCCCGGACGGAGACAGGGGGCTTCAGGTCCGGGACGGCCTCGGCCAGCACCCGGGCGGCCAGGTCCATGAGCGGTCCAGGAATCCGGTAGCCGACCGTCAACTCGTGGCGCTGCGGTGGACGCTTGTGGGGCAGGTGTTCGAGAATGCTCTCCCAGCCGTCGTGGGCCCAGGCGCCGGTGGCCTGGGCGATGTCGCCGACCACGGTCATCGATCCGTTCAGCGAACGGCGCTCGAGTACGCGCAACTCCATCGGCGAGAAGTCCTGGACCTCATCCACGACGATGTGGCCATAGGTGCGGACGGCTTCGAGGCCCCCGCTCCCGGGGCGGGCGCCGAGTACCGACCGGACCTCGTCGAGCAGCGGGGCGTCAGAAGCGGACCACCGGATGCCCTCCGGGTCGGCTGAACGCTCACGGTGGAAGGCATCGACCTCGTCGTCGGTAAGCGACGGATCAGCGGCCCGGATCAGTGCCCGCGAACCGAACAGGTCGTTGAGCAGTTCTGCCGGACTCAGGACCGGCCACATCCAGTCCAACGCCTGGCGCACGGGCAACTTGCCCTGCAGGTCCTCGCGGACCACCTCGGCGTCGAGGTCGGAACGTGCACTCTCGGCCAGAACGCCGAAGAACTCCTTCTCGACAAAGCGTCGGGCGGCGTTGTGGGTCCGGAACCGACGGCGGGCCCCGCTGACGATGCGCTGCGACTGCTCGGCGGTGATCCGCAACCACCGCACGCCATAGCCGATCCGGAGGTCGTCGCGTAGGGACCGCTGTCGGGTGTGCACCGCACGCGACAGGAACCAGACCATGCGCAGGTCGCCCTTGAGGCGGGAAACCTCCTCGACATCGTGCCGATCGCTGATGCTGGCGCCGGCGACCATGTCCGACAGGGTCGCCAACTCGACGCCCGCCTCACCGAGCGACGGCAGGACCTGCTCGATGTAGGCCAGGAACAGGCGGTTCGGTCCCACCACGAGGACGCCCTGGCCCTCGAGCGGGAAGCGGTTCGTATAGAGCAGGTAGGCGGCCCGGTGGAGCGCCACGACGGTCTTGCCGGTACCCGGCCCGCCCTGCACGGCCAGCACGCCCGGGAGGGGCGCCCGGATGACCAGGTCCTGTTCGGTCTGGATGGTGCCGACGATGTCGCCCAAACGGCCGGTTCGGGCCATCTCGAGGGCGGCGATGAGCGCACCCTCGCCGCGAAGGCCACCCTCGTCGCGAAACCGCTCGACATCGCCGAACAGCTCGTCCTCGATCGCCAGCAACTCGCGGCCCCTACTGACGAAGTGGCGACGGCGCTCGAGACCCATCGGCATCCTCCCCGTCGCCCGGTAGAAGGCCTCGGCCACCGGAGCCCGCCAGTCGACGACCACGGGCTCCTGCTCGTCGTCCCAGACCCCGACCCGGCCGATGTAGTAGCGGCCCCCCGGCCCGCCGTCGCCGTCGTCGTCCTGGTCGATCCGACCGAAGACCAGTGCGGCGTCGCCCATGTCGAGCTGGGCCAGTCGGGCAGAAACGGCCTCCCAGATGGCCTCCCGCTCGGATCGGGCCTGGTTGGTGCCACCTCGTCCCACTTCGACCATTCCCGTCAACTGGAGGGCGCGTTCCCGGGCGCCCTCGAGGCACGTGTACGCCTGGTCCAGGTACTCCTGTTCCGAAACGAGTTCGGGGTGCATCTCGGCCGGTTCTCCTGGTTGCTCAAGGGCGATTACGGGGCGCTGTTCCGGGCCCTGGGGCCCGGCCACACGTTTTGGACGGAAAATGAGCCTACCGGTCAACGTGTTTCTCCCCGCAGGGCCTCGAGCCACCCCACCGGGGCCACCGCGTGCGACGATGACCGAATGCTCACCGTGGGACTCGTACTCAGCGCCGGCGGCATGCACGCTGCCGCCCACCACGCCGGCGCGCTCTCGGCCCTCGCCGAAGCCACCGGCTGGGATCCCCGCACGGCCGACGTGATCGTCGGGACCAGCGCCGGGTCGACCACGGCCGTCGCCCTGCGCGCCGGCCTCAGCGCTGCCGACCAGGGGGACCACTACGCCGGAAGGCCAATCTCCGCCGATGGCCAGGCCCTCGTCGACCGGGTGACCACGCCGTACGACCTGCCGACGACGCCTCCCCGACCCGAGTCGCGTCAACCGGCCAACCCGTTGCTCGTCGCCCGCGGACTCTTCGGCCGGGGGCGGCCCCGACCGGTCGTCGCCCTCGCCGGGCTGCTTCCCGAGGGAACGGTCGACGGGACCTTCTTCCGGGAACGTGCCCAACAGCTCCACCCGGGACACTGGCCCGACCAGCCGACCTGGGTCTGTGCCGTCGACCTCGACTCCGGAAAGCGGGTCGTCTTCGGTCGCGACGACGTCGACGCCGACTTCGGCACAGCCGTGCAGGCCTCCTGTGCCGTGCCGGGCTTCCTCAGGCCCGTCGAGTCGGCCGGTCGTCGTTACCTCGACGGGGGGATCCACTCGAGCACCAACGCCGACCTGCTCACCATGCTCGGCCTCGACGTGGTCGTCATCTCGTCATCGATGACGGCCGTGCGCGGCCTCGACACCTGGCCCGGCGGCCCGCTCGGCCGGGCCTGGCACAGCCGAACGCTGTTCCGCGAGGTCCAGGGGATCCGTCGTCGCGGAGCGGTCGTCCTCGTCCTCGAGCCGACCGCCGCCGACCTCGCCCTTCGGGGCACCGACAACCTGGACCCGTCATCCAACGGCGAGGTCTGCAGCACCGCACGGATCTCGGCCCTGGCGCGGTTGGCCCATCCCGCCTCGGAGCGTGCCCGCGGCCTGCTCGTCGGCGCCGGTGCCGAGGTTCGGGACCTCCTGCCCTGACGCCATCGGGGTGGCCTCTCGCTAGCGTCGCACCGTGAAGTATCCGGAGGCACCCGAGGACCCGTTCCTGGCCGCCTGTCGCGGCCTGCCCCATGAACGCACACCGGTGTGGTTCATGCGCCAGGCGGGGCGCTCGCTGCCGGAATACCGGGCCATCCGCGGCACCGGCAGCATCCTCGACACCATCGCCAACCCTGAACTGGCCACCGAGATCACGCTGCAGCCTGTCCGCCGCTACGGCACCGATGCGGCGATCCTCTACTCGGACATCGTCGTCCCCGTCCATGCCATCGGCTTCGGAGTCGACGTGGAGCCGGGCATCGGGCCCGTCGTCGACCGGCCCTTCGAGCGGGCCGCCGACCTCGACCGGATCCGACCCCTCGATCCCGAGTCCGACACCCCTTACGTGCTCGAGACGGTCCGGGCACTGGCCTCCGAGCTGAGCGTCCCGTTGATCGGCTTCGCCGGGGCACCGTTCACGGTCGCGTCCTACCTGATCGAGGGTGGCCCGTCCCGTTCGTATGCCCGCACCAAGGCGTTGATGCTCGGCGACCCCGACCTGTGGTTCGCCCTGCTCGACCGCCTGGTCGACCTCGCAGTCGCCTCGCTGCGCTCGCAGGTCACCGCCGGGGCCCGGGCGCTGCAGTTGTTCGACAGTTGGGCCGGAGCGCTGGCCCCGCCCGTCTACGAGAAGTACGTGCTTCCCGCCAGCCGACGGGTGTTCGACGAGGTCGCCGACCTGAGCGTCCCGAGGATCCACTTCGGCGTCGGCACCGGTGAGATCCTTCCGCTGATGGCGTCCGCCGGCGCCGACGTGGTCGGTGTCGACTGGCGCGTCCCCCTCGACGTTGCCCGCCAAAGGCTCGGCCCGGACACCGTCCTCCAGGGCAACCTCGACCCCGCCGTCTGCCTCGCCCCGATCGGGGTCGTCGACACGGCGGTTGCCGACATCCTGCGACGCAACGCCGACCATCCCGGTCACGTCTTCAACCTCGGGCACGGGGTGCTCCCCGAGACGGACCCGGCGGTCCTCGAGCACGTCGTCGACCTGGTCCACGCCCACCGTCCAGGAAACTGAGCATGGCCGGCCGCCGCATAGTCGTCGTCGGTTCGGGGATCACCGGGCTGGCTGCCGCCCACCGCCTGCTGAGCGACCACCCCGAACTCGACCTGCTCGTCCTCGAGGCGGGCACCGCTCCGGGCGGCAGGATCCGGACCAGTCCCTTCGCCGGACTCCCCGTCGACGAGGCCGCCGACGCCTTCCTCGTCCGGGTGCCGTGGGCACTCGACCTGTGCTCGGAACTGGGCCTGGCCGACGAACTCGTGGCGCCACACGCACGGACGGCCTCGGTCTGGCTGGACGGGGCCCTTCGCCCCCTGCCCTCGCCGAACGTGCTCGGCATCCCCCTCGACCCGACCTCCGTCTCCGACGGCATCCTGCCCCCGGAGGCCCTCGAACGACTGTCCGGCGACGGGCGACCCGACACCGCCCTGCCCGACGGCGACCTGTCCGTCGGCCAGGTGGTCCGCCCATGCGTGGGCGACGCCGTCTTCGAGCGGTTGGTCGATGCACTGCTCGGCGGAGTCAACGCCGGCCGGGCCGACGACCTGAGTTGTGGGGTGATGGCACCGCAACTCCTCACCGCGGCCCGCCGACCCGAGGGACTCCTGGCGGCGCTGCGCAGCGCCCAGGAGGGGGTCGACCCGTCGGCGCCGGTCTTCAACGCCCACCCGTCCGGCATGGGCCACCTCGTGAACACGCTCGCCGAAAACCTGGGCGACCGCCTCCGCCTGCGCTCAACGGTCACCGGACTGGGACGCACCGACGCCGGATGGCTGGTGGGCACTGCGAAGGGGGTCGAGGTGGCGGACGCCGTGGTCCTCGCCGTCCCCGCATTCGTGGCCGCCGACCTCCTCGCCCCCATCGAAGCCGAGGCCGCCGACCACCTGGCACAGGTTCCCCACGCCTCCGTGTCACTCGCCGCATTCGCCTACCGCCGCAGCGACCTCGAGGTGCCCGGGGACCAGAGCGGCTTCCTCGTCCCCCGGGATGCCGGGCTACTCCTGACCGCCTGCTCCTACGCCGGCAGCAAGTGGGCGCACCTCGACACCGGTGACCGGGTCCTGCTCCGACTCTCCGCCGGGCGCATCGACGACTCCCGTCATACCGAGATGGACGGTGACGCCCTCGAACGTGCCCTCGCCAGGGACCTGGCGACGACCATCGGTGTCGAAGCCCCACCCGCAGCAGCCCGGATCTCCCGTTGGCCTCGGTCGTTGCCGCAGTTCTCCCCCGGCCACGCCGACCGGATGGCCGCCATCGACAGCCGCCTCGCCGAGGTCGCCCCCGGCCTCGTGGTCACAGGCGCCTTCCGCCATGGCGTCGGCATCCCGGCGTGCATCCGTTCCGGAATCGAGGCGGCCGCGGCGGTCGCCGGACACGTGGCCTGAAGCGCCTCGAGGCGTGCGCTGAGCGACTTCCCGGGCGAATTCCGACGGAGACGCAGGAAACCGACCACCAACGTGGTTCGATGGGGGCATGGCACGCGAGACGACACCGGCACGCGAATGGGCCGAAGCCCGGCCCGGCAGCGGGACCGAACACCCCGGGGAACTTCCGGACACGGCCTACCTGCAGATCGAACGGACCTTCTGCTTCGCCGACCTCTCCGGGTTCACGCGCTTCACCCGCGAGCACGGACCACTGGAGGCCGTCGATCGCCTCGAAGCGTTCCGCAGAGAGTCCCGGGAGGTCGCCGCACGGCGCGGCGTTCGGGTCGCCAAGTGGCTCGGCGACGGTGTGATGATGGTCGGCACCGAGCCCACGCCGACAATCGCCTGGGCCGGCCACGTGATCTCGCACTTCAAGGACACCGGAGTCGAGATCCGGGCCGGACTCGCCACCGGCATCGTCCTCCTGTTCGAGGGCGACGACTACATCGGCGAGCCGGTCAACCTGGCCGCGAAGTTGTGCAGCGTCGCCGAACCCGGTGAGATCCTCGCCAACTGCCACATCGATGACCTTCCCACCTGGATGCAGGTACTCGAGGTCGAAGAGGTCGACATCCGAGGCGTCGGACCCATCGGGGGGATCCAACGGCTCGGCACCCGCATCGGCTGACGGCCATGGCCTCGCGCCTGCGGATTTCCGCCACCGCCGTGCTGGCCGGCCTGTTGCTGGCCGCCTCGATCCCGCCATGGGGCTGGTGGCCGGCGGCCTTCCTGGGCATCGCCCTCCTCGACCGCCTGCTCGTCGACCAGCCGGCCAAGCGTCGCTTCGGTCGGACGATGCTCGTCGCCGCTGCGTGGCTGCTCCCCGGAACCGCCTGGATCTGGGACCTCACCCCGCCCGGTTGGCTGGTGGTCATCCTCCTCCACGGCGCTTTCTTCGGCCTGGCGGCGGTGATCGTGCCCGCCGGCCGCGGTCGGCGGATCGGGCTGGTGGGGGCCGTCACCCTGGCCGAGTTCGTGCGGTGGAGCGTGCCCTTCGGTGGCGCTCCGCTGGCGACCCTGCCGATGGGCCAGGCGGGCGGACCGCTCGCCCCCGTGGTTCGGGTCGGAGGCACGCTCCTACTGGTCGCCCTCGTCGTCGCCATCGGCGTCGGCCTGAGTGCCCTCGCCGACGGCCGTCGGGCCGGGACCGGCTCGGTCGCCGCCGCGGCCAGTGCCCTCGGTGCCGTGGCCCTGTGCGGCGTGCTCGCTGCCCTCGCCCCCTCCGGGCACGTGGTCGGCGAGATCGACGTGGCGCTCGTCCAGGGCGGCGGGCCGCAGCGCACCCGCGCCACCCCGACCGGCGCGGCCATCGTGTTCGCGAATCAGCTCGAGGCCAACGACCTGGTCGACACCCCGGTCGATCTGGTGCTCTGGCCGGAGAACGTCGTCAACCCGGCAGCCGAGCCGACCACGGGAGAGCGGCGCCCCGACCGGCTCTACGCCGACGATGCGGTCGCCGCGCTCGAAGCCGAGGCCCGACGACTGGATGCCGTACTGGTTCCGGGATGGTTCCACCGCCACCCCACGATCCCGACCGCCAACGTCAACTACTCCACCGCCATCGAGCCCGATGGCAGCGTGGCCGCCGTCTACGACAAGGTCCGCACGGTGCCGTTCGGCGAGTTCGTGCCCCTGCGGGGACTCGTCGAGGCGGTGGCGGGTGACGACCTTCCCGCCCGTGACCTGCTCCCCGGAACGGGGCCGGCCGTTCTCCATACGAGCGTCGGCCGACTCGGCGTGAGCATCTCCTGGGAGGTGTTCTTCGAGCACCGGACCCGCGATGCCGCCCGCGACGGAGCCCAGGTGCTCCTCAACCCGACCAACGGGGCCAGCTACTGGTTGACGATCCTCCAGTCGCAGCAGGTGGCCTCGAGCCGCCTCGCGGCCCTCGAGACCGGACGGTGGCTGCTCCAGGCGGCACCTACCGGCTTCAGCGCCATCATCGACGCACAGGGCCGGGTCCTCGAGCGCACCGGCGTGTCGGATCAGGCCGTGCTCCAGGCCACCGTCGAACTACGCGAGGGCGACACGTGGGCCACCCGTTTCGGACCGTGGCCGATGCTCACCCTCGCCCTAGCCCTGCTGGCTGCGGCCCGAACCCCCGCCCGGCGACGAAACCGTCGTTGAGGGGGTCTAGCCGGGAGCCCGGGCCACCAGTACCGAGACCCGGTGCGGGGCCTCGACCTCTTCTCCGGGAAAGCGTTCGGCAAGGAGTGCAACCAGGTCCCGGTCGAAGGCCGCCGCTCCCGCCGGCTCCAGGTTGACGATGGCGGCGCTGGCGCCGATGCGCCGACGCCACGAGTCGGCCAGGTAGGGCACGTCGACGTCCTCGACCCAGGCCTCGATCACGGTGAACCCCAATTCCTCCACATGGGTGATCGCCTCCGAGAGCGGCTCCCGGACGCCGCCCATGTCCCAGGCCGGGTGGTGCGCCTGGATCAGCGCCTCGGTCTCCCCGGATACCGAGCCGGGCAACGGAAGCCAGTCGAAGTTGGTGATCGCCAACAGGCCGGCGGGCACGAGTAGGCGACGGGCCTCCATGGCGGCCGCGGCACCGTCGAACCAGTGCCAGCACTGGGCGGCCGACGCCACGTCGAAGGACCCGTCGGGCAGGCCGGTGTCCTCCGCCGAGGCCAGATACCAGGCCACCTCGACGCCGTCTGCGGCTGCCAGCGCCTCCGCCGCCTCGAGCATCCGTCCGTCGACGTCGAGCCCGGTGACGACACACCCGCGTGCGGCGAACTGCCGGGCCAGCGTTCCGGTCCCACAGCCCAGGTCGAGGAGCCTCTGTCCGGGTCGGCCCACGCCGTGCCCGACCAGTCGGTCGACCGCCGCTGCCGGAAAGTCGGCGCGGTGGTGCGCGTAGTCGGCCGCACGCGAGCCGAAGCGGTCACCGTCCATCGCCGGCACGTTCAGACCTCGATCTGCAGCGTCGCCGGGCCGTCGTTCATGAGCTCGACCTGCATGACCGCCCGGAAGCGCCCGGTCTCCACCACGATCCCCTGGTCGCGCAGTCCCTGTACGACCCGTTCGATCAGCGGCTCGGCATGTTCGGGTGGTGCCGCCGCGATCCAGGTGGGGCGCCGCCCCCTGGTCGTGTCGCCGTAGAGGGTGAACTGGCTGACCACCAGCACCTCGCCGCCGGAATCGACGACCGAGCGGTTCATCACCCCGTCGTCATCGTCCATGATCCGCAGGCCGGACAGCTTCCCGGCCAGCCGGTCCGCCTGCTCTTCGCCGTCATCATGGGTGACGCCGACGAACACGCAAAGGCCGGCGCCGACGGCACCGACGACGGCGCCGTCGACGGTCACGGAGGCCCATCCAACCCGTTGAACCAGTGCTCGCATGTGACCGAAGGTACCCATCCCGGTGGCGCGATTGGGGCACTCGCCCGCCAGACTTGTCGAATGCCCTCCCCCGAATCAGAACCCGGACCGCTCGACGACGCTCCACTCCGGATCGCCTACCTCGCCTACCGCGGCAAGCCGCACTGCGGTGGCCAGGGCGTCTACACCCGCCACCTGACCCGGGCGCTCGCCGACCTCGGCCACCAAGTCGAGGTCCTGGCCGGCCAGCCGTACCCGATCCTCGATGAGCGGGTCCCGTTGGTCCGGTTGCCCAGCCTCGACCTCTACAACGACCACTTCCCGATGCGCAAGGCCCGCATCTGGGAACTCAAGAGCGTGTGGGACGTCGCCGAAGCCCTGTCGTTCAACACGGGCAACTTCTCGGAGCCCATGGCGTTCAGCATGCGCGCCTGGGACCACCTGCGGAAGCGCCCACGAGACTTCGACCTGGTCCACGACAACCAGTGCCTCGGCTGGGGCCTGCTCCTGCTGCAGGATCATCTCCGGATGCCGGTCCTCGCCACCATCCACCACCCCATCACGATCGACCGGAAACTCGAGATCGAGCACGCCCGCACCCTCTGGGAGGAGATCGGCAAGCGCCGCTGGTACTCGTTCACCCGGATGCAGACCCAGGTGGCGAAGCGGATGCGGCGGGTCATGACCGTCTCCGAATCGTCCCGCTCGGACATCGTCGCCGACCACAGGGTTCCCGACGAACGGGTCCACGTCGTGCCCGTCGGCGTCGACCCCATGCTGTTCCGACCCGTCGAAGGCATCACCCGGGTACCCGGCCGGATCGTCACGACCGCCAGTGCCGACGTGGCGATGAAGGGCCTCCGGTTCCTGCTTGAGGCGGTCGCCAAGCTCCGCACGGAACGCGACGTCGAGTTGGTCATCATCGGCAAGCCGAAGGTGTCCAGCGCCGCCAGCGACACCTTCGAGCGCCTCGGACTCACCGACTGCGTCTCGTATGTCCACGACGTGCCCGACCAGCGGATCGTCGAGCTCTACAGCGAAGCGGAGGTGGCGGTGGTGCCGTCGCTCTACGAGGGCTTCTCGCTGCCCGCCATCGAGGCCATGTCGTGCGGCGTGCCACTGGTGACGACCACCGGCGGTGCCCTGCCGGAGGTGACCGGCACCCACAACGAGACCTGCTTCCAGGTGCCGCCGGGGGACAGCGACGCCCTGGCAACCATGATCCGCACCGTCCTCGACACGCCCGACGCCCGGGAACGCGTGGGCGCCAACGGCCGCCAGCGGGTGATCGACCACTGGAGTTGGCGCCACACCGCCGAGCGGACTGTCGAGCAGTACCGGGCACTCCTCGCCGACCACCGGACAGCCCCCCGGCGCTAGTGCTCACCGCCGACTACGACCGACTCGGGCTTCGACCCGGAGACCGCCTGCTGGACCTGGGCTGCGGGTTCGGCCGACACGCCTTCGAGGCACTCCGACGGGGCGCCCATGTCATCGCGTGTGACCTCGGCATCGACGAACTGCAACGGGTCCGGGCGACCGTGGCCGCCATGTGGGAGGCGGACGAGATCGGCCCCGAGACAGTCCTCGAAACCGCCAACGGTGACGCCACGCGGCTCCCGTTCGCCGACAGTTCCTTCGACCGGGTCATCGCCAGCGAGGTGATGGAACACATCCACGACGACAACGCTGCCCTGGCCGAGCTCGCCCGGGTGCTGCGCCCGGGCGGCACGATCGCAATCACGGTCCCGGCCGCCCTGCCCGAGCGCATCTGCTGGAAGCTCTCGTCCGACTACCACGCACCGGCCGTGGTCGGGGGCCACGTCCGCATCTACGGGCGACATGACCTCCACGACCGTATGGCCGCCGCCGGCCTTGTCGTCAACGGCGACCACCGGTCCCACTCGCTCCACAGCCCCTACTGGTGGCTGCGCTGTGCCGTCGGCCCCGACCGGCCGATCGAGGACCACCGACTGGTCCGCCTCTACCATCGATTCCTCACCTGGGACATCGTCAAGGCACCCCGCCCGATCCGGACCCTCGAACGCCTCCTCAACCCGATCCTGGGGAAGAGCCTCGTCGTCTACGCCACGAAGCCGACCGAGATCCCCGCCCGGGCAGCCGACGCCCAGACCCACGACACGAGCGAGCGGGCACATGTCGTTGCCTGAGGTCCCCGGACTACTCCCGGTCGAAGACCTGCGGCGCACCGCCGACTCGATCGCCGAGGTCCAACTCCCCGACGGGATGATCCCCTGGTTCCCCGGCGGCCATGCCGACCCATGGAACCATGTCGAGGCAGCGATGGCCCTGGCCGTCACGGGCCACCTCGACGAGGCCGAGGCCGCCTACTGGTGGCTGGCCGACCACCAGCAGGACTCCGGTGCCTGGTACGCCTACTACGTCGACGGCGGCGTCGAGGACCCCAAGTTCGACGCCAACGTGATCGCCTACGTCGCCACCGGCGCCTGGCACCACTGGCTCCTCACCCGCAACCGGGGCTTCCTCGAGTCGCTGTGGCCGGTCGTCGAGAAGGCCCTCGACTACGTGCTCGACCTCCAGACGCCCCGTGGCGAGATCCTCTGGGCACGTCACCCCGATGGCACACCCTGGCCCTACGCCCTGCTCACCGGATCGTCGAGCGTGTGCCACAGCCTCCGGTGCGGAATCGCCGTTGCAGAGGAGCTCGGCCACGAGCGCCCCGACTGGGAGCTCTCGCTGGCGCACCTCGCCCACGTCATCCGGACGCGACCCGGGGACGCCTTCGCCCCGAAGGACCGGTGGGCGATGGACTGGTACTACCCGGTGCTCTCCGGCGCCGTCACGGGCGAAAGGGCGATTAGTCATCTCGCCTCCCGATTCGACGACTTCGTCCTTGCCGACCGGGGTGTCCGCTGCGTGGGCGACAAGGACTGGATCACCGCCGCCGAGACCTGCGAGTGCGCCATGGCCTACCTACTGGTCGGTGACCGGCCGATGGCCGAGCGCCTGTTCGCCTGGGCACAGACGATGCGCAGCCCCGACGGCCGCTACCTGACCGGCATCGCCTACCCGCAGGAGGTCAGCTTCCCGGATGGCGAGCACACGACCTACACAGCGGCCGCCGTGATCCTCGCCGCCGATGCACTGAGCGGTTCGAGCCCTGCCTCCGGCCTGTTCGTCGACCACCAGGGCCTGCCCGACATCATCGACGTCGAGATCGACGTCAGCGGCCACCTTCCGGTCCACGAACCGGACTGACCGGGGCAACCGACCGAGCGCGCTCAGGTTCCCTCGGCGGTCCGTCGCAGCACCCGCAGCGAGCCGACTGCGTCGACCTCGTCGAACGCCCCCGACCCGACCGCTCGACACCAGATCTCATAGGGCGGTCGCCCACCGTCGACCGGGTCCGGGAAGACGTCGTGGATCAGGAGCGTGCCGCCGACCGCCAGTCGGGGCACCCAGCCCTCGTAGTCACGGTGCGCCGGCTCCGCCCCGTGCCCCCCGTCGATGAACAGCAGCGACAGCGGCGTCGACCAGGCCTCGGCGACACGGGGTGAGTCGCCGACCAGTGCGACGACGGTCTCCTCGAGGCCGGCTTCCCCGATGGTCCGGCGGAAGTGCGGCAGGGTGTCGATGTTGCCCGTCGTCGGGTCGACGAGGTCGGGCTCGTGCCACTCCCAGCCCGGCTGGTTCTCCTCGGAGCCGCGGTGGTGGTCGAGCGCGAAGAGGAGCCGACCCCGGGACTCGGCGGCTGCGCCGAGGTAGACGGCCGACTTGCCGCAGTAGCTGCCCACCTCGAGGAACGGCCCGTCGACGGCGACGTCGAGGGCGTGGTGGTGGAGTGCCCGCCCCTCGTCGGGAGGCATGAACCCGCGGGCGGCCTCGGCCAGAGCGAACAGGTGCCGCAGGCGATCGTCCACGGCTCAGTTGTGCTTGCGCACCAACTCGTGCTCGGTCCGCTCGCCCCACAAGAGGTGCTCGAGCACCACGAATCGGACGATCCAGAGCGAACCGAACGCTGCGGCGTTGGCGCCCTGCACGGCGAGCGTGCGGTCCGAGAAGGAGTCGACGACACCGACGAGGGCGGTCGACAGCACCAGCCCGACGAAGGCGAGGCCCCAGAACGGCAGAATCTCGGCACCGACCTTATGGTCACCCTTCTCCCGCTTCCAGACGTAGTGGCGGCTGAGCAGGTAGGCCGGAACGCTGCCTGCGGCGACGGCAACCACGTTGGCGAACACTCCGGGCCATCCCAGGCGGGCATAGCAGATGTAGAGCAGCGTCTGGCCGGTCGACACGTTGACCACCGACACACCGGCGAACCGGATCAACTTCGGCCCGTAGTCGCGCCAAAGGCGCGCGGGAAGGGCAAGAAGGTTCCGGATCATCGCCCCGAAGCCTATCCCTGTCGATTCCGGGGAGTCGTGCCTCCCGTCACCGCGGTGGCACCGGCGGCTTCCGACCGGCGACCCTCGATGCGGGAAGGCCGG
>CEWR01025527.1_pt1 | contig 17763 bp, 15 predicted proteins | sample 356321 | NCBI WGS metagenome assembly CEWR01 (sample SAMEA2621551, study PRJEB7988) | marine metagenome | biome: marine biome (ENVO:00000447); feature: mesopelagic zone (ENVO:00000213); material: "saline water (ENVO:00002010), including plankton (ENVO:xxxxxxxx)" | depth 790 m
CCCAACTTAAAACTATCAGTACTATTTGCACCAAAACCTGTTGCAATGACTGTAACTGATACTTTTTCTCCTAAACTCTCGTCAGTACAATTACCCCAGATAACATCCGCAGTTAATCCTGCTTCATCTTGAATAAAATCAGTGATATCACCAATCTCATCCATAGTAATCTCTTCTGTTCCAGAAGTGATATTTAATAATATATAGTTAGCTCCCTTAATCTCGTTATCGTTTAATAATGGAGAAGCTAATGCTTTAGTTACAGCATCAATTGCTCTATTTTCTCCTTCAGCAGTTCCAGATCCCATTATCGCAGTTCCACCATCTTTCATTACAGTTTGAACATCTCGAAAATCCGTATTTACATAACCTGTTACAGTAATAATTTCAGAAATCCCTTTTGCCGCAACTGCTAAAATATCATCAGCTTTAGAGAAAGCTTCACCCATTCTAAGGTTACCATACATCATTCGCAATTTATCATTGTTAATGATTAGTAAAGTATCTACGCTATTTCTTAATGCTTCTAAACCTTCATCAGCTTGCTGCTTTCTTCTTCTTCCTTCAAAAGAAAAAGGAATAGTCACAATCCCAACAGTCAAGATGCCCATCTCTCTTGCTGTTTCTGCGATAATTGGTGCCGCACCTGTTCCAGTTCCACCGCCCATTCCGGCAGTAATAAATACCATTTTGGTATTATTTTGTAAAACAGCTTTAATTGCTTCTACATCTTCTATAGCTGCATTTTTACCAACTTCAGGATTTGCCCCGGCTCCTAAGCCTTCGGTTAAAGTCGTTCCTAATTGAATTTTATTTGGAATAGGACTTTGCTCCAATGCTTGCGCATCAGTGTTACAAATCATAAAGTCTACTCCTGTAATCCCTTGGTTATACATGTGGTTTACAGCGTTGCTTCCACCACCACCAACACCAATAACTTTGATGATTGATGCCTGATCTTTTGGTAAATCAAATTTCATAATATGGGCTTTTAATTAATTTATCAATTGTTTAATTAAACAGTGTAGCAATAGTTCAATTGCTACATTACTCAATTGTTTTATTATTTAGTTTTCGTTATCCTCAAAAAACTTATGTCCTACATCAAGAACCTTTTTAAAGAAACTTCCTTTTTCTTTTTGCGAATGACTTACTACATCTCCAGTGTTAGAGACACTTTTATGTGCAGCTGCATCAAATCCTTTAATTACTAAACCAACAGCTGTAGCAAACATTGGACTTGTCATTTCTTCCGCATTTCCTTTTGCCAAGTGTTCGTTAGGGTATCCTATTCTAGTATCCATTCCTGTAACATACTCTAACAATTGAGAAATGTGTTTTAGCTGAGAACCACCACCAGTTACTACAATTCCACAAATCAATTTGTTCTCGTAACCAGAGTTTTTAATTTCGTAATAAATATTTTCAATTACCTCTTCCATTCTTGCTTGAATGATCTGAGCCAATGTTTTTAAAGATATTTCTTTAGGATCTCTTCCTCTTAATCCAGGAATAGAAACAATCTCATTCTCTTTACTTTCACTTGCTAAAGCAGACCCAAACTTCACTTTTAAAAGTTCTGCTTGATTCTTGATAATTCCACAACCTTCTTTAATATCTTCCGTAATTGAGTTCCCTCCAAAAGGTATAACAGCAGTATGTCTAATTATTCCATCTTGGAAAATCGCAATATCCGTAGTTCCACCACCTATATCAACTAAAGCAATTCCAGCCTCTTTTTCTTCCGCACTTAAAACGGCCTCTGAAGAAGCAAGAGGTTCTAAAATTAAATCATCAACCTCTAAACCTGCTTTATGAACACACTTGTAAATATTTTTAGCAGCAGCAATCTGACCAGTAATAATGTGAAAGTTTGCTTCTAAACGAACACCAGCCATCCCAATAGGATCTTTAATTCCTTGTTCGTTATCAATAATATATTCTTGAGGTAATACATGGATAATCTCTTCTCCAGGAAGCATCACCAATTTGTACATATCATCAATTAACGCATTAATATCTCCCTGACTAATCTCGTCATCAATATTATTTCTTACCTTAATTCCTCTATGTTGTAAACTCTTAATATGTTGACCAGCAATACCAACATTAACAACTTTAATGTCAACACCTGATTTATTTTCAGCATCTTCTACCGCCAATCTAATTGATTGAACCGTTTTATCAATATTAGAAACCACTCCACGAGAAACTCCGATAGATTCAGATTTTCCCATACCCAAAACTTCCATTTTACCATGCTCATTTCTACGACCAACGATAACAACAATTTTGGTTGTTCCAATATCTAATCCTACTACTATTTCTGATTCTGTGCCTTCCATGTTAATTATATCTTTTTGTACAAACCACTTGATTTTTATACTTCAGATTAATTTCAGAATACTCATTCCATCCTGTTTTACTTAATCCTTTTTTATAAAAAATCATCAATTTTTCAAACTTACCATCCAAGTTATCTATCCCTCCAAATACAATTTTATGATTTCCTACCTTTGGTATGAGGCTGAGGCCCGACACTTTATCAACATGTATTTGTTCAATCTGAGCCTTCCAAAACTCAGATTTATCGATATAATCAGCTATTCTATAAATATCATCTAACAAAGTTTTATCTGTTAGGGAATCATTTAAATTGCTATAATTAAATAAATATCGCTTTGCAAAGGGCTCATTTAACGCTCCATTTACTACCAACAACCGAGCAGTATATTTATTAGAAAGAGGCATAAGAACTCCTTTCTCATCAATATAATAACTCTCATTTTTAGAAAATATTCTAACTATTGGTCTACGCTGCTTTACATTAATAACTAACTCTCCATCAATAGTTTTATAAACTTGAGCCTCTTTTATTGAATGATTATTAGATAACTTATCTTCAAGTTCAGTAACACTAAATCTATTCAACATTAAACTCCCAGTATCTTCTTTATTAAGTACATGAAATAAAATATCGTTTTCATCGATAAATCTATGATCTGTATCGTAGTCAATTATAACAACAGGCTTTTCAAATGTTAGTTCTTTCTTGGAAACAGTTACAAAACCTGTGACTATCACAATCAATGAAAGTAAAAAAGTCCAGATCGATATGTTAAGTATTTTATTCATCTGTCTGCTCAAATTTTCTATTCAACTGTTCTTTTATCTGTGAAACAAAAACATCTATATCTCCTGCACCAAGAGTTAGCAAAACCTCTAACTCATCATGAAATAAATTTTCTAATAAACTCTCTTTCGAAACTATGCGCTTATTCACTATGGTCACCTTATTCAGAATAATTTCCGAGGTAATACCCTTAATTGGTGTCTCTCTTGCTGGATAAATATCCATCAGAATCAATTCATCCAACATTGATAAACTTTCAGCAAATCCATCAGCAAAATCCCGCGTTCTTGTATATAAATGTGGCTGAAAAATTCCAGTAATTCTTTTACCAGGATATAGGTCTTTAGCAGACTGTATACTCATTTCCAATTCTGAAGGGTGATGTGCATAATCATCAATATAAACTATACCATTTCTTTTAACATGTGTTTCAAATCTTCTATAAACTCCTTTATAACTTTTTAAGGCAGACTTAATATCAGACCTATCTATACCTAATTTATCTGCAATAGAAAATGCTCCAATAGCGTTTTCTACATTATGAATTCCTGGTAAACCTATTTGTATATCTGACATAGAATCTTCATCACAAACTATATCTACAATATAATTTCCATCTTCAATACGGATATCATTTGCAGAAGTATCAGCTTTTTCAGAAACAGAATAACTTGACGTAACAACATCAGAACGAAGAGATAATGCCTTCAAAATGAATTTTTTTGAAATTAGCTTACCTCCATTCTTAATCTTTCCAGCAAATTCGCTGTAGGCATCTTTCATAGAGTTTTCATCTCCATAAATATCCAAATGATCCGCGTCAATTGAAGTAATTAATGCAATATCAGGCGAAAGCGTTAAAAAAGAACGATCGTACTCATCCGCTTCTACCACAAAAACTTTTGGATTTTCATTCAACAATAAGTTAGAATTGAAATTTAAGCTTATACCTCCTAAAAAGGCAATACAACTAACACCGCACTCATTTAAAATGTGAGCAATAATTGAAGTCGTTGTAGTTTTACCATGCGTTCCCGCAACAGCTACCGTAAAATACTTCTGACTAATCAATCCTAACACTTCAGACCGTTTCCATAATCTAACTCCTTTATCGCATAAATAAACAAACTCGTTATTATCTCTTGGAATTGCTGGTGTATAAATAACCAATGTCCCTTCTTTTTGTTCTTTTACTTCAGATGGAATTAAATCTACGTTATCATCATAATGAATCTCTATACCTTCTGACTCTAACTTTTCTGTTAAAACGGTTTTTGCTTTGTCATAACCAACAACCTTACATTCTAAAGAATTAAAATAGCGTGCAATAGCACTCATTCCAATTCCTCCAACACCTAAAAAGTAAATCGTATGTAAGCTGTTTATCTTCATTTCCTTTTAATCAATTTTATTACCTCATCCGCAATAATATTTGCAGAATCAGTAAAAGCCATCTTCGCTACATTCTTTGCTATTTTCTGCTGCTCAGCATCATTTTTTACCAAATCAATTAACATTGGCATTAATAATTCTTGAGCTTCTGAATCTTTTACTAAAAGAGCCGCATTATGATTGACTAAAGCCATTGCATTTTTAGTTTGATGATCTTCTGCAGCACTTGGTAATGGAACAAAAATAGCTGGCTTTTTAGCAATACTTAATTCGGAAACAGACATTGCTCCCGCTCTAGAAACAACTACATCAGCAACTGCATAAGCATAATCCATCTTGCTAATAAATGGCATTGTTTTAATTCCTTTACCTTCATATTTAGCAACAGTTTTTGCTGCTTCATCTACATATAACTTACCTGTTTGCCAGACCAACTGAATATTGTTTTTCGCCAATTCTTCAACCCCTGCATCTATTGCATGATTAATTGTTCTTGCCCCTAAACTCCCACCAACGACTAAAACTGTTTTTTTATCCGAATCTAATCCAAAATATTCTATTCCTCGAATTCTTTTTGCATCTAAATTTTTAATATCCTGCCTAACTGGATTTCCGGTTAACATTATCTTTTCTTTAGGAAAGAAGCGATCCATATTATCATAAGCAACACAAATTTTTTCTACCTTACTTGCTAGTAATTTATTTGTCATTCCAGGGTAAGAATTTTGTTCTTGAACCAGTGCTGGAACACTTAGGTTTGTGGCCGCTTTTAGTAATGGACCACTTGCATAACCACCAACTCCAACTACCACATCTGGCTTAAAATCTTTTACAATTTTTTTTGCTTTAAGCATACTTGCAATTAACTTAAAGGGAAACTTTAAGTTCTGAAATGTTAATCTTCTCTGTAATCCCATTATTGGTAAACCAATAATTTCATATCCTGCAGCTGGAACCTTTTCCATCTCCATTCGACCTAAAGCACCAACAAATAATATTTTAGAATCAGGGTATTTTTCTTTAATTGCATTTGCAATTGCAATTGCCGGAAATATATGACCTCCAGTCCCTCCTCCACTAACTATAATTCTAAACTGCGACATTTCCTTTTTTTATTTTTGCAACTTTTGTTTGCCTACTTACACTCAAAATTATTCCTATTGCCAAACAAGTAAACCACGTTGATGTTCCACCCATGCTTATTAATGGCAATGGTTGACCAGTTACAGGAAATAAATTTACCGCTACTGCCATATTAATCATGGCCTGAAACACAAGACTAAAAGATAAACCAAAAGCCAAAAATGTTCCGAATGTTTTTTCTGATTTTTGGGCAATTTTTATCCCCCTATAAAAGAGCATTAGATACAAAACTAACACTCCAAAACCACCAACTAAACCATACTCTTCAATAATAATTGCATAAATAAAATCTGAAGATGATTGTGGTAAAAAATTTCTTTGCGTGCTATTTCCTTGACCTGTCATTACTTTACCAAATGGCCCACCAATAGCTATAGCAATTTTTGCTTGTTCAGCCTGGTAATTCCCATCACTATTTCCATCCGAAAATGATTCTATCCTACTTACCCAAGTATCTAGTCGAGGTAATAGTTCAGGTTTTGCTTTTGCTATTAAAAGCATCAACATTAAAGATGTTATACCAATACCAATAAGAGCTAGTATATATTTAACATTGACTCTTCCTATAAACATTATGATAATACTTGTAGTAAACAGAATTGCTGCTGTAGAAAAATTGGCAGGTAAAATCAAACCGCAGACTACCAGAACAGGAACCATAATAGGTAGAAAGGCCTCTTTAAAATCCTTTATATTGTCTTGCTTTTTATAGAGTAATCTTGCTAAATACATGATTAAAGAAAGCTTCGCTAAATCTGAGGTTTGGAAGGTTTGATTAATCACCGGTATAATAAGCCATCGACTGGCATTCCCAATATTAACTCCCATAATCAATGTAATTAATAAGAGCGGTATTGAAACAAATAGGGCTACTTGGGATATTCTAGAGTAATATTTAAAGTCCATTCGATGGGCAAAAAGCATTAATCCAAAACCTATAAACATGATAATAACATGCTTAAACAAATAATAAAATGTATTGCCATCTTGATGTTTATAAGCTAAAGAACTACTTCCGCTATAAACACTCAATATAGATAAAAGAGCAAGCAGTACAGCGACCATCCACACAATTCTATCTCCCTTTATGTATTTCTCTACAAAACTCAATTTTCTATCTTTTTATATTTCCTTTTATCAAAAGACTACTCTAATTCAATCTTTCGTTATACGAATCGGAACGAAAATCACTTTCCTGCCACCTCAGATAAAATTTTAATAACAGATTCTTTATCTTCCTTTGGAACACAAACAACCACACTACTTAAGGCCTCTCCTAAAATAGCTAATCTTACTGCATCTTTAAGGCTTACAGCAGCCAACAAAAGCACACTAACTCCCTCTAATTTAGAAAGAACAGTGTTTACACTATCACTAATAATAATTATTTGATTTATATTAGGTCCTATAATATCATTCCCATTTACTAGAAACTCTTCTAAGTAATTTTCATCAATAATTATTGCACAATTCTCATTCTGAGAACATGATTCAATTACTTCTTCTATCGTAGAATAATAAAATTTTTGACCTGATATATCTAGTAAATTGAGCATATTATAATGCTCTTACCGCTTTTTTAAATTGATGACCTCTATCCTCATAGTTGTCAAACAAATCAAAACTCGCACAAGCTGGAGACAATAGCACAGTATCTCCTTTGCGACTTAATGAATAGGCAGAATTAACAGCATCTTGAGCTGTTTCAGCATCAACGATATCCTCAACAAGGCCTTTAAAAGCTTCATGAATTTTAGCATTGTCTTTACCTAAACAAACAATAGCTTTTACTCTATCCTTGACTAATTCAGCTAACATTTCATAGTCGTTACCTTTATCAACTCCACCAACTATCCAAACTATTGGATGCTGAAAGCTTTCTAAAGCATACCAAGTAGAATTCACATTAGTAGCCTTAGAATCGTTAACGAATACTATTCCGTGAACTTTCCCTACCTCTTCTAATCTGTGTTCTACATTTTGAAAGTCAGTTAAACTTTCTCTGATAACCTCTTTTTTAAGATCAAGTACTCTGCCTGCAATACCTGATGCCATTGAATTGTACAAGTTGTGCTTTCCTTGTAGTGCTAATTCTGTTATTTTCATCGTAAATAATTTATTATTAGTGTGTATTATTAAATCCTCTTTATGTATATAACCTCCATTTGAGGTTTTATTTTTTATGCTAAATGGATGCCTTTGCCCCTTATACTTTTTATTGTTCAATTCTTTTCTTACAACCTCATCATCTTCACAATAGATTATCTGATTGTACTTTGTTTGATTTTGTAGAATCCGAAATTTCGAAGCTGCATAGTTTTCAAACTTATTATCATATCTATCTAAATGATCTGGTGTTATGTTTAATATCATTGCGATATCCACCTTAAAATCATACATTCCATCTAACTGAAAACTGCTTAACTCTAAAACATAAAATTCTTTATCATTTTCTGCCACCTGCTTTGCCAAACTGTCTCCAATATTCCCTGCTAAACCAACATTTAATCCTACTTTATTGAGCATGTGAAATGCTAACATAGCTGTTGTAGTTTTTCCATTACTACCAGTTATTCCAATAATTTTCGCATTGGTATACCTACCTGCAAACTCTATCTCAGAAATCACTTTAATGCCATTCTCTTTAATTTTTAAAATCAAAGGAACCGTATCAGGAATTCCGGGACTTTTAACAACTTCAGAAGCATTTAGAATCTTAGATTCGGCATGACTACCTTCCTCCCATTCAACTTCAATATCTTTAAGAACACTTTTGTATTTATCTTTAATCTCTCCTCTATCCGAAACAAATACTTCAAACCCTTTTTGTTTTGCCAAAATAGCAGCTCCAACACCACTTTCTCCACCACCTAAAATGACAAGCCTTTTGTTCATTTTATCTCAGTTTTAGAGTTACAAACGTGAGCATTGCCAACATTATCCCGACAATCCAAAATCTAGCAACAATCTTTGCCTCATGCATATTCTTCTTCTGAAAATGGTGGTGTAACGGAGCCATTAAAAACACTCTTCTACCCTCCCCAAATCTCTTTTTTGTGTACTTGAAATATCCTACCTGAATCATTACAGATAAATTCTCTACTAAGAATATACCACACAACAATGGAATCATTAACTCCTTTCTTACAGCTAAAGCGAACACTGCAATTATACCCCCAAGAGCTAAACTCCCAGTATCCCCCATAAATACTTGTGCTGGATAAGAGTTATACCATAAAAAGCCTATACAACCACCAACAAAAGCGGCAATAAACACAACCAATTCTCCCGATTCTGGGATATACATTATATTCAAGTAATCAGCAAAAACAGTATTACCAGATACATAAGCGAACACCGCTAATGTTATTCCGATTATTGCAGAAGTTCCTGTTGCTAAACCGTCCAAACCATCTGTCATATTAGCCCCATTAGATACGGCAGTTATGATTATAATTACAATGAGTATAAACACAATTCCTCCTAATAAATAAGAGTACTTGCCCGCCCAACTTGTTAAAGAAGCGTAGTTGAACTCATTGTTTTTCATAAAAGGAATTGTAGTTACTGTTGACTTTACTTGTTCCCAAGTATAATTTGCAGAAGATTCTTTTACTTTATCATTAACCAACTCGCGACTAACATGAGCAGGAGCAGCATCATTGAATGTTTTTTGTTTTACCACAACACCATCATTGAAATAAAGAATTGATCCTACAATAATTCCAACAACAACTTGCCCCATCACTTTGAACCTTCCAGCTAAACCTTCTTTATTCTTTTTGAACACCTTGATGTAATCATCTATAAATCCAATTAACCCCAACAAAATTGTTGAAACAATCATCAAAATAATGTATATATTATCAAGCTTCGCAAACAGTAGTGTTGGAATAAGAATTGCCGCCAAAATGATTAAGCCACCCATAGTAGGCGTTCCTTGTTTTTCAATTTGACCCTGTAAACCTAAATCTCTTACGATTTCTCCAACTTGTAACAGTTGTAATTTTTGGATAATCCTTTTACCAATTACCATTGAAATTATTAGAGATCCAATTAATGCAAACGCAGCTCTAAACGTAATGTATTGAAAAACTCCAGCCCCTGGAAAATCAATACCTTGTAGATATGTAAATAAATAGTATAACATTAGCTTCTCATAAGTTTAAAAGTTGAGTCTAAAATTTCCATGTCATCAAATGGCAACTTCTCACCGTTTATTTCTTGATACTTTTCGTGTCCTTTTCCAGCAACTAAAATGATATCCCCATCACTTGCCAAAGAACAAGCTGTTCTAATCGCCTCCTCCCTATTTGAAATAGCCAACACTTTATTAAAATGAACCCCCTCAACACCTTGACGCATATCCTTAATAATATCATCCGGATTTTCTGATCTTGGATTGTCTGAAGTCAAAATTATTTTATCACTCAATTCGCAAGCAATTTGAGCCATTATTGGTCTTTTCTCTTTATCTCTATCTCCACCACAACCAACAAGAGTTATCACTTTTTCGTTTCCGGTTCTGATATCATTGATTGTTTTCAAAACATTTTTTAAAGCATCAGGAGTATGAGCATAATCAACTATTCCAGCAATATTATTTTGGGATTTCACATACTGAAATCTACCATCAACAGAAACCAAATTGCTAATTGCAGTTAGCACTGTCAACTTATCTTGCCCTAATAAAACAGCCGTAGAATAAATAGCCAATAAGTTGTAAGCATTGAATTTTCCAATCAATTTTGTCCATACTTCACTGCCATCAATATTTAAAAGCATTCCTGAAAAATCACTTTCAACTACCTTACAACTGTAATCAGACATGCTTTTTAAAGCATAAGTATTTTTTTGAGCCTTGGTGTTCTGCATCATCACCATTCCATTCTTATCATCTTTGTTTACCAAAGCAAAAGCAGACTCACTTAAACAATCGAAGAAAAATTTCTTAGCCTTTAAATATTCGTCAAATGTTTTATGGTAATCTAAATGATCGTGCGTAATATTTGTAAAAACAGCGCCAGCAAAATCTAACCCTGCTATTCTGTTTTGATGAATTGCATGAGAACTCACCTCCATAAAACAATACTCACACTCTTCAGCAATCATATACCTCAATAATGCATTCAATTGAATTGCATCAGGAGTTGTATGTGTTGAATCTATTTCTTGTGTTCCAATTTTATTTACTACAGTAGATAACAAACCTGATTTATGACCTAACTGAGTATAAAGATCATGTAATAATGTTGCTGTAGTTGTTTTGCCATTTGTCCCGGTAACCCCAACCAACTTAATTTCTGAAGCAGGATTATCATAAAAGTTAGCAGCAATAACACCTAATGCCGCACTACTATTTAACACTTTAATATAAGTAACACCTTCATTAATCTCTTCAGGAAACTGCTCACAAACAATTGCAATAGCTCCATCATCAATTCCTTTTGCAATAAATTGATGTCCATCTACCTGAGTTCCTGAAACAGCAATAAACAGACTGAATTTTTCAATCTCTCTTGAATCAAAACAAATCTTTTCTATAGCCACTTGGGTAGAGCCAATTACCTCTTCAATCCCTGCTTTATATATTATGTCTTTTAATAATCTCAAACTAATTCCAGTATTATATTTTTACCTTTTATCATCTTCTCTCCTGGAGAAATTGATTGCTTTTTAACTACTCCATTACCCGAAAACTGAACACTCATTCCTTTGTTTTCTAAAATGTATAATGCATCTTTAATGCTCATACCAGTTACATCAGGAACATAGATTTCAGGAATCCTTTTCTTATAAACCTTAACCTCTTTCTCTCCTGTAGAAACCTTAGCCCATTCTGGATTTACACCATCTTGAGAAGTTTTAATATCTAATGCAGCATAAACCTTTGACAAATCTTCATAAGAACCATCCTTTGCGTAAGGAATTCTTGAAACAGCCAAATGCTCTTTCTTTTCTAATTGATCATGAATTTGAATACTACTTGCATAAACTTTATCCGCAACCTCTTTAAAAATTGGACCTGCAACCAAATTCCCGTAAATCACATTTTTCGTTGGAGCATTAACTACAACTATACATGTGTACTTAGGGTTTTCTACGGGGAAATAACCCACAAAAGAAGCTTGGTGCGACACCTTAGATCCATTCCCCTTATAACCATCTTTAGCATTTGCTATTTGAGCCGTACCTGTTTTTCCCGCTATTTTGTACCTAGAGTTTTTTAGGTTTCTTGCTGTTCCTGACTCAACGACACCCTCCAACATTTCTTTGGCCATCTTTATGGTTCTTTTCGAACAAATAGAATTATTAATAACCTCTGTATCAAACTGTTTAACCAACTTTCCACTTTGACGAATTTCAGTAACAAACCTTGGTTTTACCATTTTACCATCATTGGCTACAGCATTATAAAAGGTTAAAATTTGTAATGGAGTCATGTGAACTTCATAACCAATAGACATCTGAGGGACTGAAATGCCAGACCAAAACTCATCATCTGCACTTTTAATTAATGGAGATCCCTCGCCTGCTATTTCAATTCCTAATTTTTTATTCAGATTCATTTTACACAATCGATCAACAAACCCTTGTGGGTTTCCAGCATAAACTCTATTTATTGACTTAGAAACAGCTGTATTAGAAGACTTTATGAAAGCTTCTTTAATAGAAATAACTCCATAGCCACCAATGTGAGAGTCCTTCATAATGTGATCATAAAACTTAGTAGTCCCATCCTCTGTATCAACCATATCATCCAAATCCAAATACCCATCTTCAAAAGCAGCCATTAATGAAGCCAACTTAAAAGTTGATCCAGGCTCTGTACTTTCTCCTACAGCATAATTGTAACTTTCATAATAAGTACCATTTTTGTTCCTCTTTAAATTTGCTATTGCTTTAACATCTCCAGTTGAAACCTCCATTATTGCGACACAGCCATGATCAGCTTCATGAGTTTCTAATTGATTCAGTAAAGCATTCTCTGCAACATCCTGAATATTTACATCAATAGTGGTATAAATATCACTTCCATCTTCTGGCTCTTTACCACCATTCTCGCCTAAAGGCATCCAAACACCACCAGATATTTTCTGCATCCACCTTTCTCCTTTCACACCACTCAATTCCTTACTATAAGCACCTTCCAACCCAACAGGCTTACTTCCTTCACGCTCATAACCTATTGTTCTGGCAGCCAAAATCTTAAATGGACGAACTCTTTTGTTTTGCTGAACATGAATAAACCCACCTTTATATTTTCCTTTTCTGAAAATTGGAAATTCTTTCAAAATCTTAAGCTCAGTAAACTTTACATTCCGCTTAATAAGGTGATATCTTTTCCCTTTAGCACGAGCCATTTTTAAATCCGTTAAATATTCCATCTTGGAATTTTCAGGAAACAGCTCTGCCAACTTAATAGCTAAAGAATCAACATTCTCATTAAAATAAGTATCCGTTAACGCATCTGTTTTCGCATCAAAACGAACCTCATATTTTGGAATTGAAGTTGCCAATAAACTTTCATCAGAAGCGTAAATATTACCTCTAACAGCATCAATTTCGCGATAATTACGAGTTAAAGCTTCTTCTTTAGCTCTCCACTTATCACCTTGAATAATTTGAACGTTAACAACCTGTCCAAGAATTATCATAGCAAACAAACAGATCATCCCGTAAACCAAGTAAACTCGCGAGAATATGATTTGCTTATCTTTCATCTTAATTATTCCCTCCTATTTTTATCATATCATCCTCATTAACAACAATTTTTGTTGGAGGAATAGTTGACTCATAAATCTCTATAGATGCAGTTGCCTGAGCAACTTGTGACTGCTTACTTTTAAAATTTAAATCTGATTTAATCGTAATGTATTCTGACCTTAATTCTTTCACATCATTCCCTGTCTTATGTAAATCTCTAACCACCTTCTCAGCATAATAGCCATTTGCGATATAAAGAATACCCAAAAACGTCATAAAAAAAATGAAAGGCAAAAAACTAACCACATTGTCTTTCGACAAGAAGTTTCCAGAAAATATATTAGCCAACGATCTAGAAACTTTACTAGCTTCCTTCTTAACCTTTAGCTTTTCTTCTTTCTTGAATCTATTCACTTACCGTTTCATATTTTTTCAGCAACTCGAAGCTTTGCACTTCTCGCTCTATTGTTAATTTTAATCTCTTCGTCTGAAGGAATAATTGGCTTTCTTGTTATCTGCTTAAATCGTAATTGCGGATTACCGAAAAAATCTTTCTCCAGCTCGCCTTCAAACTTTCCTTTCTTAAAAAAATTCTTTACCAATCGATCCTCTAAAGAGTGATATGTTATTACTGACAATCTTCCTCCTGGCTTTAAAACCTCCCAACTTTGCTCTAACATATCCTTCAAAGCACCCATCTCATCGTTCACCTCAATTCTTAAAGCTTGAAATACCTGAGCTAAATATTTATTTCTGAATTTACCAGGAACACAATCTTCAATAATTTCAATCAGTTCTTGCGTTCTTGTAATTTTTCCAGCTTCTCTGGTATTAATTATTTCAAAAACTAATTTCTGAGCATTTCTAACCTCTCCATATTCTTTAAAAATTCTTATCAAATCTTCTTCAGCGTAATCATTAATGATTTTCGCTGCAGTTAAATCACCACTCTGATTCATCCTCATATCCAAAGGACCTTCAAAACGAATTGAGAAACCTCTTTCTCCCTCATTAAACTGATGAGAAGAAACTCCTAAATCAGCTAGAATACAATCAGCAGGAACTGCCTTATGAAACCTTAAGAAATTTTTCAAATAACGAAAGTTCTGTTTCACCAATTCAAACCGACCATCATCCAACATGTTTCGCTCAGCATCTTTATCCTGATCAAAACCAAACAATTTACCACCCTCTCCTAATCTTTTTAAAATTTCTTTAGAATGTCCTCCACCTCCAAAAGTCACATCTACACAAATCTCATCACCAGTAATATTCATACCGTCAATCGACTCTTGCAACAGTACTGGATTATGATACTCTTCCATCTTCCTCCTTATTATTTGCATTTCCCATCACCTCTTCTGCCAAGTTTGCGAACTCATCTGGCTCATCATTCAATAAATTATCATAAGCTTCTTTATCCCAAATCTCAATCTTATTACCATGAGCAAACAACACAACCTCTTTCTTCACCCCAGCATATTCCAACAATCTTTTAGGAAACAATAATCTTCCCGTTCCATCCAAGCCTAACTCTGTTGCTCCACGATAAAAATAACGTGTAAAATCTCTGTTCTTTTTCACATATTGATTCAGCTTATTCACTTCCTCACTAATGTACTTCCAATCATTTTTTGGATAAAGAACTAAACACTTTTCGAAGCCACGATTCATCACAAAACTCTCTTGGGCGGCTGGATCCAGCTGCTTTCTCAAACTAGACGGAAGCATAAGCCTTCCTTTAGCGTCTAGTTTACATTCGAATTCTCCAATGAAATTTGTCATTACAATCTGCTAATCTTCAAGTGTTTATTTATACAGAAAGTAAATGTAATTCATTTTTTACCACAACTTACCACTTCCTACCACTTTGTTGATAACTTTTGAACGTATTTGAGTTCAAAATGTTGCAATCATTAGCAAAATAAGGTGTGGTAGATGGTGGGAAGAATTCTATGAAAAGGTTCCATAATGAATGACTATTTTTGCAATCTAATTAAACTAAAATGTCATTCCGATTGGAGCGACAAATGAATGAAACAGAGGAATCTTTTAACCTTGGAATTAACAATTAAAAAGCGCCTTCCATTTTGCTCAGAATGACAAAAAAACAGTTATGAAAATTAAAACAGCAGAATTTGTAATAAGTAATACGAAACTATCTCTTTGCCCAGAAGCGGACAGAGCCGAATATGCTTTTATTGGAAGATCCAATGTTGGAAAATCTTCCTTAATAAATTACATCACTGATCATAAAAAATTAGCGAAAACTTCTCAGACTCCAGGAAAAACTCAATTGATAAATCATTTTATGATTAATGATGAGTTTTATTTTGTGGATTTACCAGGATATGGATACGCTAAAACATCCAAAAAGAATCGAATAAAATGGGAAGCGTTTATCTCTGATTACATCTTAAAAAGGGAAACATTATTGAACCTTTTTGTATTAATAGATTCTAGACTTTCTGCACAACAAATTGACTTAGACTTTATGGAATGGTTAGGTGAAAAAGGAATTCCTTTTTCTATTGTTTTTACAAAAACAGACAAATTAACTAGCTCTAAATTGAACAAACACTTATTAGCTTATAAAAAAGAAATGCTTAAATATTGGGAGGAAATGCCTATTTCTTTTGCATCTTCTGCTGCTGCTAAAGCTGGAAAAGAAAACATCTTAAACTATATAGGGAGCATTAATGAAGGTTATGCGAAGAAGAAAAAGTAAAAATCTACTATAGCCTCATATATATTGACATGAAATCTTCTTGCAAAAAAGAGTCCTAACAATGTTAGAACTCTTTTTTAATGTTATATAAACTAATTAAGCAACTTTTAAATTACTCATCTTAGCACTGTTAAATTTCTTTTTAGCATAACTTAAAGTCACCTTATGCTCCTTTTGTTTATCATCTGATGGCAACTCATACATTGCATCTAACATTATTGCTTCACAAATAGAACGTAACCCTCTAGCTCCTAACTTGTATTCCATTGCTTTTTCTACAATAAAATCAAGAACTCCTTTATCAAACGAAAGTTTAATATCGTCCATCTCAAACAACTTCATATATTGCTTAATAATGGAGTTTTTAGGTTCAGTTAAAATTCTTCTTAATGCTTCAGCATCTAAAGGATTTAAATAAGACAATACTGGCATTCTACCAATAAGTTCAGGAATTAACCCAAATGCTTTTACATCCTGTGGTGTAATATATTGCAATAAGTTTTCTTCATCAAATTTCTCTATATCACCAGATTTAAAACCAATTGCTTGTGTTTGTAAACGGTTGGCAATTTTTCTAGTAATACCATCAAATGCACCACCACAAATAAATAATATATTTTTAGTCTCTACGGCAATTAATTTTTGCTCTGGATGCTTCCTTCCACCTTGTGGCGGAACATTAACAACAGAACCTTCTAAAAGCTTTAATAAAGCTTGCTGAACACCTTCACCACTTACATCTCTAGTAATGGAAGCATTATCACTTTTGCGTGCAATCTTATCTATCTCATCAATAAAAACAATTCCTCTTTGTGCTGCATCTACATCAAAATCTGCAGCTTGTAATAATCTTGAAAGTATACTTTCAACATCTTCACCAACATAACCTGCTTCGGTTAATATAGTAGCATCAGCAATACAAAAAGGAACGTGTAAAATTTTAGCTATAGTTTTAGCCATTAAAGTTTTTCCAGTTCCAGTTTCTCCAACTAATAATATATTGGATTTTTCAATATCAACTTCATCATCAATCTCACTTTGCTGCTTTAGTCTTTTGTAGTGATTATAAACAGCTACAGAAAGTACTTTTTTAGCATCATCTTGACCAATAACATATTCATCCAAATGAGACTTAATCTCTTTAGGCTTCAATAATTCAATTTGATCAGAAATCTCTCTATTTACTACTCCAGTAGACTCTTCTTTTACAATGTTTTGAGCTTGAGATATACAGTGATTACAAATATGTCCGGTTACCCCTGCAATCATAACTTCTACTTCATTTTTAGCTCGTCCACAAAAAGAACACTTCACTTCTTTATTATCCATAATACAAAGGTAATAATTAATGAGCTAATTGATTGATGTGATAATGTATCAATTCATTTAAACTAGAAAAAATACTGATTTAGTTGTTATCATAAACTTATTATCCCTTTTCGTACTTCATCAGAATGAATATAAACAAAAAAACCAACTAATAACTTAGTTGGCTTTCGGTATATTTTATATGAGATTCTGGATAAAGTTCAGAATAACATTAATTTATTATGCAGAAACTAATTCTTTACTCTTTACAATATTCTCTATAAAATTATCAAATAAATAACGAGAGTCATGTGGCCCTGGAGAAGCTTCTGGATGATATTGTACAGAGAAC
>CEWR01293275.1_pt1 | contig 17762 bp, 17 predicted proteins | sample 356321 | NCBI WGS metagenome assembly CEWR01 (sample SAMEA2621551, study PRJEB7988) | marine metagenome | biome: marine biome (ENVO:00000447); feature: mesopelagic zone (ENVO:00000213); material: "saline water (ENVO:00002010), including plankton (ENVO:xxxxxxxx)" | depth 790 m
CCGATCCACGGCCCCGGTGGTGGCGTCAGATGAACAGGTGAGGGCGGTTGTCGAGATTCTGAAGGGGGGCGAGCAAGCCCCTGATTATCGTGGGAATCGCGGGGGCGTACTCCCAATCGGGCGAAGCGCTAGAGAATCTTATTGAGACCACCCGCGTGCCTTTGATGACCGAAGGGGATGCGCGCGGGTTGGTCTCCGATGCTCATCCATACTGTTACGGATTTTTCGACAGCGGCCTGAATCAAGCGGCGAAACTGTTGAGAGAGGCCGACGTTGTCGTGCTGTTGGGCCGCAAGCAAGACCTGATCGTAGGCTACGAGATGGCGCCGGTAGTGTCTCTTGAAGCCACTGTAATTCAGATTGATCCGTCAGAGGCCGAGATTGGGCGCAATCGTGGGGTTGGGGTGGGGATCGTTGGGGATATTTCTGCTGTCGCCCAGCAATTGGCTGACGAGGCAGCGAAACATTCTTGGTCCGACCTGCCCTGACTCAAAAAGCTTCAGTTAGCGCGTCCAGCGCAGGAAGAAACTCTTAATTCGCTGGGAGAAGGCGATGATCGAATGCACGCGATGCAGGTGTTTAAAGAGGTCAGACGCCATCTTGGACCCGACGATTTCCTGACTTTCGATGGCGGCGATTTCTGTCACTTCGGCAGAGCATATCTGCCTGCATTGGCTCCTCATCGCTGGTGGTACGTTTCGACTCTGGGCATGCTGGGTTCGTCGCTGCCAACCGCGATCGCGGCGAAAGTGGCGTATCCTGATAGTCGAGTGTTCGCGTTCACTGGGGATGGCGCCTTCGGCTTCAATGGCATGGAGTTCGACACTGCCGTGAGACACAATCTGCCAGTGGTCGGAATCATGGGAAATGACTCGGCCTGGGGAATTGACCGGCAGATTCAGATGGGAGTCTACGGCAAGACTGTGGCGACAGACCTGCTTCCGACACGGTATGATCAAGTTGTACGGGGTCTCGGCGGCCACGGCGAATTGGTGGAGAGCCTTGAAGAACTCCCGTCGGCTCTGGAGCGGGCGATCAAGTTGGAGCGTCCGGCGCTGTTGAACGTGCAGGTGCAAAACGCGATTAGCCCTCGGGCTCAAGCGGCGATCAACCGCTGGAAGAGCCACAATACTGAGGCATTCTGATCTGGCGGATTTGAGGGCAGGTTGATATGTTCAAAAAAATGTTCGGCAAGAAAAAAAAGAGCAGCGGAACCGCTCCACTGGACGATTCGATTCGCACCGCGGTGGTCGGAGACGTGATCGTGATTCCGGGTTTCTCGCCCACATTCGAGGATGCCTACTTCATCGTCGAGAGTAAAAACCGATTGGAGAGCGCATACGGCAATACGTTTGAGATCATCGGGGTGGATGACGACCGCAGGGTCTCGATGGAGTGGTCGGACGATGACGATTCGCCGATTGCTGTCACCGACCATGACAATGCGATGGGGCTTTCAGTTATCGGAATTGAAGAAGACACACTGAGCCAGTGGGACGATATCAAGTCTATTGAGAATTTCGTGGAGTTCGGGGGCGAAAACTACTACTATCGCAACAGCCACGAGGTCTATTATTACAAAGACGGAACGTCCGAGGGCGAAGGTTTCTGGATATGGGACTTCGGCAACGAGGACGACGAACGGGGAGTTTCGGTGGTGAAGTGGGAAGGTATGCCCTTTGAAGTGTACACTTCCGTTTCATTGTCCTCCCATATCGTGCGCGTGTATCGGCAATGAGTCTGAGAACGGCGGGTGAACAGCTATGATTGACGCATTCATTGAGGTGTTGAAGACATTCCCCATAGGGCTGGTGTATGTTGGCATGGGGATATTGCTTCTCGCTTTTGCCAGGCTGGTTCAGGATTTTGTGACGCCATACAAGATTCAAGAACAGCTGCGAACTCATGATAACGTTGCGCTGGCGCTGAGCATCGCCGGTTACTATCTGGGCATCATTATCGTGTTTGTTGGCGCGGTATATCAGCCATTCACTTCGAGCGTAGACTCGAATCTGGGGTTCACCACCGAGTATTGGGAGGATGTTATTGAGGTTCTGGTCACAACTGTGATCGGAATCATCATTCTCAACGTTGCTCGGATAATCGTGGACAAGCTGGTGCTTTACAAGTTCAGCACGGAGAAGGAAATCGTCGAAGATCACAACGCCGGCACTGGCGCTGTCGAGGCGGCGGTTTATGTCTCGGTCGGCATCGTGATCGCGGGTTCGGTCGCCGGTGTTGGCGGCGGGCCTGAGACGTCGTTCGCATTCCTGGGTCTCGGATTGCTGACGCTGATACTCTACACGCTGTTCTATGAGTTCACTACTTCGTATGACGTCCACGATGAGATCGAGCGCGATAACGTTGCCGTCGGGGTTGCGCTTGCTGGAAACCTTATCGCCATCTCTATAGTGGTCTTTAAGGCGGTCTTTGGAGACTTCACGACCTGGGAAGAAGGTATCGCGGGGTTCCTGACGTTCGCAGTGATCGGGACCGCGCTGCTCTTCGTTGTCAGGACGCTTGTTGACCTGATTCTGTTTCCCAAAGTTAGCATGGCCCAGGAGTTGGCGGTTGACCGGAACCTGGGCTTGGCGTTGATTGAGACATCGGTGCTTGTGAGCGCGAGCCTGATACTGTACTTCGCGATCTAAAGCGGGTTAGTCGGTCAATCTCTGCGACCTGAGCGGGCGTGATCGCGTCGGGCTTCTGGGGTTGTCCGCAGTTTTTTGGATGTGTTCCAACCCCTGGTCGATCACCCAATCAAGGTCGTCATCGTCTACTCGGTTGTGGTCTAACACAGGCTCCAGCAAGCGATTGAAGAACTGGGGTTCATGGATGTCCACGCGCCATGAGTCTGTGCAGCGATCCAGCGTTCCGTCGTACATTCGGAGCAGGAAGACGGCCCTGAAAGGGTCAATCCCCTGATTCTCGAAGATTTGAACGCGCAGGTCCAATCCCTGTCCATTTCCGAATACAGTGGGCTGCAACCCACGCCCCGGCAGGATGTCGCTGAACACGTCGAACCTTCTGATGTAGGACTCGGTTTCGGCGATCATGTTGCCGATAAATCCTCGTCCCTTGCTGGTGATCTCGAACGTGTCCTCGGTTCTCGACGGGCCGATGAAAGATAGGATTTCCAATTCATCGGCGATCGGGAGAAGTCGCCAGTCGGCAGTGTGTTCTGCGGGTTCGGCGGGCAGCGGATAGTGGTGCTTATCCAAAAAGTAGATAAGCACGCTGCCTTGCATCCACTGGATGAAATCGTCTCGATTTCCGCCGTTGCGTTGATAGGCAACTAGCGCGTCGAGTTGCTGCTCCAAGACAATGTGGACGGTGTTTTCCTGGCTATTGAAAGTGGTTATGTGTCGCGACACTGGATCGCCAGGGAGCACGTCGGTCCCTGCGGCGGTCTTGAACTCTAGTTGGGAATCCTCTTCTCTCCACTGGGATATGACGTTTTGAAGTTCCTGGTACATATCCGGCAGGTCAGGATTGGCTCGGATGTCAAGGGATTTTTCAACGGCGTTGGCCGCATCATCCGAAACTGGAAACACGCTGCTGAGCAGATCATGGACCGTAACGGTTGTGTCGATTGAGGTCGTGACCCAGAACGAATCCTCCACGGGCATCTCGCCCAAGGTGATTCGGAGAGTTATGTCCTCACGGGTCATCGCAAGCTGGGTCTGACGAAGCCAATAACGCTCGCGCCGCCTCCGCCGCCTCTGAATCCGCCTGAGCTGGCCGATGTCCGGCCCGAGCTGGACCTGGAGCCCCAACTGCTGCGAACTCCCGTGCTGCTCGACTTGAACGCCCCGCTGCTCTTTTGAGATGAGAGGTAGGAGTTTCGGGACGCGCTGGTATTCTTCGCGGCGTTAGTGTAGCCGGAGCGTGCAAATGATTTTTGCCGGGAGAAGTAGTTGCTGTTCTTCGTCACCTGGGACCGATAGGTCGAAGATGAGCGATAGTTGGACCGGTTACGGTTCATGGTGTCGTACCGGTTGATGGGCGTGTAGTAGCGAGGGGACATGGCCGAGAGCATCATGTAGGTGAACAGAAAATTGCCACCGCCAAAGTTGCTGCGGTAATAGCCATTGGATCCGTGGCCCCGCATTTCGTGCTTGTCGTTGTTTTTCACGATCGTGAACAGGAGGTCGTCCTGATCGTCGATTTCCTTGCTCTTGTTGAGGTCTTCCCAACCTTCGAGAGTCGTCGAATCGCCATCTTGCTTGGCTTTAATCAGGACGATTTCGTCGCCTTCGTAGATTTCGTTGACCCGTTTCTCAAACTCGGTTGCGCTGCCTGAGTCTTTGAACGCCTTCTGAACTTCGTCGAGATTGATGCGGCCGGCCGCGCCGTCTGTCGCCGCCCAGTCCTCGTAAGTGGGGCCGGAACTACACGCGGCGCCGACTGGGCCGGCCAAAAGGGCCGCAGTTCCCAGAGCCGCCATGCTTGTGCGCTTAAATTTTCTACGCCTTCTCATGCTAATCGCTCCGTTTCTTCCCGTGTGTTTTACGCGAGCACGCTGAGGATTTCGTTGCCTATTACGATTGGTTGTTCTGTCTGGTTCCGGCGCTCTCCGGCTGTGTCCAAGGCCAAAATACTGGGAACAACTTCCCGGTTCACGTCGTCTAGAAAAGCCTGGAATGACGAATGAGCTTGTTCGATGAATTCGCCCACAGCGGCGCGATGAGTTGGGCCTGCGATGGCGCAACTCAGGGCGACGTCCTGGAGATGATTCAGATGTTGGGGCCACAACTTGTCGGCTGTTTCCACTTGAGCGTTTCTGGCGAGATGGTCAAATTCTTCATATTCAAACTGGCGACTGATGTCGTCGACAGCATCCAAGACTGTGGCAGCCAGCTGGGCTGACAATTCAGTTTTGCCTAGCCCGTACATCCACTCGCAATCAATGCCGATGTTAATCCATAACTGGCTCTGAATCTGGTCGAACACCGTTTCGTAGCCGGTTTCGGATATTGAGTCGAACTCGCTGGAAATGAACTCAATGGCCCAACTGACGACCGAGTCTGAACGTGATTGGCGCCAAACGTTGGAAGCCAAAAGCTCCCGCCGCCAGTGATAGAAGGACAGCGTCTGGGTTTCGACGACGCTAGAGTAGTCACGGGACAGGGCGGAACGCCATCGTTCGTCGGCGTCGGATTCGGACTGGATGGATTGGACCAATATTGGGACTCGACGAGTGTTGGTCGCGTTGGCCGAACGAATCGAATTTGCCTGGCGACTGAAGGCGATGGGGTCGTCTTGTGAGGACACTATCAGCTTGGATGCGCCGAAGGCGCCTTGGCGTCCGGCGCGGCCCTTTAATTGGCGATCAATGCGCGAGGACCCGTTCAGCGAAACGCCGATGACGCAGAGGCCCAGTCCGAATGATTTCTTATTTTCTGGCGCCAGATATGAACACATCGGCTTAACCTCAACTGTAGCAACGCCGGTGAGGGAGATTTCAAACTTATCTGACGTATCCAACTCGTGAGCGAGCAACGATGCTTCTGCCGAAGTGGCACAGTCGATTGAGAAATTCGAGCGCGGTTGGTTTGAGACCATCGACTTTGCGGCTCTCAGGATGCGTTGGTTGAGATCAGGTTTCAAGAGGATGTCGGTGCCGCGTCCGGCCATGTTTGTGGCGACGGTTACGGCCCCGAACTCGCCCGCGTCTCGGATTATCTGCGCCTCTCGTTCGGAATTGACGGCGTTCAGTAGATTGTGCGGAACATCGTTGTCGCGCAATAGAGAACTGATGTCTTCGGATTCCACGACGCTGGTTGTTCCGATCAGGACGGGCCGGCCGAGAGAGTGCCAATGCTCGACCTCTGCGAGTATCGCAGAGTGTTGAGCTTCGGTATTGTTGTGAATCTCTGGCGGGAATTCGGTGCGTTGAGACGGCTCGGACGGCTCGATTCTAACAACGGGCAGTCCATAATCTCGCAGAAAGTCGTCCTGCGCCTCTATTGAGGTGCCAGAGAGTCCTGACACCTGCTGGTACCTGCCCATTAGGCCGGGAATCGTGATTTGCGCCAGAGTTTCAGCATCCGGCGTTGGCGGCAGTCCTTCTTTGGCTTCCAAGGCTATCTGTAGTCCGTGGAGATATCGGTTGTCAGGCAAGAGCCTGCCGTTGAAGGGATCAACGAGAACAACGCCATCGTCATCGACGATGTAGTCGACATCTCTTGTGAACAGCGTGTAGGCCCTCAGAAACTGATGAGCCTGGCTGTGAGCGGCCCATCGTCGGTCGGAGTTTGCGGTTCCCAGACTCGCGTCGATACATGCCTCTCCCCGCTCGGTGAGGCGCACGGTTCTGGTGTGCGAGTCTACGCGGTAGTAGTATCGATTCTCGAAATCCCGGGCGCTGGCTGTGTCTTCGATGTCCGCCAATTCGGTAAGCAATCGCTGTCTGCTGTCACCGCGCTGGGTGGTGATGCGTTTGAGCGTGTCGTTGTCAGGGTTGGCGGCGTACAGCATCGCAAGCTCTGCGTCGTCGTCTGGGCAGGCGCCCGAGTTCAACTCTTGCTCTGCCTGAGCGACCTGGCGGGAGTGGAGGTCGAGGAGTTGCCGGATGACGCCGTGAGACTTTTCGACAGTGGCGATGTCCGCGGTCTCGTTGCCGGAGATAATCAAAGGCGTTCGATGCTGGTCGATCAGCACGTGGTCCGCTTCGTCCACGATGGCGTTTTCGATGCCGACCTGTATCGGTTTGTCTGGCGGGAGCTTGAGATTGTCTTTCAGGAAGTCGAATCCGACCTCTCGCACAGTACTGTACACGACCGTCCGAGCGTAGGCCATTCTGCGCTCGTCTTCGTCCATTGGAGAGATCACCGGGGCGACGGACACTCCGAGGGATTCGTACACTGGTTCGAGCCATTCGGCGTCCCTCTGTGCTAGGTAGTCGTTGGACGTCAGCACATGGACTCGTGATCCCTGTGCCGCGTATGCGAGGACCGCCAGCACTGTTGAAATCGTCTTCCCTTCGCCCGCGTCCATTTCGACGATGATGCCTCGCGTGAGCAGGGCGGCGGCGATGACCTGCTGGCGAGTGGGCGTGAATTTCAATTTGTGGCGCTCATCGAGTTCGGCGATGGCTTTGTAGAAATCGGCGGATAGCGAGATGTGTTCTGGCAACGCGGTCTTTCGCCTCTCGGCAGCGATCACCAGGCCACGCACGATCGCGCGATATTGACCGATGAGGCCGTTGTCATCCAGCGACCGACCTAGCATTTCTTCAAACGCTGGTGTGTCGGAAAAATCAGGCTCAGTGAAGTATTTTATAGAGTCACTGAAATGTGCGGTTTCGATGACCTGATCGGCGATGTCATGAAATCTGGCGAAATCTTCGAACTCGGCGCTCATTTCAAAAATTTGCCAGACTCCGAGGCGTCGATTGACTGTGGTGGATGCTATCGACAGCGTTCTAGCAAGTTCGGTGGAGGCATAAAACTCATTACGCAGTTGACGGTCGGATAAACGCGAGAAATCATGGGAAATCGCTCTGTCAGCGCATTTCTCGGCCCACTTGAGAGAGCGGTTGTCTGATGACGACAAGAGGCCGAACACGGAAGATTTTCTAATCGTGTTCGCCAATGCTTTCATAGTTTCGTGGGCTGTCTGCATCTGTTTGCGTTTTGACTCGTGGGGGTTCCGGTCGGTCAGCCCCGATGGTCGATGATCGGTTTGAATTTTCTGTCAGAGAAGAAGTGGCCTGGGTCCACGAATGTAACCGACAGCTTCAGGAATCCGCTGTCTAGCAAAAACGCGAGGTCTGGTTCTGCCGACACGACCGATTCCAAGACTTCCTTCTCAATTCTCTTGATTGTATCAGGCAATATCAAATCCAACACTTCGATTGTGGTTCTTGAAATGGCGACTTGCAAGGGTCCAACCTCATCGGCGTTACGGTAAACGGATGTTTTTAGAGAGCCATAGCCGATTTTGGAACCCAGCACAGATATGAACTCGTCAGGTTTGCCCAGCACGATTAATCTAGGGTCGGGAATGCCACAGGGGCATGGTTCTGGAAGAAGTTTCACCTGGTCCCCAAGTCTATAACGCAACAGAGGTTGGGCGCGTTGGTTCAGTGTGGTTACGACTGCCTCCCTCAGCGTCGGGTCAACTCGGTTGGGAAGCAACTCGAAGATATTTCGTGACTGGATGACATGGATTCCTTCGTGAGCCGAACACTCTATACCCAACGCGGATGTCTCGGAGGCCCCGTAGTAGCCGAATACCTCAACGCCAGCGTTCTCCAGGGTTCGACGGGTCGTCGATGGCATGGATTCACCGATATATATTACTTTCGAGAATGGAGGACGTCCATGATCGGATTGAGTCCACGGAGCTTTGGACATGTATCTTTCGATTATCGACGGGACGCTGACCAGGACTGTTGGCGCCAGATTTTCGATGGTCTGGACCGTTCGATTGAAATTCGCCCCGGCGCTCAGGCAGTAAGCCTCTGCGACTCCCAGGAGGTCGAAAGCTTTGGCGATGGACACCATCAAGTTTACGGGGTCAGTGTCCAGACACGCCACGCGGTCCTCGGGGCCGACGCCGGCTACGGCCCAAAGCTCTGCCAGAAACTCGTGCTCTCGTTGGTCGTCTTCGTAGGTCATATAGCGGACCTTTCGTTGGCCTGTTGTGCCGGATGAGGTCTCTACGTCGACGATGCCTTCAGCAGTTGTCGCGACCTCCCTTGAAAGGTGACCGAGATCGGCAGGCTCGATCAAGGCGAGTTTTTGTAGAGTCGTAATCGGGTCATCAGCGTTGATGTCTAAAAGACTAACGCCCGATTCTTCGAATCTCAGCCGATAGAACTCGAAAGATTTCCAGCAGAGGGTGAGGACTGAGCGCAAATTGTCGAGCGTTTCTCTGTTTAGCGGCCCTGCTAGTCGGGGAGTCTGGTCAGTTTCAGCCATCGGATTTTTGCGCTCTGGTGGGCGTGATTCTGGAGACGGGTCCCAGAGGCCGCCGGACAGAGTCAGGGGACATTCCTGCCCTGAGCGCCGCCAGCACTCCGGCGGCTTCCCAGTAATTTTCCACGATATTCAATTGGCCTTCGTTCCACGGCAGGTTGGCTAGGTCGTTCCGCATCAGGTTGCGATTCTCTCGAACGGCTATGACCGGGATTCCCTGTTCCAGAGCGGCCAGGGTGGGAAGGCCGATACAGCCATCGGGGATCACCAGGCATGAAACATCGGAGGCTGTGATGGTTCCAGGCGCGATCATGTGTTGAGGGTCGGTGACCATTCTTGGGGATTTTTGCAATCCTTTGAGAACGCATTGCAGGAAGGTGATTGAGATGATCTCGGCGGCCATCCGAGGGTCGACGACACCGGGATCGACAGCGGCAACCTCGTCAGATTCCATCATCGGTGCGTGAGCGGTCGGGACGTTGTATATCGACGATGCGGCGTGGGTCAACAGGGCTTCGACTCCGCCCCAGGGGTTCACCATTTCGCCGCTGCTACTGAAGTATTCCATGTGCCAGGCGATCGGAACCTCGACGGAGGATGCCACCGCGACGGCGTCGAATCGGCCCCGTTGTTGATCGAACGCTCTCAAGAGGCCGTCCAGTCCGACCACCTCGCCAGTGGCGCGCCCGGAGTCTGCGTATTCGCTCATGAGTCGGAGGGGTTCGTCCAGCACCACAATGCCGGGGGTCTCGAGTCCATAGGTTGAGCGGGCGGCGTTGACGGCGTTGATCGCCGAATCAACCCAGCGCGCATCGTGGAAGGCGTCCAGCGCGACCAGAACCCGATTGGACCGCGTCCTGCGAAGGCCTACGGTTCCCATGAGCAGCCTGCTCAACACGCTGCCCTCGACGTACAGCCCGTTGTCCGGCATCTCGTTGACGTCAGAGGCGTTCACGACGTTCGGGTGAGTTATGAGGGTGTCGCACACCTGTGCCAGCATCCGAGCGACGGGCGTGGCGTCTCCAGCGTGGCCTCCGATTTCAGCGCCTATGCCGGTGGGGACGATGAACACGACGTTGAATGAATCTGTGTTCTCCCATGAGCGTTTCGCCAGGTGGAATATGTCAGGCATCGCCGGGAGTGTCTCGGAGTTGGTGGGTTCCAAGACTCCAACCTCAACTGACATGTACCGCCCGGAGGATTCGCTGACGATGAAGCGGACAGGAATCGAGTCGCCGCCTAGATGTTCGGATACCGAGTCTCGGATATCGCTGAGGATGTTCCGGTCCCAGCGGATTGGAATTTGGAGGCTCCGTTCAACTATACGCATGTTGATGCGCTCCATTGCGTGCCGCGAAATGTTCGTATTTCATCGACGTCAGGAGAGCGAGATTCCCCTCTTTGGTGTAGGCATAGACGTCGGGAAGGTTGATGCCGTTGAACGTGTGGGCCTTTGGCTGGGTGTACGCTCCCATCTCCATGAAGGTCACGCGGTCTCCAATCTTGAGCGGATCATCGAATGTGTAGTCTCCGAAAATGTCCCCGGCGAGGCACGACCGTCCGGCCAGGATGTACCGATGCTCGCCCTCTGGTTGGTAGTCCAGGACTTCCGGCTCGAACTGGTACTCGAATACCTCCGGCATGTGGTTGATTGTGGTGTCAAGAACCGCGACGTCGACTCCGTTGCTGTCGAAGATGTCCAGAACTGTGCTGACGATATATCCAGCGTCACGAACGAAAGCGGCTCCAGGCTCGATGAAGATTTTTGTGTTGGAACGACTCTTCAATATTTCGACGGATTGGCGCAAAGGCGTAGTGTCTGTGCCTTCTCGGAACATATACCCGCCGCCCAGGTTCAGCCAGTCCAGATCGGAGATAACTTGAGTGAGGCGGCGTTCCATGCTGGAGACGGTTGCCAGCAGGTGGCGGAGGTCGTCGGACTCGCAGTTGGTGTGGAACATGAGGCCATCGAGGATTCGGCTCCCGAACGTTGAAAGCGCGTCTATGGGCGCTCCTAGCTTGGAGTGTCGCCTGCAAGGATCGTAGCGTTCGTCCGCCACGAAGGAGATACCGGGGTTGACCCGCATGCCCAGGCTAACGCGGTCGTTCGATTGCGGCTGTCGCGCGTTGAACTGGGTTATGGAGTTCAGCGACATGAAATCAGCCAACTCTGCGACCTGCTCAAATTCGCTCTCAGTCACCGCGACCGAGTGGTAATGGAGGGCGCCGCGATCATCGAGGATTTGCCGTCCCAATTGCGCCTCGAAGGGCGAGCTGGCGGCGAACCCTGTCACGAACGGAGCGATGGTTTCCAGCGCCCATGCCAGGGTGCAAGGTTTCATGGCATATGCGAGATCGCAGCCCGCGTCGGCGGCCATTCGTCGGATTCGGCTGGCCGTATCGACAAGCTCGGATTCGTCGTATACGAGCGCCGGGGTGTTTGGGACCAGCTTGGAGACCAATCGGGCTTTGGCGTCGTCCGGCATGGCGTTCTCCGATTCAGGATAGAAATGTAATGTAGCACATTTGGAGCCGTGATTCGCCCTTGATCATCGTCCGTGAGGGAAGAGCGTCAGTATGGCTTGTGTCTGGTTCTTGAAACGAACTTCATCCAGGGTTTCGATTCTGAGTTTTGGTTGGAGCAGGTTGTAGAGCGGAGTGACTATCAACCTGCCGGTCTCGCTTCGCTCAAAGTGAAATTCGACCAGGTTGAGGTGGTAGGTTTGGCAGTCTGTGGAGTATCCGAGCAGTCCCAACTCATCAACGGTGTAAAGATCGATTTGCGGGCGCCGTGCGAAAATTTGAGATTGGCGGACTGTGACGCAAACCTCGACTGACGCCGGAATCAACTCTTCTTTCACATGGTCCAGAACGATCAGCGTGGATGGTTCGACTGCCTGGAGTATCGTCGCCAGCCGCACGGTATTGTGGTCGACGAAAAGGTGGGCGGGAACGCCCATGCGGACGAGGAGGCTTGCCATTTCTGCGCCGAAATATCGAGTTTGGTGGGTCGCCACAACAGCTGCAGAGGCATTCGGGTTTTGGGTCACGGCTTGGCTCAACGCGTGCCTGAACAATTCATTGCGTGTCACAGCGGCGCTGGAGTCCTCTGCGTAGGGGACGTTATGAGGGGACTGGCCGAGGTACGGGCCGACCACCCATTCAATGGCCGATGGGTCGGTCACGGTGTCGGCAAGTTTTTGGGCGCGGTATTCCAGAATCGGTGTGGGCGGTATGGTTTGGAAGGCGTCGAGTGAAGAAATGCCATGTGGAATAGGTGGGTTCGAGTTATCGTAATATCCGGTGTTGGCCGCGGCTTTTACAACAGAGTCCAAACGGTGGAGCAGGCTAGAAGTGTCCGGGCTGAAGGTCATGCCTGTCGGGGGCTCAGGCCGATTACCGCGAGTCCTGCTGAATGACCCTCGCCCTCAAAATGCTGGTAACGGGCGAGTAGATGCTCTTCGGATTCCTGAATCGCCTGAGCAGCGATCGGGTTGCGGCGCTGTAGCTCATCGCCGAGCTGCGAATCCAGCGTCCAACTCTGGGTGATCGAGCATTCTAAACCCTGGGCGTCGCATGCTTGGACATAATCGGAGTTGATGTCGTCGTATTCTGCTTCGGTTTTATAAACAATCGGCGCGACCAGCAGTTGATCGTCAATGTAGAGGCCTAGTTCGTTGTCGAACACCTGCACGAGGTCGATTTCCGGGATGAAGTGTTCCATCGCGTAGTACAGGTCTTGCGCGAGCTGTTGTGACGCCTGGTGATAGTAGAAGTTCTCAGGGACCAAGGCCATTTTGACGGGCAACGAGATTTTCTGGTCGTAATCCAGATACTTCGTCGCGTTGGTTCCTTGTTCGAACAGGAATGGAATGTTGCCGTTGGTGGCATCGACAAGAAGCGGGTCGTCCAGATGATAGAGAACAGCCAGGTGTTGCCAGTACCGCATGTGACGCTTCGAGAATGAGAAGTCAAAGGTTTCAAGAAGCTGGCGCAAAGTGTCCTCTGGGGGCCGGTCGGGGATTTCGGGGCCGACCAGGATGTACTCGGATTCCAGACCGTAGGCGTCGGTGAGGAACTTCAAAGCTTGGACTTTCTCAGAGCATATGCCGCCTCGCCCAGCCTGAATGTTTGCCACCGTTTCGTCGCCGGTCTTGTATCTCAGTTTTGCGCCGCTGAACCGGGAGTAGCTCTCGAAGTCGCTATGCCAGATGCGTTGTGCGATGGCGCGGATGAACTGAATCTTGTCGGCCTGTGATTCCAGGTTCATGATGCGGCGCGCTTCTTCAGGCGCATTCTGGGCTTCAATCGCTTCTAGAATGAATCGGGTGTGCGCGGCGGGATTTTTGTCCCATCTCCTGCGATGGAAACCCTTCCAGTTTAGCTCGTATCCCACGGCGTTTCGGTCAATGGCGATGTCGATGACGCGGATGGGCGTTCCATCGGCGATGACCCTGGCTACTGCGGGAGGTTCTTCGCTCGCCAGAAATTGATCGTGCTGACGGAAGGCGACGCCGTGGACTGGCCCTTGCAGCGCGCCAAAGTCAGACAGGTGGTATAGATATTCCTGGATTGACGTAAGAGCGTTTGCTGACGCTGGTGTCATACGATTCTCGACCAGATATGCCTTAACAGAACACCTCTTGACATATTTCGCCATCAAGCTGTTGAGGGCCAGAGTTGAGTCGTCAGGGTCGATGCGGACGGCAAATCTTCGCTCGGTTAGAACGTCAGTGAGTTGGAGAAACGCGGGCGCGGACTGATCGCTCCTGGTCGCGGGTTGCGCGTGGAGCGCTTCGTTGGTTTTTGGTGTGCGGGTCAGATCGTCCAGCATTGCGAGTCTAAGTTCGTCGGGGTTTCAGTATCCGGGATGTCGAGCGCTCAAGTGTGAGCAGGCTCAACTCTGATTATACAGTCAGCGACGAGATGAGGATGCTGGAATTTTCGAACAGTCCCGAGTCGCTGCAACTATGTACGAGTGAGCCCCTGAAACCGGCATCGGCTCTGGGGTTCACATTATTTTGGCTCTGGGGTGACGGCGGTTCGCGACCAGCGAGACGCGCAGGAGTGACAGCCGCATCCTGTGGGTTGATAGGATATCTCACCGAGAATGAGGACGACCATCTCTTTCACTGTCAGTTTGAACGAGTTTCCAAGTGTGACGAACTCGCTCAGGCGGGCGGATTTGTCTGCAGCCTCCGAACTCGAGAGAGCGTCGCCATCAACAAGGGCTTTTTGGGCGTAACCTTGGAGGGCTTCAAGGTGATCGGTGACTTTTTGGCGTGAATCGTGTAGCGCTGCGCTTGCCATCAAATTTCCTCCTCGTAGAGAATAATTCACTCCACTCGATAAGATTGAGTAGCGCGAACCGGCCCGGTGGGTGAGTCTCAAGATCGCTTATGTTCCAGAATGGTCACACAGTTTCTATTCGTCCATAAAGGTGTTTGCGCTATCGTAATTGGCAATTTGGTATCGAAACTAGATGCGGCAGGTATCGAAGCTGGAGGCATCTGACGCCGTGAAACGTGCGCGGAAAACGACTGACGGAGTCGCCAGGAAGTTGGCGCAAAAAGTCCAATTGACACCAAAAATTCTGAATCACTATAATTGGTGGAGATTTGAGGTAATAAATAATGCCAAAAAGAACGTATCAACCCCGAAAACGACGGCGCATGCGCGTCCACGGATTCAGGTCTAGAATGAGCACCAGGAATGGACGCAATGTGATGAAGCGCCGAATGTTCAAAGGGCGACACAAACTTACCGTGTGACGTCACATTACAAGAACGGTCCTCCAACACATATCGAGTTTGCCGGTGGCGATAGCCAATCGGTTCTTTGCATCCCCGAAGTTGCCACGCTCGTATTAGTATCTGAGGTGTTAGTGTCCAAGCATGCTTAGGGAACGACGCTTGAGGAAATCGAGCGACTTCGCTATGGTGAGAAGAGTTGGCCGTAGCTGGGCAGATGACCTGCTCGTGCTGGCCGCTCGAAGGAACGGCATGCCGCGCACCAGGTATGGATTCGTCGTGGGGCGTCGTGTCGGGAATGCAGTGACGCGGAACCGGATCAAACGTCGGCTCCGGGGCGCCGTGACCGAATCTTGTGTGGTGGAGGGCTGGGATATAACGCTGATTGCGAGAAACCGAGCCGCAAACGCAAAGTACCACGAACTGAAGGAGTCGTTGAATCGACTCATGGTACGGGCGGGAATTTTGGACCAGCGTAGTGAGGTCGCCAGATGAGAACCCTGGCTCTCGGAGCGATAAGGGCCTATCAGTTGGCGGTCTCGCCTTACTGGCCGGGCCGCTGTCGACACCAGCCAACGTGCTCGGCGTATGCACAGGAAGCGATTACCAAGCATGGAGTAGGCAAAGGGATCAGGCTAGCGCTCGGACGGCTTGGTCGATGCCGCCCCTTTGGGACCAGTGGTTACGACCCGGTGCCTTAATGTCTATACACCTTGTCTGCATGTCAGACAAGGCAAATTACGATGATCGAGATGAGTATTGTTTGACTGGATAATTCGAAGATGACCCGCGTCAGGGTTCGGTCGCTAAAGAATGCGAATGTGGTTGCTCTGGCGTTTTTATTGATTCTACTAACGGTGGCCTGTTCACGCATTTCGACTCCGGAGGGTTGGTCCGCTGGGGTCGTCAAGGACGACGCGCTGATTATCGGCACCGCTGAAGGCAGTCTACTGGCCGTCGATAAAATCAATGGTTCGACTCTCTGGCGAGCAGAGCTACAGGCTCTTGAAGATGTTGACCAGGCGATTTACGGCAAGCCTGCTGTCGCGGACGATGCAGTTTATGTCGGCGGTTACAACGGAAGCCTTTATGTATTTGATCTGCAGGGTCAAGAAACTAAGTGGGGGAATCAACCGATGGGCGGCCCCATAGTCGGTGGCCCGGCGCTGGTTGATGACCTTGTGATTGTTGGCACGGCCGTCGAGGAATCCCAGGATGACGGCAAGGGCGCCGTTTATGCGATAGATGCTGAATCTGGCGACACAGTTTGGCGTTTTCCAGCTGAGGGCGGCGTGTGGTCGTCTCCGACTGTCGCCGACGGCGTGGTGTATTTTGGCACGCTTGGCCAGACTGTTTTCGCGGTGAGCCTTGAAGATGGGTCAGAATTGTGGAGGAGAAACACCGGAGGGGCAGTAGTCGCCAGTCCCCTGGTTGTGGGTGGACGGGTTTATGTCGGAGCGTTCGACAGCGTGTTCTACGCTCTGGATGCTCAGACGGGCGACGTTGATTGGAAATTCACTGAATCTGAAAGATGGTACTGGACTCAAGCGTTGGCGGCGGGAAACACTATATTCGCGCCGTCGCTGGACGGAAATCTGTACGCGCTTGACGCAAACACAGGCGTAAAACTCTGGGCATTTGAGTCTGAGGGAGCGATCGTCGGTTCGCCCACCATCGTTTCTGGGATGCTGGCGATTCCCGTTTCCGACGGCAGCAACTCCAAGGTTCACCTCGTCGAGTTCAATGGGAGCCAGAAAGATAGCTGCCGCATTGGTGAGAATATATTCACTACGTTGGTAGCGGACGGAGACCTGATATACTTCGCGGCAACGGACAAGTCGATTCGTGCCCTGAGCATTAGCGGCAATGGCAACCCTGATGAAGAATGGGTCTATTTAACGGACAAAGACGATCCTCTCCCCAGGGATAGGGCCAAAGCGTGTTAGGAGCAAGGTAAACTGCCTGTGGAATTTTTAGGCGACGCCTGGAGCACGATAATAATACAGCCCATGGTCAACAGCCTTTTGCTGTTGTACTGGGTGTTTTTCAGTAATTTCGGAATAGCGATTATCGCTTTCACGATGCTTGTTCGGCTGGTTATGGTCCCATTAACGATCAAGCAGAGCCGGCAGATCAAGGCGATGAACGGCCTTCAACCGCTGATGAAGCAGCTTCAAGAAAAGTACAAGAATGACCGGCAGCGCGTCTCGCAAGAGACGATGAAGTTGTACAAAGAACACGGCGTGAACCCGTTGGGGTGCCTGGGACCGATGTTCATCCAGTTCCCTATATGGATCGGCCTGTTTCAGGCGATTCGTCAAACTGTGCCGAACAACCCGGAGACCCTGGTGGAATTATCGGGGAACCTGTATAGCTGGCTGCCCCAGGTTCACAGCATCATTCCGATAAACAGCTCTTTTCTGTGGATGGACCTGGCGCTTCCTGACCCATCGCCGTTCGTGATGCCGATTCTGGTGGGTGGGTCCATGTTTGTCATGCAGAAAATGACTACGATGCCATCAGTAGACGAGAGGCAGGCGTCGACGAACCGGATGATGCTGTGGATGATGCCGCTGATGTTTGGGTTCTTTACCCTCAATTTTTCCAGTGGTCTGGCGGTCTACTGGGTGGTTTCGAATATCATTGGTGTGGCGATCCAGGGCTTCATAACGGGCTGGGACCCGTTGAAGAACCTGCTCGCCTTTGGACGCAGGTCGGATCCGGCGACGGATACAGTAGTTGTCGCCCCTGCGTTGGCGTCTAGTGTCGAGGAGACGGCTGAAGATGCGCGAAATAGTGATAACGGCCAAAACGGTGGAAGAAGCAATAGAACTCGGGCTAAGGGAGCTAGACGTAGATCGCGCCGAGGCCGAAATCGACGTCATTAGTCGAGGGAAGTCCGGCATCCTGGGCATAGGGAGCGAGCCGGCGCGGGTGAGAGTGACGCGAATCGACACACCGTCGGACGTTGTGAAAACGACATCTGAAGTGATCGATAAAATTATCTCCCTTTTGGGCGTCGATGTGGTGTCGACGCTGGCTCAGGTCGAACGGGAAGACCTGGGCGGGCCGGTGTTCGAGATTGAAG
>CEWR01094462.1_pt1 | contig 17716 bp, 18 predicted proteins | sample 356321 | NCBI WGS metagenome assembly CEWR01 (sample SAMEA2621551, study PRJEB7988) | marine metagenome | biome: marine biome (ENVO:00000447); feature: mesopelagic zone (ENVO:00000213); material: "saline water (ENVO:00002010), including plankton (ENVO:xxxxxxxx)" | depth 790 m
TAAAATGAATAAAGAAGTTGGAAGTTTCTTAATGAAATGTAACCTGCCAAGACAAGAGGGTGGAAACATTGAAACAAAAAAAGAACAACCAGTTAAAAAATCAGACACAAGCCAATTACAAACTAGTAGACCTGAAGCAGCATCTAATTCTGGTAGGCAAGAAGGTGTTCCTGAAGCTGAAAAACCAAAAGCGAAGCCTGTTAGAGTTGAGAAAAAAGTTGGAAGAAACGAAGTTTGTCCATGCGGAAGCGGTAAAAAATTCAAACAATGTCACGGAAAGATAAGCTAATAGTCCTTTTACTTTTTAGCTTTTCTTCCTATTGTTTTGGTCAGGATACAGTTAGACCAAACGCTCATTTTTTTGAGCCTGAACTTATGATTGGTAAGATTATTCCTGCCAGTAATAATTTTGTATTTCCTTCAACAGGAACTCAAAAAACAATAGCTTTAAACTTTGGAGCTACTAATAATGACACAACCAAATGGGCAAAATACTATAACTATTCAGAAACAGGTTTTATGCTTTTATACTCTAATCTTGGAAACAATCAAGTATTAGGACATCAGTATAGTATTTTACCCTTTGTATCTTTTAGAGTCTTTAACAAATTAAAAAATCCATTTAGCGTAAAATTAGGGGCTGGAGTTTCTTATTTTACAACTAGATTTGATAGTGTAAGTAATCCACAAAATGAAATTATTGGACAACAATTTACTTGGGATGTAAAAGCATTTATCTATAAATCTATTTACAAAAAAGGTGGCTTTAAATTAAAATTAGGTGTTGGTTTTTCACACGAATCTAATGGCCACACCAAATTACCCAACCTAGGAGTAAACTCTCCTATGGCTAGTATCTCTGGTCAGTTTTACAATCAAAAAGAAGACAATTACTTTCATCCAAAAAGAATTAAAAGACAAAACGTTTCACTAAAAAATTACTACATTACTTGTGAGCAAGGTTTTGGTTTTCACGATCAAGATGAAACAGAAGGACCAGAAATGGGGAACCTAAAACCTGTGCATTCATCAGATTTAAGTGCTGCTATATTATTTAACAAACACATAAAGCTAAGAGCAGGGTTTACATATAGATATTACAAAACTTATTACGATCATATTGTAGATAATGATATTCCAGAATTAATTGATAATCCTGTTTTATCCTCCTCTAATGTTAATTTTTATATTGGAAATGAGTTCCTAATGGGACACATGAGTATTGATGTTCTTTTAGGAATTAATCTCTACAAACCTTTTTATGAAAAATTTAATCCTGGTACAGAGCTTGGATTAATGCTTCAAAAAAGATTACTAACTAGAATCGGAATGAATGCATACCTCATCAATACACACAAGCTTCCTAAACATAATTTATTTGTTGGAGCAAACATTAAAGCGAATATGGCCAAAGCCGATTTTACAGAAATTACCCTAGGTTATACTTATAAACTGAATCAATAACAATAAATGCTTGTCAAGGTAAAGCATATCATCATATTACTTGTTTTTTTTAGTTTATCTAAAGGCATGTTTTCTCAACAATATAAAGAAGGAAAATTCGGAATTAATATAGGAGTTGTTTTTGCAATTGGAACCCATATTAATCGTTTTGGTGGAACAGTAAATGCTTTTTATAAAACAGATCATTTTCAAGTCAACCCAGAATTCAGGTGTTATTTTAATGACAAAAATCTTGGTCCAAACAAACAATCGTTAGAAGCTACTTTAGGATTAGGCATCGTTTACAGTTATGGAAAAACTGACACAACATCTAACGAATTTTACAGTCCCATAAGTAATCAAACTAAATACAGAAACAGTTTTGGATATGCTTATCGTTTTTATTTAAATGATATTGAAACCAATCAACGAAATGGAACAGTATCAATTGAAGTGAACCATTTTAATTTTATTGTCGAGAATGATTTATTTTCAGGAACTCCGAGGTTAGATAGGTTTAGAACAGCAGGAATACTATTGCAATATCAAAAAAATGAATACCAGCTTGGAATAAATTCAACCTTATTCACTGGTCAAATGGGAGAGAGAGTCACAGATCCAAACTATCCTTTTGTTGGAATCTATGAAAATAGAGTTGGAGGAAAGTACACTGAATTTTCACATGGATTACTAAGCGCTCAATTTAAATACGCTGGAGACTATTATCAAAATTATCAAGCAAGTATTGGTATTGATAGTGAAAGAGTGCGACATGCAATTCAAAACAGGTTTGCACATGATATTTTAGTAGGACATGGAATCAACGCTCATGTTCCAATGGTTGATGATAAGGGAAAACAGTATTTGTTTAAAGAAGGACAAAAGGTAAAGCCAATGAAATTCTATATGAATTTGTTTAGTAATCCAGCTACTTTTTATTAGTCGTTTACTGTTTAACAATCTTTTGAGTAACCAAACCTTTTTCTGTAGAAATTGTTATAAAATAGATTCCAACTTCCAAAAAAGATAAGTCAATACTACTTCGTTCTTTAAAATTTTGATAAACTTTTTTTCCTGATATATCAGTAATAATAACCTCCCTCTTAACTTTAGAATTCTCTATATATATTTGAGTTGTAAAAGGGTTTGGATATACTACTGAACTGTCTAAAACCAACTCATTAACTCCTGTAATTAAATTACAGGTAGAATTTCCATAAAGAGTTATGTTGTTTACCGAATGACAAAATAGATTAGAATATAAATTAATGAAATTTTGTAGCCCTTCAAATAATCCAAACTTATTTCCAATCCCTTCAATAAAACTAGGGTTATTTGAATTATAAAAATCAAATAATGGTGAAATCGAGTGGTAATTCCACCTCTTCCTATAACTTCCATTAATCAATAATGAATCTAACGAATCAATGACACAAACATTTGAATACCCAAGACCAATATTACTACTTAAGTCTTGTAAATAACCTTTAATAGTATCCCCAGCAACTAAATTGAAATCATATTATATACTCTCCGAAACACTATCATTATGCAGAAAATAAACTATCTTATTACTAGTGTCATTTCGAAAAGAGCCAATATAATCTTCATTACCAGATGAAAAAACTGAACTACAAATAAAATCTCCTTTCTGATTAAGTTTATAATAAGTCAAACTATTAATTATAGTATCACCAGTTATCTGATATTGATATAAAGATGTTGAGTTTACACACCATTCAGGGCCTAATTCTATCGTCCAAAATGCATTATTTTCAGGAAACGGAATATATTGTGACTTTCCAATAAATGGCTGGAGTAATAGAATAAATAATATAGTGAATTGAAAAAATCTCAAAATAAGGCAGTTAAATATAATAAAAATGAATCAAAACACAAACTGTACCCCTAACAAATTATCTCCTCCTACTCTATTAAAGCTCAGATTAGTATCAAAACCTTTTAACCGATTAGAATATGTTTCTTTTTTAATTTTTGTGATTTTGCTATTCGTTACAACTGTTCCTACAGCATAACCGATTAAAAATCCTAAAGGATAATCTGAAGACCAATGTACGCCACTATTCATCATTTCTATTCCTAAAACTCCTATTAAAGAGTAACCAACTGGTCGTATCCACTTTACTTCAGGATAATTCCGAGCAATAACAGTTATAGTAGAGGCTAATGTTGCAACATGTCCTGAGGGCATCGCATCGTAGCTTGACGTATTTTCCATATATTCATTCCACCCAGGAAACCCATGCCAATCACCTCTTGGTTTTGTTTTCGCATGAGGGCTTTCCCTACCAAAAATCCGTTTAGATCCTTGGGTAATAAAACCAAGAGTTAATAACCCCTCTAAAACTTGCGATGATGTATGAATAGCTCTATAATCTTTTTTAAGACCTCCAACAGTTAAAAACCCCAAACCTATTATTAACGTGGTATTCCCATGCCCCAAATGATACATAACTGCAGAAGTATTTGTTGGAACATCTACCATTCCTCCCAAAATTTTATATTCGTGTTTTTCTGTAACTCCAAACTCTCTAACCGTTTGTGATTCTGCTAATATTTTTTCATCACCGGCAAAAAGAACTCCCGTAACTACAGCAGTTAATCCCAACCACTTTAAATTTTGTTTTTTTACAATCTCTTTACCAAGGTTCGCATAATTTCTGGGTAAACCTGTTATAAAGTTGAACACTTTTGGTCTGGAATAAACATATTGCAAATCATCAGAAATCTGATACATTTGTGTTGCAGGTTTCTCTTTTATCTTCTCTTCTTCTTGCGAGAATCCACTCACTACAAAAACTAAACATAATATTAAAGTACTAATTCTCATTAAAAAGTTAATCCAGCTGTAAACGTTACTTTATCATTAGTAATAATAGGACTAAAAGTAATGTTTTTAGTATTCTTAAAAGGATTCCAGTTTTTTAAAGGCTCAAAATGATATATTAAATTTGCAACTAAAATACCTATTCCTGCACCAGCTAAAACATCAGACACCCAATGTCTATTATTTGCAACTCTTAATCCTGCTGCTGTTGTAGAGAATAAATAGCCACTTGATGCATACAACATGTTTGATTCTTTATATTCATGGTAAAGAATTGTTCCTCCTAGAAAAGCAGTTGCCGTATGTCCAGATGAAAAAGAATGTGTTGAAGATCCATCCGGTCTTAACTTGCCTATACCCCTCTTAAGAGAATGTGTAATAACCAATGTTGCAATTCCTCCTAAAAAAATATTTTTTGTTTGATCAAACCAATGGTTCTTAGCTTCGAACGCCATTAAGTCTCCTAAATAAATCTGAGCGTAAGGTAAATATTGCACATAATCATCAAGTCCATTATGGTAATCATTCCCTACTTTATTTCGAATATCAACCTGCCAGTTTTTTTCTGCTTCGGAACCCGATAAAATTGATCCTGATATTATTAAAACAGCAGGAATAATTAACTTAGGAAGTAATCGCTTTTTACTAATCGAAAGTGTGTCATTTTGTGCCGACAAATGTTGACTCAAAAGCATTACAATTAAAACCAACAATATATTACTCCGCATAAAAACTAACTATTTTAAAAAACAAATATAATCTAAAAAACAAGTAGTCTTAAATGAATAGCTCAAAATTCGTAAAAACCGATAAAGGTCAATATATTTGTATCCACTATGAATTTACACATCTCAAAAAGATATCAGCTACTTTCTACCTTCGGATTAGTATTTTTAATGCTTTCCTTTATTGTAAGAGTATCCTTATATATCTGGTCTTTACCTAATATAGAATTTTCTATAATAAATGGTTTAAGAATTTTTGCAACAGGCTTATTTTTTGATCTTGGAACACTTTCCTTTTTTTTATTGCCATATACCTTGTATTTATTTGCTTTACCAAACAAGCTGCATGGAAGTAAACTTGATAAAATAATTACCAATTTTGCTTTTTTTATTGGATCATTAATTTTTGTTTTTTCCACATTTGCAGAGTTTACTTTTTGGGAAGAGTTTCGCACACGATTTAACTTTATTGCTGTAGATTATTTAGTTTACACCAACGAAGTTGTTGGAAACATTAACGAATCATACCCACTACCTATACTACTTTCAATTGTAATTGGAGCTGTAGCACTGATCGTTTTTGTTACAAAAAAAAAGAAAGTCTTTCTAAATACTTTTTCTACTAAAAGTACATTTAAGGAACGATTACTCATAACCTTACCCATCGTAATTGTTCCATTATTATTTTTCTTATTTATTACCAACAAAAATGCTGAATGGTCTGAAAATCGGTACGAAAACGAACTAAGTAAAACTGGAATTCATTCTTTTTTTGCAGCTTTCAGAAACAACGAACTAAGTTATACAGAGTTTTATTTAACTCAAGATTTAGATGAGTCAATAAAAGAGTTAAAGAAAAATATAATTGCTCCAACTGACAGTTTAATTTCTCAGGATAAATTTAGTTTTAAGAGGCTCATCAAAAATCAAGGTGAAGAGCAAAGACCTAATGTTATTTTTATTTGTATTGAAAGTTTAAGTGCTGAATATTTAGCCCGATATGGAAACACTTGGGGAGTTACTCCTTTCATGGATACCCTAATAAACAAAAGTATCAACTTTAACAACCTTTATGCAAATGGCACAAGAACTGTGCGCGGAATGGAAGCAATTACCTTATCAATACCTCCTTCTCCCGGTAGAAGTATCGTTAAAAGAAAAAATAATACCGGTTTTTTTAATATCGGAACAGTTTTTAATCAAAAAGGATATAAAAGTTCCTTCTTTTATGGTGGAGATGGTTATTTCGATAATATGAACCAATTTTTTGGTGGCAATGGTTTTGATATTGTTGATAGAGGAAGAGGCTATCTAATGGGCGATCAGTTTACCTCTAAAAGAACAAATATTGAAGATAACGAAGTAACTTTTGAAAATGCTTGGGGAGTGTGTGATGAGGATATTTATCGAAAAGTAATTAATGAAGCAGATATCAATCATAAAAACAAAGAACCTTTTTTCAATTTTGTTATGACCACTTCCAATCACAGGCCTTACACTTATCCTGAAAACAAAATTGATATACCTTCAGGGGCAGGAAGACATGGTGCAATTAAATATACTGATTACGCAATTGAACAGTTTCTTAAAATAGCAAAATCAAAACCATGGTTCGATAACACAGTTTTTGTGATTATGGCAGATCATTGCGCATCTAGTGCAGGAAAAAGAGAAATTGATGTAGCCAAATACCACATCCCTGCTTTTATCTACAATCTAAAAGACAAAAAACCTACTGAGATTAACAAACTCTGTTCTCAAATTGATTTCTTTCCTACGTTGTTCGGCTATTTTAATTGGACTTACGAATCTCAACTTCTTGGACAAGACATTACTAAAATGACTCCTACTGATGAGCGGGCTTTTATAGGTAACTACAGAAGTTTAGGATTGTTTAAGGACAACAAACTACTTGTTTTAGGAGATAAAAAGTCAGCTAATTCTTACGAGTGGAATAAAAAAGACAATCAACTTACGCCAATTGATACTGATCCAGTTTTTTTAAAAGAAGCTATTTCGTATTACTATTCTAATGATTACTTCTATCAAAACAACATATACAAATTAAAGTAAGTTGTAATTAAAACTACTATTTTCCATTTTTTAAAAGTCAGTTTTTTGCTCTTCTGAGTTTTCATAAAATAGATCTAACAAATAAGTTTGAAGTAAATTTATAACTATTATGATCTATTCACTTCTTAAATCAATTACAAGGCTATCTCTAAAGGTTTACTTCAGAAAAATTCATATAAAGGGATTAGAAAACATTCCTAAAAATGGCCCTTTTATGATTGTAGCCAATCACCCAAGTTCTTTTCTGGACCCTGCCTGCATTGCTGTTTTAATAAAACAAAAAATTAGTTTTTTAGCTAAGGGCTCTTTGTTTAACAACAAAATTATATCAAAAATGTTAATAGGCTTAAATATGATTCCTGTTTATAGAGCACAAGATGACCCCAAAATGCTACATAAAAACCATGAGGTATTTAAAGGTTGTTTTGATAAATTAGGTCAAAATGGTGTTATTATGATTTTCCCAGAAGGAACATCTGAACACGAAAGAAAACTAAGGCAAATAAAAACAGGAGCTGCAAGAATTGCATTAGGAGCTGTAAAAGAGAATGATTACAATTTAAACGTAAAAATACTGCCCGTAGGATTAAACTATACCAAATCGAGCAGATTTAGAAGCGAACTTTTTATCCAATTTGGAACAGTTTTAGAAACTGATAACTTCATAGAAAACTACAAAACAGACGAAATAAAATCTGCTAAAAATCTAACTGAGGATATTGAAACTAGCATTAAAAGATTAATTATTGATATTGACAAAGAGGAACTAGAAGCTTTAGCTGAAAAGGTAGAAAGCTTATATAAAAAAGAACTTCTCAGAAAAATTAATACTCCAAATGAGTTTGAGAAAATTAAACTTAGTCAAGATATTTATAGTGCAATTAAGTATTTTCAAAAAAAGGATGTAACCTCATTTAATGAAGTAAAGAGTAAGATTGACGACTACTTCTTAAACCTTAAAGCCATTGGCATATCAGACAAGTCTATGGAGGAAAATAATGTACAAGGCAATATTTTATTCTATTTCATTAAACGCCTTGTCATTTTAACACTTGGTTTCCCTATCTGGATATTCGGTTTTGTTAACAGCTTTGTTCCATATAAACTTCCTAGAGTAATTGCATTAAAAATTACTAATAGTGAGGCATTTTATGGCGCACTTCTAATGGCAATAGGCACTTTTTCGTTTACTTTATTCTATATTTTGGCTACTTATATTACTTGGTATTTTAGTCACTCTTTTTTGCTAACTATCTGTTATGCTATCGCTTTACCTTTATCAGGATTTTTTACAATATTTTATGCAAGAATTGCTAGAAGAATATTTTACAACTTAAAATTTTATAGCAGACTATTTAATAAGAAAAAAATGATGAGTCAATTAATTTTAGAACGAACTCAGATAATCTCTTTACTTGAGCAGCTTAAATCTGATTATCAAAAATCACACTAATACTTTCCCGTAATACAAAAAACAGGGTTTCCCCCTGTATATAGAGAATCAATTGCCTCTAAGTAATTTGAATCCAAAGTCAAACTTAAATCTTCAAAAGATACACCAACAGACATAGGACTATTCACATAAAAACAACATTGAACTATGTCACTATCATTTCCATTAATCAATGGTTTAAAAACTGAAGTAATAGGGTTTGAATTAGAATTATAACCAGAAAACTCTGTTTTTTCAATCTTAAATGATGTTCCTTGAGTATTGTTCGTATAATATATACTGTCTAAATAAACAGGGTCAGTATCTAATTTAATAATCAAATAACCTGAATCAAACTCTTGCACATTAACTTCTGCCAGCTTTATAGGTTCTTCTTCTTTTGTGCATGAAAACAACACAACAATAAGACTAAATGCTATTAATTTATAAACTGTTTTCAAAATTTTCATAGTTATTAATTTATTTTTTTATCCCGCCCAACCTTCACGATCTAAGCTTCTATATTGTATTGCCTCTGCCAAATGATTTGTTTCTATACTTTCCGAACCTTCTAAATCTGCAATTGTTCTTGCAACTTTTAAAATTCTATCATAAGCTCTGGCAGACAAACCTAATCGATCCATTGCTTTTTTCAATAAATCTCTACCAGATTGATCAATCTCGCAAATTTCTTTTAAAGTTTTTGAAGAAACTTGAGCATTACAATGCACTCCTTTGTTTTTTTCAAATCGCTTTTCCTGGATCTTTCTTGAAGCAATTACTCTTTCTCTAATATCGTTACTTGACTCTCCAACCTCTTTAGTGCTTAGTTCATTAAACGAAACAGGAGTTACTTCAACATGCAAATCGATACGATCTAATAAAGGCCCAGAAATTTTATTTAAATATTTTTGAACAACTCCAGGAGAGCATACACAATCCTTATCTGGATGATTATAATATCCACATGGACAAGGATTCATTGATGCAACCATCATAAAACTTGCGGGGTAATCTACAGTAAATTTTGCCCTAGAGATGGTTATACTCCTATCTTCTAATGGCTGCCTTAAAACCTCTAAAACAGTTCTTTGAAATTCAGGAAGTTCATCTAAAAACAACACCCCATTATGAGCCAAAGAAATTTCTCCAGGTTGAGGAAAACTACCTCCTCCAACTAGTGCCACATCAGAAATGGTATGATGAGGAGCTCTAAATGGACGAACACTAATCAGTGAAGTTTCTTTACTCAATTTCCCTCCAACAGAATGAATCTTTGTTGTTTCCAGTGCTTCTTGGAGAGATAATGGAGGTAATATTGTTGGCAACCTTTTAGCTAACATCGTTTTACCCGCTCCTGGTGGGCCAATCAAAATAACATTATGACCACCTGCCGCTGCAATTTCTAATGCTCTTTTTATATTCTCCTGACCTTTTACATCTTCAAAATCAAAATCTACACTATTTAAATTTTTATAGAATTCTTCTCTAGTATTTATTTCAACCTTCTCTAAAGGTGTCCCTTCATTAAAAAAATCAATAACCTCTTTAATATTTCCAACACCATAAACATCCAATCCATCTACAACAGCAGCTTCTTTTGCATTTTCTTTAGGAAGAATAAAACCTTTAAAACCTTCTTTTTTTGCTTGAATAGAAATAGGTAATGCTCCTTTTATTGGCTGTAAGCTGCCATCTAAAGATAGTTCTCCCATAATCACATACTTACCAACTTCTTCATTATTGACTTGACCAGATGCAGCTAAAATACCAATAGCAATTGTTAAATCATAGGCAGAACCTTCCTTTCGAATATCAGCAGGAGCCATATTCACCACCAGTTTTTTTCCTGGCATTTTTAATCCTACATTTTTGAGTGCAGACTCTATTCTATGCTGACTTTCTTTTACAGCGTTATCTGGTAATCCTACCATAAAAAACTTAAAACCCCTATCCGCATTAACCTCAACGGTTATTGTAATAGCGTCTACACCTACAACGGCACTTCCAAAAGTTTTTACAAGCATGAATTATATGTTTTCTTCTATGTAATGAATTAAAGAATGAATTATTTTAATGTGAATTTCTTGAATTCGATCGGCATAACCAGAATGTGGCACTCTAATTTCAACATCACAAATAGCCGCTAATTCACCACCATTATTTCCCGTTAAGCCAATAACTTTAATTCCTTTTTCTTTAGCAATTTTAGTTGCTTTAAGTATGTTTCTTGAATTTCCACTTGTACTTATTGCCAACAATACATCTCCAGGTTTACCCAAGGCTTCTACATATCTTGCAAAAACTTCATCATAGCCATAGTCATTACCAACACAACTAATATGAGACGCATCTGAAACAGACACCGCGGGTAAAGCTTTACGACTTTCACGAAACCTTCCTGTCATCTCTTCTGCAAAATGCATTGCATCACACATTGAACCTCCATTACCGCAAGAAATTATTTTACCATCATTACTAATAGAATCTACCATAATTGATCCTGCAGAAGCTATCTTTTCTAAATTATTATCATTCCCAATAAATTGGTCTAATAATTGTTTTGCCTCTAAAAAATTATTCTTAATTAATTCTATATTCATGTGGTATCTATTAAAATCAAAATAATAGTATCCAAATTTAGACAATAAATAAAGTATATCTATTTTTACAACTGCTAAAAGAAATCCTATGATAAAAATTATACCTACGCTAATCTTAACCTTAATGATCTCAGTAACTTTTGCTCAAGGCAATAAAGCTGAATTAACATGCTACACAAAATATGCTAAAGTCTTTGAGAAAAGAGGTGCAAACGAAGTGATAGACGGCACCCATGATGATGTTATCATTTCTATTAGAAAAGGAAGTATGGCAGATTGTTTTTATGGAAAAGTTACTATGAAAAACGGAAATATTGATTACCGCAACATGTTCTTGAAATTTGAAGATGACACTTATGAAAAATTAGAATTAAGATTCAAATACAAAGAAAAAGAGAAACTGGTAACTGTTGTTAATGGAATTAGCAATGTTATTTTAACTGAGGATGAAGAGTTGGTTAATATACTTTTTGTAAAAAGTATTAAACCTAAAAAGAAAAAATACGCAAAAGCTGCTGAACCAGATTTTGATTTATAAACAATAAAAACCGATTATAAAAAAAGGCTTTGAATTACTTCAAAGCCTTTTTTGTTGTTTAGAGGTTTTTATAGAGCAACCTATCAGTATCAAAACACAAAAAGGAATAGCAAAAGCAAATACAAATGGAGAGAAGTAACCTCCTATATAAAACACAAAGGCTATAATAAAAACAAAACTAATTCCAGCTAATCCTATTTTTTGAGTGAGGTGTAATTTCATTTGTTAAAAATAACAAAGCCTTTTCATAAATGAAAAGGCTTTGTAATAATCTTAATTATATATAGCAGTTCGCTATTACATCATTCCGGGCATTCCTCCGCCCATTCCGCCCATAGGAGGCATTCCTGCACCTTCTTCTTCTGGCTCATCTGTTATAACACATTCTGTAGTCAATAGCAGCGCAGCAATAGAAGCTGCATTTTCTAAAGCAATTCTTGTTACTTTAGTTGGATCAATAATTCCTGCTTCATACATATTTGTATACTCTTCAATTCTAGCATTGTAACCAAAATCATCTTTTCCTTCTCTTACTTTCTGAACTACAACAGCACCTTCACCACCAGCGTTGGTAATAATTTGTCTTAATGGTTCTTCAATAGCTCTTCTTACAATTGCAATACCTGTAGTCTCATCAGCATTTAACCCTTCCAGGCTTTTTAAAGCCTTTTCTGCTCTAACCAAAGCAACTCCTCCACCAGGAACGATTCCTTCTTCCATAGCAGCTCTTGTAGCTGCTAAAGCATCATCAACTCTATCTTTCTTCTCTTTCATTTCAACCTCAGTTGTTGCACCAACATAAAGAACAGCAACACCACCAGCCAATTTAGCTAAACGTTCTTGTAATTTTTCTTTATCATAATCAGAAGTTGTTGTTTCTATTTGAGCTTTAATTTGACCAACTCTTGCTTTTATATCAGCTTTTTTACCAGCTCCATTTACAATTGTTGTATTGTCTTTATCAATCGTTATTTTTTCTGCTGTTCCCAACATTTCAATAGTAGCATTCTCTAATTTGAAACCTTGCTCTTCAGAAATAACTGTCGCTGAAGTCAAGATAGCGATATCTTCTAACATTGCTTTTCTTCTATCTCCAAATCCAGGAGCTTTAACTGTAGCTATTTTTAAACCACCTCTAAGCTTATTTACAACTAAAGTTGCCAATGCTTCTCCATCAACATCTTCAGCAATAATCAATAACGGCTTCCCTGTTTGTGCAACGGGTTCTAATATGGGTAAAAGATCCTTCATATTAGAAATCTTTTTATCATAAACCAAAACGAATGGGTTTTCCATATCCACAATCATTTTCTCTGCATCAGTTACAAAATAAGGGGATAGATAACCTCTATCAAATTGCATTCCTTCAACAACATCTACAGTTGTTTCTGTACCCTTTGCTTCTTCTACAGTAATAACTCCTTCAGTCTTCACTTTAGCCATTGCTTTAGCAATTAAACTACCAATAGCATCATCATTATTTGAAGAAACAGTTGCAACTTGCTTAATTTTTTCGTTATCAGTACCTACACTTTTAGAAATACTTTTCAATTCAGTAACAACAGCAACAACAGCTTTATCAATTCCTCTTTTCAAATCCATTGGATTTGCTCCAGCAGCAACATTCTTTAATCCTTGCGTAACAATTGCTTGTGCTAAAATAGTTGCAGTTGTAGTTCCGTCTCCTGCATCATCTGCGGTTTTACTAGCTACTTCCTTTACCATTTGAGCACCCATATTCTCTACAGGATCTTTTAACTCAATTTCTTTTGCAACAGAAACACCATCCTTAGTAACGTGAGGTGCACCAAACTTCTTATCTAAAATTACATTTCTTCCTTTTGGTCCTAATGTAACTTTTACTGCATTTGCTAATTTATCTACACCATTTTTTAATGCATCTCTAGCTTCTACATTAAATTTTATATTTTTTGCCATTTCTTTTTTTAGTTGTTAGTGACTAATTAATAGCCACAAATTTATATCTATGTAATTAGTGAAAAACTATTGCCTAATTACTATTTTCCTCTTGCCTAAATTTAAACGATCGCAAAAATATCTGCTTCACGCATAATTAAATAATCTTTTCCTTCAACAGCAACCTCAGTTCCTGCATACTTTCCATAAAGAACCATATCTCCAACTTTAACAGTCATTGGCTCATCTACTTTTCCTTTTCCAACAGCAACAACTTTACCTCTTTGTGGTTTTTCTTTAGCTGTATCAGGAATAATAATTCCTCCAGCTGTTTTTTCTTCTGCAGGTGCAGCTTCAATAATCACTCTATCTGAAAGTGGTGTAATTTTAATTGCCATAATCTATATTTTTATATATGAATATTTTTTATTTTGATAATATTGTCACATTTCGTACCAAATGAATAAAGAGACTTCCTGTAGGACAAAATTTCTTATTCCATAAAAAAAGTGTCAGATAAAATTAATTTAAATGACACTTTTTCATAAAATGTTATTTTTTTATTTTCCTCCTTCAGCTTCTGGCTTAGCAACTGGAGCCGCATTTGCAGGAAGTGGAATGCCGTTTGCAGCTGGTGCAGCAACAGGCAATGCTTTTTCATCAATTTGCTCTGTCATTTTAGACTGCGCTTCATTTTCTCCTTCAACAACCGAAGTATCTCCAGTAACTATTGCTGAAGCCACACTAATTACTACCAACAAGATACCTAAGGTCCATGTTGCTTTTTCTAAAAAATCTGTTGTTTTTCTTACACCCATTACCTGGTTGTTTGTAGAGAATGCGGAATCTAATCCACCTTTTGGGTTTTGAATTAATACAACAAGCATTAACAAAACACAAACGATGATTACTAATATTGAGATAAATACCATTATTTTAGTTTTTGTTTTAAAATTTTAATTTGGGCTGCAAAATAACTGCTTTTTTTTGGATTTTTCAACATTAATTTCTCATAAGCTTCAATTGCATCTTGAAAATTACCTTGATCAACGTGAATTATTGCTAAAGTTTCACTTACTATTCCAGAATCAGTAACGCTAATACGAGCCATATTGGTTGGCGAATAAAACTCAGTTTTCTTAGGTTTTATTCTTGGATCTTCCTGAATAAAGCGATCAATAATATCTTGACGACCTACTTCTTCTTTAAGAGAAACAATTTTTTCTGCACTTTCCGTATCTCCTTTATAGTGTTTTAACCAAGAAGAAAAAGAATGTTCAACTTGTTCATCAAATAAATCTACCTCTTTTTCAATTTCTTTTTTCACTATTGGACTTTCTGCAACATCATCAGTCTCTAATAAAATAGTACTGCTAATAGCTGCCGTTAAGTATCCTTTTTCTAACAACGCCAATTCATCCTCAGCTTCAACAGGAATAAACTTTTCAATTGATTCAACCTTAGGTTCTTTTTCTATTTCAGCTTCAATTATAAGATCGACTTCCTCTAAAACCTCTTGAATTTCATCGTCATTAACAAGAATCACTTGCTCTTCTAATTCTTCGCTCTCAACAACTAGCGAATCAACAGACTCACTTTCAACAGAAACTAATTTCTCCACTTTAGCTTCAGAAGAAAGAACATCGTCTTTAGAATGAAGATGTTCAAATAGTTTTGTTCTATCCGGACAAATAGATGCTGCTCTTTTCAACTGCTCTTCAAATAATATGCTATTATTTAAATTTAAGTTGATAGCAGACATTAATTGTCCTGTTTGACAATAAGGAAACTCTTTAATTATCATTGCTAATTCCTTTTCAGAAACTTCTAACAACTCATTTGAGTGATCTAAATAATGTATGAACTGATTAACCTGCATCTACCAATTACTAACTGCTTTATTAAAAATATCTTGTGTTAATTGCTCATTAATTTCGGCAATTAAACCGTCTTCAATACTACCTAAATTCTGCGAACTTTCATAATCCGTATATCTTGAAAAGTTTGTTTCAAAATCTAACTCTTTATCTTTTGTATTGACAAACTTTACTTTAACAGTAATTGTCAATCTATTTAAAGCTGCAGTTTCATTTCCTTGAATTGCTACCGAAGTAACATTGTAGGCAGTAATTGAACCCTCAAACTGTAAATCACCATTTTTTGTTACTAAATCTAAATTTGTTTGAGACAAAAACTTATCCTTTAAAGCTTCAGTAAAGGTTTGACTCATATTAGCATTTGCCAAAGGCGCATAACTCTGAAAAGTTTTAATAGAAACCGTTTTTACATCTTCAGGAATAGAAGCTCCTGTAAATGAATAGTTTACTTTACAACCTAAGGCAAAGAACAAAACAACTATGTAAGTTAACTTTTTCAATTATCTATTGAATATTCTTTAATTTTTCTATAAAGCGTTCTTTCAGAAATACCTAACTCGTCAGCAGCTTTCTTTCTTTTACCACTATACTTTTTTAAAGCTTTTGTTATCATTTCCTTTTCCTTATCCGCTAAAGATAATGATTCCTCAACAACTTCAATTTGCTCTCTACTACGATTATTATCAGAATCTCGAGGTTCTTCTTTCGGTAAAATTTGCGGTCTGTAAACCTTAGATTCTTCCCTATCTGATTGTTCCCTATTTTCATATAATCGTTGAACACTCTTCATTAGTGCAGGGTTATTAGCCGCATTTGAATCTCCCTCTCCTTTATTTTGCATCAAACCAACTACAATATTCTTTAATTCAGTAACATCTCCTTTCAAATCAAACAATACCTTATATAAAATGTCTCTCTCAGATAAATCTTGCTTATCTCCGCCTTTATAAACGGTTGGCAAACTCGACTCTCCTTCCGGTAAATACCTTTTTAAAATCCCTAAATTTATTTCTCTTGAACTTTCTATAACAGAAACCTGCTCAGCAACATTTTTTAACTGTCTAATATTTCCTTTCCACCTATAATCCTCTAATAATTCTATTGCTTCTGGAGACAATTTTACAGCTGGCATATTGTACTTATTAGCAAAGTCAGAAGCAAACTTTCTAAATAGTAAATGAATATCTTCTTTTCTTTCTCTTAATGCAGGTAATTGAATTGGCACCGTGTTTAATCGGTAAAACAAATCTTCTCTAAAATCTCCTTTCTTAATTGCCTGCGGAATATTTACATTAGTTGCAGTAACAATTCGCACATCAGTTTTCATCACCTTTGATGATCCTACTTTAATAAATTCTCCTGTTTCTAAAACCCTAAGTAATCTTACCTGAGTTTGTACTGGTAGTTCAGCAACTTCATCTAAAAAAATTGTTCCGCCATCAGCAACTTCAAAATACCCTTTACGCGAATCATGTGCACCTGTAAAGGCTCCTTTTTCATGCCCAAACAATTCAGAATCTATTGTTCCTTCAGGAATTGCACCACAGTTTACCGCAATATATTTATTATGCTTTCTTGCACTTAATTGATGAATAATCTGAGGCATAACCTCTTTACCAACACCACTTTCTCCTGTAATTAAAACAGACAAATCAGTAATGGCAACTTGAGTAGCAACATCTATAGCCCTATCCAAAGCAGGAGCTGCTCCAATAATACCAAATCGCTGTTTTATTTGTTGTGTATTCATAAATTTATTTTTTAGTAATTAGTTTTTAGTGATTGCTTGTTTTCCTGACAACCAAACACTAAAACCAAAAACTACTTTACCGCTACCCCAATTAAAGTTCCTCCAGTACAGCTATTCACTTTTACATGAACGTAATCACCTATTTTATAATTTTCTTTTGGAAAAACTACCACCGTATTTTGTGATGTTTTTCCTGCCAATTCCTGATCATTCTTTTTAGAAATTTTCTCAATCAACACTTCAAATATATTTCCAACATAACCTTGATTAGCCTCTAAAGAATGGTCTCTTTGTAAAGCAACAATTTCTGATAATCTTCTACTCTTCTCTACTTCCTCAACATCATCCTCAAACTTCTTAGCAGCAGCAGTATTTGGTCTTTCAGAATATTTAAACATGTAAGAAAAATCATATCTCACATACTCCATCATTGACAGAGTATCCTTGTGCTCTTCTGCTGTTTCTGAACAAAATCCAGCAATAATATCTGCAGAAATTGAACACGTTGGC
>CEWR01035764.1_pt1 | contig 17712 bp, 19 predicted proteins | sample 356321 | NCBI WGS metagenome assembly CEWR01 (sample SAMEA2621551, study PRJEB7988) | marine metagenome | biome: marine biome (ENVO:00000447); feature: mesopelagic zone (ENVO:00000213); material: "saline water (ENVO:00002010), including plankton (ENVO:xxxxxxxx)" | depth 790 m
TTAATCCCGTATTGAGGGATGGGGTAGCGCAACCCGTTGCGAGATAAGTGGTCAAGTCCGTCGATCACTTTGGGCAAGAAATGGGGTGGAATAGCCATCAGCAACTCATCTTCCATCACCCCTCCGTACCGTCTTTCCGCAAAACACGGGATCGAAAGGCTTGGTTCTCCCGTTGCTAGTGCGCGGCCCCAACTGTCGGCGCAGGCACTTTCGCCTACGCAACCCCACTCCAGTTTCTTGTAACCCGTCCACTGCAAGCCGTTAATGAACAAGATCATTTGCGCTGGTGTCGCGTAGATAAGACAGATATCTGGAGGAGATAGGCGGCCACTCGCGAGTGGGCTTACGGCCATGGCTTCGAAAGCGCCGTATGGAACAACGTCCATTGCATGCTGGTGTTTGGATGATTCTTCCTTAGTTTCGTACCAAACGCCAGCCATGTTGTTGCCGGACAACCATTCGTCGCTGCGGGGCGCGAGGCCAATGACCGCCTGACATTGAGCACCCACGAGGTCGTCGGCAGTGATACCGACGGTCCAACCGTTACGACATGCCTGTCCGACGATCTGATCCGTCGTGTGGACGACCGAAGGCCGACGTATTCTCGGGATTGCTTCCATATCTGTTTTGTTTTCGAACATTTTCATACCGATGGGAGTGGTTCTCAGGCGAAGGAACCGATTCAGATCAGTGACAATCTGATTCCAGTCAACGTTCGTATGATCCGTAGCGATAACGCTCATAGTCCTAGCTCCTCGATCAATCGATCATGATTCGTTGGAAATCCGGGGGTCGTTTTTCGACGAAGGAACTGACGCCTTCTTTAAAATCACCTCGGCCAAGGCTTTCGTCCATCCATTGGTTAGATTCAACCATTGCGGATCCCAACTCTTGGTTTAGATGCCTGTAAATTTGTTTCTTCATCATCATTAAGGACATGGGTGCTGATGACGCGGCGATTTGCTCGAGAAACTCGGTCGCTTCCTGAACGCACTCCCCAGGTTTACAGAGACGGTTGGCGTAGCCTATACGGTACGCTTCCTCGCCCTCGAATTTTCGCGAGCTCCAGAGAAGATCCAAAGCGTGTGCGGGACCGATTATCCGAGGCAACATCCAGCTGGTGCCATGTTCTGCGATTAATCCTCGCTGCGCGAATGACGTTGTTAATCGCGCGGTTCGATCGACGAAACGGAGGTCACAAAAAGTCGCATAACTAAAACCCAGGCCGGCACAGGCACCGTTGATCGCAGCAATCAACGGTTTGCGCAATCCGAGAAAATAGGCGGGCGCGATTTTGAAATTGGGATCATCGTCTGGATTGCCCGGATCCGACGCAAGGTGCTCGTGTACGTTCCCGAGGCGTTGGCCCGCTTCGCTCATTGCACCCAGTGCGTTCATGTCGACGCCGGAACAAAACCCACGACCGGCACCGGTAAGCACCGTGCCGATAACATCGGCGTTCTTTTCGGATTCCCCAAGCGCATGTCTGATTTCTGCCTGCGTCAGATCGGTCAAGGCATTCAATGTATCGGGTCGGTTCATCGTCAAAACTGCCACCGAACCGGTTATTTCGTAGAGAATTTCTTTGTATAGGCTCACGACTACCTCCAGGATTCGAGTCAAAGATCACGTCGAAAGAGTAACTTGATTCGAGTTAATGTCGAAACTATCGATTACTTGATTTTAGTTCGAAACCGATTGCCGCCAGCCGAGTCAAACCGCGCAACGCCTAAAGTGCAAATTCCTTGGATAGAGTCGGATAGAAGTAGGGAGCGCCAGTGCGATTCCGCTGCCCCAGAAAAAAGTCCAGTAAGCTGGATCTTTTATAACAGCGTTCATTACGGCATTGGGAAGCGGGCCGATCGGGAAATCTCCGTTGATGAGGGCGAGATTGATGGCTTGATAACCTGGAACGCTGACCGCCTCGATGTAGCCGTCGGGAAGCGTAGCGTCCAACCGGGATTGTAATTTGGACAGTAACATCGTTAGTGTGATTGTTGCATTAGCACGAAGCGCAAGAGCACGTGATCAAAAGTCAGGTGGGAGTCCGCTCGTTAACAGAAGACGCACAAACGTGGTGGGGCGGTTGACCGCCGCTGCAAGAGTCTGATTCCATTACCAGACCAAGCATTTTGGGCATTGGGGAAGGGCATGCAAATTGCCGTGTCGAAATCACGGCCTGGCGCACGTGTTGGCCTGTTCGAGTCATCGATCGGCGAAGGTGCAATTCGCGAACACAGTTGAATATGATACAGAGCCGCACGTGGAGCACGGCGGTCAAAATGATACGAGGGGAAATAAGATGCCGATGATTCTCAATGAAGAACAAAACCAGCTTAAAGACATGGCAAAGTCCTTCTGTACGGATAAGGCGCCGATTGATCAACTCCGTCGGCTTCGGGACGAAGACAATGCGGACGGTTTTGATCGAGAAACATGGTCGGCGATGACCGAACTCGGATTTGCAGGAGCACCCTTCCCCGAGGAGCACGGCGGGATTGGTTTCGGATACAAGGGACTCGGGGTCATCACGGAAGAAACAGGACGAACCCTGTCGGCGAGCCCGCTCTTTGCCAGCGTGTGGCTCGGTGGTACGGCGGTGAACATTGGTGGTTCGGTTGATCAGAAAACTGAGATTCTTCCAAAAGTTGTGGCGGGTGAACTTCTACTCGCCCTGGCTTTGGAGGAGTCGCATCGACATGATCCTTATGGGATTGCTACTTCAGCATCAGCGTCGGGTGATGGCTATACGATTTCGGGGTCCAAGAAATTTGTATTGGACGGGCATGTCGCGGATCAGTTGATCGTCGTGGCGAGAACAGCGGGTTCGCCGGGCGAACGTGAGGGGTTGACGCTTTTTCTCGTCGATCGAGAAGCCGAAGGAGTGTCAGTGACACGGACGAGGATGGTTGACAGCCGTAATGCAGCCAATATCGATTTCAACAACGTGGCAGTCGCGAGTGGAGCCCGAATCGGTGACGAAGGTAAAGGTGCGGATATTCTTGATCCGACGTTAGATATTGGACGGATTGGGATCGCCGCGGAAATGCTGGGCAGTACTCAGGAATGCTTCGAACGAACCGTTCAGTACCTGAAGGATCGAGAGCAATTTGGTGTTCCCATTGGCTCCTTTCAGGCGCTCAAACATCGGGCAGCCAACATGTTCTGCGAGGTTGAGCTCTCGAAGTCGGTTGTTTTGGAAGCGTTGACCGCGTTGGACGAAGATCGAGACGCGAGTGAAATCGCGAAGCTAGCAAGCCTGACGAAGGCTAAAGTCGGTGAGACTTTTCACACCGTGTCGCGAGAAGGTATTCAGATGCACGGTGGCATTGGAATGACAGATGAATTCGATATTGGCTTTTTCATCAAGCGCGCCGCGGTGACGGAGCAGACATTGGGCGACGTGAATTTTCACCGCAATCGTTACGGGGATCTTGAAGGATACTAGACCAATTTCGTGAGATCACTAGACTGATAAGCCGTTCAGTCTCTTTTGTTGAACTCCGGGTCGCGTTTCGCAATGAAAGCACTCACCGCTTCGGCATGATCGGGAAGACGGCGCGCGATTTGATCACGGAGACTCTCGCGCTCCATGACCGCTTCGAGGTCACGGTCCATGGGGTTCTTGCGTAATAGTTCCTTGATCATCATCACCGCGGGCGTTGAATTATTGGCAATTTCGGTAGCCTTCGCGAGCGCAGTATTGAAAAGTTCGTTTGGTTCCGTTACTGCGCTTACAAGCCCCATGTTGGCGGCTTCGTCCGCCGGAACCATTCTACCCGTGAGGCACATGTCGGTAGCGTTGCCTAGGCCCACGAGCTCCGCGAGAAGACGGGTTGATCCAAGTTCAGGCATTAAACCCATCTTGATAAACCGAATACTTAGTAGCGCGCTGGTTGACGCGATGCGAATGTCGAAAGGGAGGATCATTGTGAGCCCGACACCCACCGCATAGCCATTGATTGCGGCCACCGTCGGTTTTGATTCACGAATAAAGTCAGGGAAACTGTAACCACCCCGCCCAAGTTGTTCGCCCTGGCCGTCCCGGTTCGTTTCGACCCGTTCTGAGAACACGCCAATGTCTGCCCCTGCGCAGAACGCTCGACCTTCTCCCGTTACCAGAATCGCACCGATACCGGAGTCGTTGTTCCAGACGTTAATCTGATCCTGGATCTCGGCTGCCATTTGACTTGTCCACGCATTGAGTTTTTCGGGACGATTGAGACGGAGTACGCCAACTCGATCCACGATTTCTGTAACTATTTGTTCGTACGCCATCTCACGGTCCTCGCTTGTTCGTTGCAGAGTTTAATTTCCTAGATTTTGCTGGATGGCTGCAAGCGCGATTGCTGTCATTTTGTCATCGACTCCGACGGATACCAATCTGGCCACCCGCCTGCAGTGGTCTGGGAAGTGTTTTGTGCGATCGCATTAGCTCGTTGAGTTGCTGTTGTACCGTTTTGGGTAGCGGGGTGGTTCGACGCTGATTCATGTCGACGTGAAGAGCGAGCTGTTCGGAGGTCGCGGCAAGATAATCGTCATCGTCATGGTACATGTGTTGAAAGAAGTGCAGACGTTTTTCATCACAGTCCATGAGCTGAAACGTCACCCGTACGGGATCCCCAGCGACCAATTCCTGGAGATAGTTAACTTGAACTTCACGGGAGAAACATGAGCCGCCCGATGCTTCGACGTACGCGACACCAATGTTGAGGTGGTCGTATACGAAGTCCAGGCACCGATCGAAAATGAGCAGGTAAAAGGCCATATTCATGTGGCCGTTGTAGTCGATCCACGCGTTTTCAACTTGCATGGTTGGGCAGACGATGGGTACGTCGAGTAGTGGATCTACCATCGCGTTCTATGCAGTTAGTGTCCGGGAAAACGCCGGTGAGATTATCACACCGCGCGGTCAGACTCCGCACTCGTCGGGCGTGGCGGTTGCGCGCATGGACCTGCGTGATGGTGAAAAAGTTTGATTACCCCGCGTTCTTCAACAAACCCGTTGGTCGCAACCATAATGCTGTCAGATAATTCCTCGTAGCAGGTCACAAGGACAATGTCGCCGACCACAAGCGCGCTGGCGTTATAAAAGTCCATTCCTGGTTGACCGGGATTCTCAAGGATCCGTTTCCAACTCTCCACGACATCTTTGCGTTCGGTAAGAGCTGGCCAGCCGGGATGGATGCAGAGGGTCGGATGCTCAGTCGCCCATAGCCGATCCATTGCTTCGAAATTCTTGCTCGTGAATGTGAGATAGAAGGTGTCGTTTGCGAAGAGAGCCTCTTCGGTTTTCACGATGCGATGAGGCGTGTGGCGTAGGCCACCGTCCCGTTGGTGAGTTGATGCCGGCGTTGGAAATTTTCTCGCGCTTCCGGCGCGGGATTTCTCGATGTTTGCCAGGAATTGAGACTGTCGTACCAGGTAACGAGAAGCATCCGACCATGTTCTTGGGAGCGGTCGGTTTGACAAAAAAGCCCTTGCGGTTCGGCTGAGTATGCGTCGACATGCTCAAAACTCTGCCAAGCTACACGGGAAAGGTCGGCGATTTCCTCGACATCCTTATGAGCGACATCAAAGAACCGAAATACGTAGAGTCCTTCCCGCGAGACGGGTTCTTCGGTGACCGGTCGAACGGTAGCTTCCAGCTGGAGAGACTCGCAATGTGCAACGCTATCGAGGGTCAATAAATTTGTATGGACGTTTTCCGTCACGCCGACACTGACGACGACCAGCTCATTGGATGCGAGGCCAAATAATCCGTGAAATGCGCCCCAAAGTGATGCGGGCTGAAGTGACGCGTTTGAATTATTTGAGATTTCGGTGTGGGCTGCGGTGAAATTTCGGTCGTTCGCGCGAACGCGTGAGATGGCGAAGCTCATGTTGAGGGGCTCTACGTTGTTTTCGATGGGCATCGTAACCCGTCAAAGCGATGGATTGGTGAAGTCCCCGCTCCAGTTGGTTCTTCGGACGAAGGGGCTAATTGGCCGGTCGAATCGCACTAGTTGCATGAAAACGTTTTGAAAACTCGGGGGGCGACCTGTTTACCGATTTGTGTGCGAGTGGGAAAGTAACATGTGCTTGGCCGTTAGAGCTGGGATTGAGTGGTTTCGCATTCGCCGTCCATAGCCGTAATCCATGCCGAGATCAGGTCGTAACCTTCAACATGGACCAAACTGCGGCCGATTTCCGGCATCATCACTGCGGGGTTTTGTGATCCAAGACGAACCATCATATTGGAAACGTCGGGGCGGCCCGGTTTGATATCGAAGGCATGCGGAGCGCCGGGTCCAGCGGCGACAGCGGGTTTACAGATTCCCAAACTGGTGGGATGGGTGTTAGCGTACTCGAGATCCAGTCCCGACGTATCGGCGGCGCCGTCTGCGTTATGGCAGTGCGCGCACGATACATCGAGGTAGGCTCTGGCACGAGCCTCAACCTCGACCGTGTCATTTTGCCATGCGGGTAGCGAACTGAACTGTGCCGGCTTGGCACCTAACGGCCGGATTTCTCCGGTGGTGTGGTTCCACGCATGACAGCTCGCGCATTGGTTCTGATCGGGGACAAAATAGTCGAATGTTTCACCGTCCAAGGTTAGCTTTACGGAACCTCCGGTCGGTGCGAGGACTGCTTCGGTTTCCGCTTCATTCCATAGATAAGGTAGCGCGATCCATCCGGACTCTTCTTTGTAGAGAACACGCGTTTCGAGTAATCGATGGTCGTTCAGTGTGACGGAAGCGTGGGTGCTGTGATTGCTATGACGGGTCAGACCGGTACTGATCGCGGGGTAGTAGAACGTTTTGGTGAAGATGCTGCCAACCGGATATTCGTACCAGTCCCCCTCCACCATTAGTTCCCCAGGGATGTGACGAGTACGTAGTTTCACCGCGTAATCCGAAAAGAGCGGCGAATTGATTGTGAATGGTTCAACATCCTGCGCGACGACCAGTTCTCCATGTTCGATCCTCAGTTGATTCCAACCGGAGAGAGTTTGTGGGTATTCGTCACGCGTACAAGCGCCCGACGCGACCAACAACAACGTGCCGACGATAATAAAAATGAGGGAGCGACTGTCCGAACGAAAGCGCCGGCGAGCGGTTATGGACATCGCCTTGTTACCCGTGATTTCGGGCGCGGAGCCCCGTGAACAACCGACGTTAGGCAAAGACAATACTCGCCGTCCTTGAAACGAACCAAAACGATGCGATGGCACCGATCCCGTAGACGGGCGCTTGCCATACCATTCGTGGGGTTGGGCTGAACCAACGCGCCGTCGCATGTGCGACCAACAACGCTGCACCGACCACCAACAGCTGCCCGAGCTCCACACCAAGATTGAATAGGAGTAGCGCGAGCAAGAGGTTTTCGCGCGGCAGCCCGATATCGTTGAGCGCTCCGGCAAAGCCGAAGCCGTGCAATAGGCCAAAAATGAACGCGATCAACCAGGTGCGCCGCGCTACCAAGGTGTCGGCGGTACCACGGAGCTTTTCGGTTGCTAAAAACAGAATGGAGAGGGCAATGACGGCCTCGATCGGCGCTTGGGGGATGCGGACGAGTCCGATTGCCGAGATCCCGAGTGTCAGACTGTGAGCCACGGTAAAGGCGGTGATGGTTTTAACCAGCGGGCCAATTCGATCCAAGAAAAACATCAGTCCAATTACGAAGAGCACGTGATCAATACCGAACAAGAGATGTTCGATACCGAGCTGCAAGTAGCTTGCTAACGGTGAAGATCGGCCGGCGCCGAGTTTCGTGGTTGGTGATTCCGGGCGCAGCAGAGTCGTCGTGCTGCCGTTGCCAAGTTGCACGCGAACCAGGACGTCGGTGAGTGTTTTCGTTAGACCGGAGACTCCGACGATCCGGCCCTCGAGCGATGACGCGCATTGAAGTTCAATACGTTCGATAAGAGCTTCTGTTCCCAATACTTCAATTCGTGAAGACGAGCGGGCACAGTCGCTTGGGAAGTCGGGTTGCAATGACAAAGGCCGCCCATTAAGTAAAGGTTGTTTCCAGATCACCGAATACTCGTTCTCGCCGGCAGCATTTATTTCGAGGTACGCGGGTCGTACTTCGTGTGCCAGGATCGATCCGGAGCAGATGCAAAACGCGATCAGGATGAGACGATTCATCGTTCGACTCGAATACGGTAGTTTTCGCGCATGGCCTGTAACTCCGTCGCGTTTGCCTCGGTACGGCGATCGAGGTTGAAATCGTTTCGGACTCTGTCGACGGCCTCGTCGAACGTGGATTCGCGCGCAGCGTAACGCTGCGTGAGCTTCACTAGATGCTGGCCATAGCCGGATACGACGGGTCCCTGCCAGGTTCCGATCGAAAGCGACGACAGTGAAGTCATAAAACGTGATCCAAAATCACGACGGATTTCCGTAGGAGTTGCTTGGGTATAGGTACGTCGCAACATGAAGCTATCGCCGAGTTGGCGCCAGTTTTCGTCATCGATTGACTCAAGCAGATTTCTTGCGTCTTGAGCAGCGGTATCTCGACGTTCGGGGCTGAAAAATACGTGAGAAAAGGTCAATCGTTCGGCTACTTGGTAGCGTTCCTGATGAAGGTCGAAATAACTGCGTAATGTCGTGTCGCTCGGCGGTTCAAGTAACGCGCGATCTTCCACGACGAACTGCAGTTTTTGCGCGAGGCGCCGACGAATAATAACGTCGTCGTGTTCCAGTCCGAGTTTGCGTGCCTCGCGGACGAACATTTCTTCGCGGACGTGACCGTCGATTAAGCCTTCGAGTTCGGCGGGCGTGGGCTCGGAGCCCATCTGCGATAGCCATTGATCGTGGAGTCGCTGAATATCATTATTGCTGACGACGATATTCCGGTCGGTCGACCCTCGTTGACGCAGTGAATCAACAGCGAACAATAGGACGCCGACAACGATAAACACAAACAGTGGGTCGCGGACGAAACGCATGGTTGTTAGTAAGCCTTAATTCATCTCGAAACCGCCGGCCACGTTGAGCGAGATGCCCGTTACGTTTGGAGCGGTTGCTAGGTATACGGCCGCCTGGCCCATGTCGGCGGCGGTTTGCGGTCGACCGAGCGGTATCATATCGGCCATGCGATTGTCGAAGGCCACTGCGCCCTGATTGGCCATGAGGTGGTCAAGCCACATCGCGGTTCCCACCATACCCGGACAAATCGCGTTGACGCGAATGCCGAATGGAGCGAACTCCTGAGCCATCGATTGCGTTAATCCCACAGCCGCAAATTTAGAAGCACAATACGCGGCGAGATTTGCTGAGCCGCGTTTACCCGCGATAGACGCGGTGCTCACGATCGCCGCATCGGATGATGCTTTTAGCTGGGGTAATGCCGTTTTTGACATGAGAAAAATCCCTTTGACGTTGACGGCGAAGATCCGATCCCACGTGGCTTCACTGAAACTTTCGATTGGACCACTATCGACAATGCCAGCGTTGTTTACGAGTACATCGATTTGTCCGAAAGTGTCTAATGTCTTTTGGATCGCTCGTTGACACGAAGTCACTTGGGTCACGTCGACGTCCACGCTGTCCACTTCTCCAAGAGGCGAAAGGTCATCGAGGGTTTCTTTCAAGGCGTGATCGCTGCCCAAATCGTAGTTCCAATCAGGGCTTGTACCCAAATCAGCGATCATGACTCGGTGCCCGGCACGTAGAAATGCGTCCGCGATCCCTTTACCGATTCCACGAGCTGCTCCCGTCACTAGTACTGTTCGTTTCGCCATCGTCAATTCTCCCAACCAACCAATAACGTATTCATGCATCCACGGGGCTCGGGCGCAAGATAAACAATGGTGGTGTATTTTGGTTACAGAACCTGCATTGCCGCGACTACAGTTGTGCTCTCCGTCTTGTTGTTATTTCGATGGGTATAACCTAGGTCGACTCAAGAGCGTATATGAGGAATTGAGATGGTGTCAGCCGAGGAACATGCGAAGCAATTTATTGAAGTCGATGGGCGGCGTATGGCGTACGTCGAAATGGGTGAGGGGTCGCCCATCGTCTTTCAACACGGGAATCCGACGTCGAGTTATCTGTGGCGTAATGTGATGCCGATGTTGGCACACCGAGGTCGATGTGTTGCGTTGGATCTCATCGGTATGGGTGATTCTGACAAGCTTATTGATCCAGGTCCCGGCTCATATACCTACGCCGAGCAACGGCAATATTTCGACAAGGCACTGGCGGCGCTCGGCGTGGGCGATGACGTGGTACTGATTGTCCATGATTGGGGGTCGGCGCTTGGGTTTGACTGGGCGCAACGCCATCCGCAATCCGTCCGGGGAATATGTTACATGGAGGCAATTGTCCGCCCGCTTGCATGGGACGAATTTCCAGACAGATCACGGGGCATTTTCCAAGGGTTTCGTTCAGAAGCGGGTGAAGGGATGGTGTTGGAGAACAATCTCTTTGTAGAGCGGGTGTTGCCGGGATCGGTATTAAGAGAGCTTTCTGAGGAAGAGATGTCGGTGTATCGGCGTCCCTTCACCGAGCCGGGCGAGGGCCGTCGACCGACTCTCACCTGGCCGCGGCAGATTCCGATTGAAGGCGAGCCAGCAGACGTCACGGACATCGTTGAAACGTACGCCGAGTGGCTCGAGAAGTCGCAAATTCCGAAATTATTTATCAATGCCGAACCTGGGGCGCTGCTGACTGGAGCGCAGCGAGAATTTTGTCGTCGTTGGCCGAATCAGCGCGAAGTCACCGTTCGTGGCAGTCATTTCATCCAGGAAGATTCGCCGACGGAAATTGGTACAGCGATCAACGCCTGGCTCGAAAGTTTGTAGGCAGTTTTGTTGGTTTAGACTACGAGTACATTGCCGTTTGAACGTCCGGCTTCAAGCCGATCGTCGGACGTAGGGTCGGGAGCAACCCTGACCAACGTTTTCCCAAAGTTCTTGCCCTTCAACATAGCCTCGAATGCCTCGGGCGCGTTTTCGAGGCCGACCCATAGGTCTTCCCGATAACGCACTAAGCCATCTTGAATCCAGGCCGACATAGCTTCGAGGAAAGCGGCTTGGTGCTGGTCGACAAAATTCCGCACGAAGAGAGGATGGACGGTCACATTTTGCCTTTGAAAGAACGGCGCACCTGTTGCGTGCCACCGTTCGGACGCACGTTCCGGCTGGGCGTCACCGTATTGGGAGATCATGCCGCACAGAGTAATGCGCGACCCCGAATTGAGCAGGGGTAGTACGCCTTCGTAAACGCTGCCGCCGACATTTTCGAAGTACGCGTCAATGCCGTCGGGACACGCCTTCCGAAGATCTTCGGTATAAACCGGAGAAAGGTGGGAAACACATGCATCAAAACCCAGCTCTTCGGTAACGAATTGGCACTTGGATTCACGACCCGCGATACCGACCACGCGACAGCCCATGATTCGGGCGATCTGGCCGGCGGCTTGCCCAACGCCACCGGACGCAGCTGAAACCACGACCGTTTCCCCTGGTCTCGGCCGGCATTGTAAATAGATTCCTGAATATGCGGTCAGACCGAGCATGCCCAGAATACCTACAGCGGTAGATATCGGCGCCGCGTTAGCATCCAGAATTCGGGGGAACATGTATCCGAATACGTTTATTTCTGCCCCAACCAGTCCAAATTGTTGCCAGCCGTTGGTATTGAAGACGATGTCGCCCTCGCCGTATTCAGCTGAGCGGCTGGCGATCACCTCGGAGACGGTGCGGCCATGACATACATCCCCCGGGGTCTCTGCGCCACTGCGGCGGCGTCCCCACTGGTACGGATCCATCGAGAGGTAGAGGGTCCGCGTCAGCGCTTGCCCGCGGTGAGGAACGTACTGCTCTTGCGTGACCCATTTAAAGTCGCCGTTTGTGGGCCAGCCCCCGAGGGGCTTGCGTCCTAGCAACCATGCCTCGTTTTTCGAATCCAGATGCATTGATGTGTCCCCGTTTCGGTTGGGCACAACCAATTAAAGTTCGCCGCACGGGCTGATTATGCGCGTCTGGTTTTACGATCTGTTACCTTGTTCGATCGAACTGGAGAGGTCGTTATGCTGGAGCGCTTCAAAGTACCCGACGATATTGCTGTTCGGGTGGATCAAGCCGTCATGCGCCAAGCGGTCGAAGATATTTTCAAAGCGTTTGATATGCCGGAGGCGGAAGCCGAGGCCTCGGCCGACGTCTTGCTGTATGCCGATATACGAGGTATTGATTCCCACGGCGTTTCCAACATGATGCGAGCATACGTCGCGGGCTTTCGCGCCGCACAAATTAATCCAACGCCCTTGGCTCGTCGCGAACGCGATACCTTGGGTGCGATTTCATACGACTGCGACAACGGACTAGGAATAGCACAAAGTCGGATGTTTATGGAGGAAGCCTGCAAACGGGCCAAAGACACCGGAGTCGCGGTGGTTACGGCTTACAACGGACAACATTACGGCCCGTCAGCGTACTACGCACACCTGGCGTTGGCCCACGACATGATTGGGATCTCCATGACCACGGGCGGTTTATTGGTCACGCCAACGCAGGGTGCGGAGCGACTTTTGGGCCTTAATCCGATCGGAATCGCGGCGCCTTCCGACGCGGAAGTACCGTTTATATTCGATGCCTCCATGAGTTCGGTTGCTGCGAACAAAATTCAATTGTTGCGACGGGTCGATGGCAACGTTGCGCCGGGATGGATTAGCGATGCTGAAGGTGCCCCCGTGATGGAAGAGTCCCCCGTACTCGAAGGGTTCATGATGCTTCCACTCGGTGGTACCCGAGAGATCGGCTCCCATAAAGGTTTTGGGTTGGCGATGTTGGTCGAAATTCTCTGTGGCGTCTTGACAGGCACAGGCGGCGGACCGTTTCGACGGCAAGGTACGGCGCACTATTTTATGGCCTACGACGTCGGTGCGTTCTGCGACGTCGCGACTTTTAAAAAAGACATGGACGACTACTTACGAGCATTACTCGACTGCAAGCCTGCGCCTGGTGAGTCACGCGTGGTCTATCCCGGCATCCCCGAGCACGAAGCGGAGCTTGAGCGCCGCGCCGAAGGTATTCCATACCATCCCGAAGTCATTGAGTGGTTCAAGAAAACCATGGCCGATCTTGGCGTAACCGATGATTTACCCTAGCGATCATTAACCATGGGATGGTCTGTCAACCGCCCGACCGGTCTGACCTTTCATCGGCACGGACTTTCAACCAAAGGTTATACGTTACTGACCCCTCACGGCGATGCGGCTACGTACCTTATCGATATTGATGGACGCATAGTCCATCGCTGGGTCTTTAGCCATATCAAGCCTGGCTACGGGCGCATGCTCGAAAACGGCAATCTGCTGATGACCGGTTCGGACATCGACACGCCCAAACCGCCGAAAGATGAACCGACGAAAGCACCGCCTCCGCTTGAACACCATGTCACGCGCTTGGGTGGCTACCACACGACGCTGGTTGAGGTTGACTGGGATGGCAACGTCGTTTGGGAGTACATCAACAAATTTCAACACCACGACTTTTTTCGATTCGCGAATGGCAACACGATGGTTCCCGTGTGGGTGGAATTGCCTGAAGAATTCCATCGCGGAGTCCGAGGTGGGCGAAAAATGCATAGGGAGCGGCTGCCGCGGCTGCTTGGCGACGATTTAGTTGAAATTGATCAGGATCAAAATGAGGTGCGCCGAATACATACCTGGAAACTGCTTGATCCTATCCGAGATCCTATTTTCGCTACGGTCCGACGATGGGAATGGACGCACATTAACTCGATTGATGTGAACCTAGAAGGTGACATCGTATTCTCTGCGCGCCACAACGATCGAGTCTGCGTGATCGACAGCAAATCGGAAGAAATTAGCTTCAAGTACACTGAAACGCATGGTCAGCACCATGCGACATGGGTCAAGGATGGAAATATTCAGGTGTTCGATAACGGTGACTCCAGTTCGCGCATCATTGAAATTGACCCAAGTAAGTCGGAGGTCGTATGGGATTACCACGGGATCCCGTCCGATCAATTCTTCAGCGGACATATCTCTGGAGCGACCCGCCTAGGATCAGGAAACGTTTTGGTTTGTGAGGGCACCAGCGGGCGATTGTTTGAAGTGAATCGTGCGCATGAGGTTGTTTGGGAGTGGATCAACCCATTTCTAAACAACAACTCACGAGGAGAGGCCACCGTCAGCATCTATCGAGCGCATCGGTATCCTGTCGATCACCCGGCCTTGGTCGATAAAGACCTTGACCCTAACCGGTTCCGTAATTTAAACCAACTGAACGGTTTGACGTAGATCAGTACCACGAAGAATCCCGGACCGATCAGCGTACAACGGTCGGTTTGTTCACTAATACGACTCCGAGGACTATTAGGCCAAGAGCAATGACTGCACTAGGGTGAACGCTTTCTCCCAATATTTGATCAATCAAAAACAGTGAAATAAATGGCGAGAGAAAAATGAGCTGACTAATCTTTGCGACTTGTCGAGTACGAGATAGCGCTTGCTGCCATAGAAGAAAGGTAACCCCCATTTCGAAGAGACCAACCCAAACTCCAACCGACAGCGTTCGAGGGGTCAAGGGCGGGAAGCCATCGGTGGACCAACAAAGTAACCCGATGATTGGTGTGGCGACCGCAAACCCGATCAGCATGAGTGATGCAGGATGACATTCGAGCCGGATGGTGGCGAGCCAGTACAGTGACCACAACAACGTGCTGAGGAGCGCGAGCGTGATACCTCCGATGTCGAACGTGTCAAATCCGACACTCGCGCCCCGGGTCACGAGAATAACCACACCAACGTAGCTAACGCCGATTCCGATCAACGCCTTTGACGATAGGCGCTGCTTGAGTATAGGGATGGCGAGAATGGCTAGCGTTATTGCCCACGTGTAGTTCAGCGGTTGCGCTATCTGCGCGGGTAGCCTGTCGTACGCTTCGAACAGAATCAAGTAATACGCCAGTGGGTTCACTAATCCCAACAGCCCGGCTCGAAAGTAGACGGATCTCGTGATTGGCGTCGGTGCGATAACGAGTTTCGAGACGGTGAAGAACGCTAAGGAAAATACGCTGCCAAGCCATAACATTTGAATAGGTGTAAGGAATGCGAGACCGAGTTTGAAAACAGTTGCCACGGTGGACCACAAAGCAACCGCGGCCAAGCCGAAAAGAATTGCTTGTGTTTCTCTGGAACGCACCACTTCGTCACATTATCTGAATTTGGTCGAGCATCCCATCTGCTTGATGGCTGGCGTTGTGGCGCGAGGGGATCTTCGAATTGGTGCGTCGCTTTTGGTTGAACGGAGGCGCCGAACACCGCACACTTAATTTGGTCAACTCAGATTTGATAGGAAGTGATATGGCGATTGAGGAAGGGGATAAACTCCCCGAAGCAACGATGCATACAATGCGAGATGGAAGACCGACGCCGGTCACGACGGCCGAATTGTTTGACGGCAAGAAGGTGGTCGTTTTTGCGGTTCCGGGCGCGTTTACTCCGACGTGTTCGCAGTCACACCTCCCGGGATACGTGGTCAATGCGGATGCGATTCGGTCGAAGGGCATTGATGACATCGTCTGTATCGCCGTCAACGATGCTTTCGTCATGGGGGCGTGGGGTGACGATCGGAACGCCGAAGCCATCACCATGGTAGGCGACGGCAACGGGGATTTTACTAAAGCTCTTGGTCTTGAGATGGATGGCAGTGGCTTTGGTCTTGGGACACGATCCCAGCGCTACGCCATGGTCGTTGACGACGGCGTTGTCTCGAATTTATCGGTCGAGGATCCCGGTCAATTTGAAGTCAGTAAAGCGGAGGCGATCCTCGAGGCCCTTTAATTCTGGCGATCGTGTTGACGCCATGACGAGATTGCGCTGACGTAAACCTGCTGGATGTGGATAGAAAAATAAACGTGAACAGGAGCGTGCGTTGTGTATGTAGTCCGTGTGTATACGGGAGACGATGGCGAGTCGCATTTTGAAGATGTAGCGATTGGTCTCGAAGATCGAGGCTTGGGCGGTCGAATCTCGAGGTTAATTCGGGGTAGCGGGGTCATGTTTCGGGAAGTCGATGCGACCTACGACCTTGATTTCCACAACGCGCCGCGGCGCCAGTTTGTCGTGAATCTTACCGGATCGGTGGATATCACGGTTGGGGATGGCACTATACGGCGACTCGGCCCGGGCGAGATTCTGCTCGCCGAGGACACGTCGGGCCGAGGTCACAAGAGTGCGGCGGTGGATGGCAAGTCGAGAACGTGTCTCTTTATACCCGTCGACGACGACGCTGAGGTCGGAATATAAGCATTGTCGGGTGCGAATTGAGTCATCTAAAGGGCTGGTGTACCGGCGAGGTCATCGCCAAGGCGCATGGCGTCTTGTAGAGAACCAAGCCGTCGAACCCAAGGTGTCAAGTCGTTGAGGGCAGGGGGCATATTGGCGGCGGCTATGCGTGCAGCGCTTTCATCCGAGTAAATACCAAGCAGTAATACGAAAAATAGTTGGTCGCCGTAGGCAATCCGCGTAGCGGATAGGCCCGGAATGTTCTTATCGCGTACGAATTTTTCTAGGGCCTCCTTGTTGGAGACAGCAAACAACTGCACAACAAAATAGTCGGGTGGTAGGTCGATGAGATTCACCGCATGGCCCGGTTTAAGTGCGAGGCGTCGGTAAAGTGGCGGTCCGATGTTAAGGTTGGGAGAGCGGGTACCTACGGTGTCACTGCTATCTACCACTTCCGGTATGTGCGTTTTTGGCAGTGTCCGATCTGGCTTAGGTGGCAGGGATCCCGATGGCCGTTTCTTTGTGCCATCTGGAATGTAGTCTTTGACGCACTCCCAGGTCTGATTTTCGACCCCCATGTCGCAAAACCAATTATCTTTGGGAGTAACGGGCACCGGAGTCTCAACCATGGGGTTGGTGGAGCCACAGCCCCCGAGCAATAGAAACGTAATCACAGAGGCCGTGGACCATCGCCAGATCATGGCGGACGACTGTGCCCATTCGTTTATGATCTGTCAAAAAATAGGAGCTGTTCAATGCCGATGAATTCTTCGACCGTGGGAAAGTCGACTAAGCGTTTTCGTCACGTTGCAGAAAAACGCTGGTTGATGTCCTACGCGGCGGGTATCGGAGAGATATCCGCGAACTACTACGATGTGACGAAGGGACTTACTGCGCACCCGGTTTTTTCTGTGTGCCCCGAATGGCCGGTGGTCCTCGATGCGCAACGGGTCGAGGGCTCAGAAAGCATGACGACGGAAGAAGCGCGTTCTGGAGTGCATGCTTCGCACGACGTTCTTATTCATCGCCCGATCCGACCAAACGAATCCCTCTACACGTGTGCCACAATTACTTCGGTTGAGCAGCGCAAAGCGGGGGCATTTCAGATGATGCGGCTCGAAACCAGGGATGAAGAATCGAATCTGATCGTATCCACCCACCAGGGTGGCCTCTCTCGTGGGGTGAACGTTGTTGGCGGGGATAAGGCGATCGAGAGTGCACCGTTGCTACCCGAAATCCCATCAGGCGCCCAAGCCGGTCGGCAGTTCACGATCCCTGTAAGCACGTATGCGGCGCATGTATACACGGAATGCGCGCGGATCTATAACCCGATCCATACGGATCGAGACGTCGCGCGGGCTGCGGGTCTGCCCGACATCATTCTTCACGGTACAGCGACGTTAGCGCTCGCTATCTCTTGCCTCGTCAACAACTTGCTCGATGGTGATGCCCACCGGGTTAAGCGATACG
>CEWR01070086.1_pt1 | contig 17630 bp, 11 predicted proteins | sample 356321 | NCBI WGS metagenome assembly CEWR01 (sample SAMEA2621551, study PRJEB7988) | marine metagenome | biome: marine biome (ENVO:00000447); feature: mesopelagic zone (ENVO:00000213); material: "saline water (ENVO:00002010), including plankton (ENVO:xxxxxxxx)" | depth 790 m
ACGAGGTGAAATATTGAAACTGAACACATCACAAATCCAAACTTTTCAACAGGTTGGATTTCTAGAAATCCAACATCGGGTGGTTGAGAACGATCATCTCCAGCAGTTGCGTCGATCGTACGACCAAGTGTTTGAGCAACGCTATCAGACGGCCGAGCAAGGTTGGCGAAATCTGTCGGTGACGGCCGACGCAACCGACCAACAACAGAACGAAATGTTGCAAGTGGCGGAGATGTGGCAAAAGAGCAACACCTTCCGTGAGTTACTTTATCATCAGCCATTACTCGATATTGCCACCAGTCTAATTGGACCAAATGTCCAGCTGTTTCACGATCAAGCTCTTTACAAACCGGCTAAAATCGGAGGTCGTGTCCCTTGGCACCAAGACAATGGCTACTGGCGTTGTCAACCGGCTGATTTGGTTAGTATTTGGATTGCCCTAGATGATGCTCATACTGCTAACGGTTGTATGAATGTCGTACCAGGTAGCCATTTAGAGAGGCAACCTAATCACAGTCGTGCCCAAGAAGAGGGACAAGAATTACCCGCCCTGTTATCAGTCGAAGTTGACGATAGTCAATCTGTTTCCGTACCACTCAAGGCTGGACACGCGATGGTACACCACTGCCTTACGTTACATCAAACACATCCAAATAGATCAAACCAAGACCGCCGAGCGATGGTGATACACTACATGCCAGTGGGCACAAGAAACGGTGAAGGCATTCTGTTGAAAGACAACCTCGTGTTGTGTGGCCATAACCCACATACCGCCTGATCAACCAGAAGATTCTAAATAACCTGAGCTTGTATTAAAATCAAGGTCAAGCCAACAGCCTATATTTTTATACCGACCAATGAAAGTATCTATATTATCTATCGGATGAATACGAATACCTCAATCGGTGTAAGGAAAAGTAAATCGATCTATAAAGCAATCCTTGTTGGTTGTATTCTCATCCCGTTCAACAGTTACTGGATTATGACCATTGAAATGGGACGATATCTAGCTTATCCAACCTGTATTTCTCTTTTTTTCAATGTAGTCTTTACCCTTTTTGTCCTGCAAGTGTTGAATTTGATCCTTGTTCGGTTATTGCCTCAGCTTGCTTTTTCGTCCCACGACCTGCTTATTATCTATACCATGCTATCGATTGCTTCTGGTATCAGCGGCTTGGATATGATGCAGGATGTGGTGTCAAACTTGGGGCATGCGTTCTGGTATGCAACGCCAGAAAATGATTGGGAACAGCTTTTCTGGCGCTATTTACCTAAACACCTTATTGTTGATGATTTAAAGGCACTTAGGGGCTATTACGAGGAATCTTCGAATTTGCTCATTCCACTGCATTTCCGCGCTTGGTTCGTTCCTTGCTTGATGTGGACAGGGTTTATCAGTCTCCTAGTTTTAATGATGACCTGCCTCAATGTTGTTCTACGCAAACAGTGGATAGAACGCGAAAAACTAAGTTATCCCATTATTCAACTGCCACTGGAAATGATACGTCACCGAGATTTAAGCGGATTGTTTGGCATTCGAGTGCTGATAATTGGATTTTTGTTGGCAGTAGGTATCGACTTGTTAAACGGACTGGGTGTTTTTTATCCAGTGATCCCGCAAATTCCTATCCGCGGATAGGACCTTAGACAACTGTTGACTGAGAAACCATGGTCAGCGGTTAGCTGGTTCCCTATCCGATTTTACCCTTTCGTCATTGGTCTCGGATTTCTGATTCCTTTAGACCTTTCCTTTTCGTGTTGGTCTTTTTATTTGATATACAAATTGCAATTGATCATTGGTAGTGCTGTGGGGCTACGGAGTTTGCCGCGTTTCCCATATGGCAACGAACAGGCCGTGGGAGCTTATATCGGATTATGCGTATTGGCCTTGTGGGGTAGCCGTAGGCACCTCTGGTCCATATTCAGAAAAGTGCTTGTTCTTTCGTCTCCACTGGATGATACTCACGAACCGATTCGATATAGAACAGCGACTCTGATTATTATCGGAGTCGCCGTTTTGTTATTGTTCTTTTGCGTCAAGGCAGGATTAACACTTTGGGCATCGGGTATTTTTCTGGTCTCCTTTTTCTCGATTTCGATTGCCATTACCCGTATGCGGGCTGAACTCGGAACACCTGTGCATGACTTGTGGTATGCGGGAGCCTCGGGGCCCGATACAATCATGGTGAATATTTTTGGCACGAAAGGACTGGGACCAGCAAACCTGACCACCATCAGTTTGTTTTATGGTTTCAACCGCGACTATCGGAACCATCCCCAGCCGCATCAGTTGGAAGGCTTCAAAATGGCGGAATTGATGAAGATCAAGAGCAACAGTATATTTATAGCAACAATTCCCGCCATTGTTATGGGCTCGTTTGGCTCTTTTTTTACTGTATCTTATCATGACCTATCGCATGCCGGGTGCCCACGGGATATTCGTCGGTCGAGAAGCCTTCACGCGATTAGAAGGGTGGCTCAATAGTCCAGTGGGTACTGATTATCCTGGTCTGGGGTTTATGGGGATGGGTTTTGCCTGGGCACACACTCTCATGTTGCTGAGAACCCGTTTTTTAGGCTGGCCTCTACATCCGCTCGGGTATGCGCTCTCCGGAAGTTGGTCAATGAATCTAATCTGGTTTCCGCTTTTTCTGAGTTGGTTAATCAAGTGGATTGTGTTGAAGTATGGCGGGCTGAAAGCCTACCGGCAAGGCGTACCATTTTTTCTTGGCTTAGTCTTGGGTGAATTTGTGATGGGGAGCATATGGATGGTTATCGGTCTGTTAGGAAATTCGCAAACGTATGCTTTTTGGATTTGACTGTTCAATCTGTCGTCAATTTTTTTGCAAACCTGTTGAGTTTGTTTCTGGTAAAAAACGGAAGTTGATAGCTGTTCAACTTAAACTGATTTGTTAACTGGCTTAGTAAGGATTCGGGGAAAGATGGTTGCAAACATTGATAACTACCTGTCCATTATTTGTCATTATTCTGCCGGTCCAGTTGGGTAGCATAACCCATAGTAAAGTCATAGATTTCTGGAATCATTGACAATTTCTATTGATACCCGCGGAATAGATAACTCGTGTACGGGGTAATCAGGCGGGTATCAGCGCGTGTTTAATAACCTAGTTGGGGTTGGTCAGTATCCGTCTGGCACTTCATAGGCAGGACAATCCAATGGGGATTTTCTCTTACCCCATGAGTTATGATAGGCCCATGGTGGTCGCAAACCCCAGTATCTGCGGTGTACTCCTATATTCAAACATGGCAATACTCTCCCGTTAGAGCCTAAAACCCAAGCCACATAATCCATCTACGCTGATCTGAACTAGACTTCAAGCTGGTGTGAATAGGTTAATTTTTCCGCAGGTTTAGACTAACCTACCTTGATTACTGACTCTAAACTTGGGAAAGATTAGTACGGTAGGTTTATCTGATGATAAAGTCAGGTGCTAGTAGAAGAGATTCTTATTGTGACATCAGACTATCACATCCTTATTGCTCTTATGATATTAGAGGAAGCTTTGACTTATGATGTTAGAATAGGATTACTCAGACGGTGGAACTAATGTGAGTTATTCAAAATTCCCACTTCAACGAAGTTGGGCGATAATGCCAAGTAAGTAATCCTGCACCAGTTCCAATTGCTGCTCCTGCTAGTACATCTGAGAGGTAGTACCGTCCAAGGTAGACCCTCGAAATTCCAATGACTCCAGCACCAATGTAAAAAGGAATTCTTAACTTAGGATGCTGTTTCCCTAATATAGTAGCTAGAGTGAAAGCATTTGATGTGTGCCCTGATGGTAGCGCAGGAGTATCTGTGCCATATATATCAAGAGGACGGTGCCGGTTAATCAGCTTTTTTGTTGTATAAGTGATTAAGCCAGAACTTAAAAATGCGGATGATATTAACCGACCAGTTTGTCGTTTTTTTTCTATTCCATATGCTATGTTCAGAAGAGAAAATCCGAGAATAGTATACGAGTGGCCCAAATGCGTAATATTTCCCATCAACTTGTGTCCTGTTGATCTGAAATTCTTTTCTACATAAATTGCATCAAATATCGCTTGATCTAGCTTCAAAAACGTATTTTGGCCCGTAGCAGAAGTGAATGCACAAACAAAAAGTAGTGCAAATAATAATGCCGCCACTAATGTACGCTTGTTTGTAAAATAAAACATGCCTAGGGAATTTTCAATTCTAGTCCTCGTCAACGTAGGCTTTAATCCAATCAACTTCCAACGCAAAAGGAGTTTCATTCTTATCAGCAATGATGAAACCAATAGCACGAACCCTATTGCCCATAATTTCTGGAGAGACATTGGGCCGCCAACCCATAATTGACATCTGCATTTTCTTGAAAGGGACTTTTACTATTTGCCATTTTTCACTCGTTTTAAATTGGTTTTGCCATGTTCTTCCACGTTCTAGAGTCGTAACTAATATTGAATAGGATCGACCATCGCCACGTGTTTTGAGCATTAACCCGTCATAACCCGCTAGGAAAAAATCAGATATCTGGCTTCGAGCAGAACTAAATCCCCCATTATTTTTTAGGGATAGACGGCCCGAAAACCTCATAGTCTCTCGTTTGGTTCGTTCAACTTGGCCTTTTGAAATACCACCCATAACATTATCGTTGACTAAAAACCATTCAAATGCTGATTGGTCAGAAAAATCAAACACAATTTTGTTATCTTCAACACTCCTTCCTTCTTTAACAGCAAAATAGATTTCATCAAGTATGTATCTGAGTAACCAAGCACCATTTTTTGGATCTCGTAATTCTGCTTCTGTTATAGCGTTAGTTATCAAATTTTGACTCACAATTCTTTCAGTGAAGGCTGCTATGGCTTGCAATGTGATATTGTAAACGGCCCTACAGGCAGAATAAGAACCTGAATTGTAGAGCGGCACACCAAGATTTATAGATTTGTCGATTAAGGTTGTAATTTGATCCCTTTGTAAGTTCTTAGTGTCAGTTTTCTGTTGTTTAGAATCAGAAACAAGTGGAGCAGAGAGAAAGAGATAGATGGAAACAAAAAACATAAGACAAGTAAGTGAATAGTAAGATTTATTCATGGTATGAAACGTAGTTAAAAAGTTCAGATCCCAATGGTAAGAAATCTATATGTTGTGAATCTTTTCGAAGATATTGGATTTATGGAGTACAACCGTGCTACTGTTGGGGATCTCACATTTAATTAACTTCTACCGAAAACGAAGTCAAACCTAATTTTATCAATTGGTATTAAAAGACTTTATAAAGAATCAAATAATCGAAACGTGAGTAAAGAAACAGTTGTAGGCAAAAAAATGCATCTATAATAATAAGCTAGTAATCTTTGGCTTTTTATGACGAATTGATACTGAGGTAGAGTCATATTTTAAAGCGATTATGTGACCTCTTTACGGGTTTGCCATCCAGTTTGGCTAAGAACTAGGTACTAGCCCAGGTCTCAGCTATATCGCAGAATATCCTGTCGTTCTTGAGATAAGCCTACTACTAAGAATTTGATTGACACAGCGAGCCTCCACTTTGGGTGCTATGCGCCCGACTTGCCGTGAGCGATTCCTGCCAGCGGTCCCACTACTTTACCCCGATACGGCAATCGTGATAGAATGCCAAAGTAAGTCCCTTGATGTTCGAATTCACGTAAGGGTACAGAGTTCGCTCAGCATTTGTATTAAGAACTGGAAGGCAGAGGCTGTCAGCATGTCGATCTGTACCGAGAATCCGCTATAGGGGGGGGGCGCTTTTAAGCGATGGCAAATGGTCAAATCAAGGCGGTAGAAATGACGACAAAGGCTGAACCAATCCTTTTGATGTGGTTCATATACCCTTAGGTGTGAAAACATACGCTTAAAACTACTGTAAGGAATAGAGGTTAAATAGGAGGAGACCCATGTCCAATCCATATTTATTGGAAGGAAAGAAGGCCTTCGTTACGGGTGGGAAGCGCCGGATCGGACGCGGCATTGCACTTGCGCTGGCCGAGGCAGGCTGCGACGTTGGAATCAATGACCTCACACTTGATCAGGACGGTGAAGAGACCCTGCGTCTGATTCGTGCGTATGGTAGGGAAGCCGAATTTTTCGAGGGAGATATCTCGGATGCGTCGCAAGTGGTGCGGATGTTCGTACTGTATCTACAAAGGTTTGGCCGCATCGACATTCTCATCAACAATCCCTATGGAGGTATAGGTCAAGGGTTTCTTGATCTGACCGAGGAAAACTGGGACTTGAACCTCGACGTGGGACTCAAGGGGTTCTTCCTCTGTAGCCAGCAGGCGGCGCTGGCGATGGTCGCACAAGGCGACGGGGGGTGTATCGTGAGTACATCATCCGTCCACGGTCGACGCGCATGGAAAGGTGATACCGCCTATGGCGCAGCCAAAGCGGGTGTTATTCGTTTGACGGAGAGCATGGCTATCGACCTTGGCGAGTATGGTATTCGCTGCAATGCGATCCTGCCAGGGCACATGGATACCACCCATGTTCTGGGGACAACCGCTCCTAACGTGGGTAGCATCGATGGTGAACTCTATAACTCCGTCCCCTTGCGTAGGCTGGGTACGCCAGAAGACATAGGTCGTGCGGTCGCCTTCTTGTGCTCGCCTGCAGCGGGATGTATCACCGGAGTTGCACTGGCTGTAGACGGAGGGTTGCTAGCCACGGCATGAGGGTTGGGTCAAGGATCTTCTTAGATTAGTATGATTCAGACAATATGAAGTGGGATATGAAAAAGAGTCTAGTGTTCATTGTTATCGAGAGTTACAAATGACATATGTTTCAGATGTGGAAGCCGCGTTTGATCTTGCTACTAGGGATGGTGCGGAGGTCCTCAGCACGGATACAGATGGGTTGACGCTGCGTATTCTTAGCCACAAGAATGCCGCTACCGTGATGACGCAGATTTAGTTGCCTTTCTGTGCAGGGATGATTATTACAACGAATTTAGTCAAGATGAAAGAATTGCTGAGTTAATTATCAAAAAAAAACGAGATGGTCCGATTGGTGTTGTTGCTCTTAAATTTCATAAGAAACAAATGCGCTTTTCAGATTATTTTTAAAACTCGCTAAACTAAAAAGTCAAGACTGATAGACATAGAGACATCTCCTCGGGCAATGGCGATGAATGATTTAGGAGCGGTATCAAAATCCAACTGCTAACGTTATTTAATCTGAGGTTGACCGTTAGCTCCATGATCTCTTAATTCTTTTGGGCAGTTCGGAAAGCAGGAGTGTTCGTCCCTCGAGGACTAAAGAATTGGGTTGGGTAATGATGATGATCTTGGACATTGAAACAATAGAAAGATTTTTAGTTAAGTTCCTCTAGGATGTATGTAGTAGATAACTTCTTTGACAGAAAATTCGCGTTTTGACTCATTGTGTTATGTGAAAAAATACTACCAAGTGTGGATTGTTTTAAAATCACAGTTTTATGAGTTTAGAATAATTCCTCTAAGGCTTAATCTGTCCATTATCGCTAGTTAATTCAGATTTCTAGTAATGGTCATTTTTGTGTTCAGGAGGGTCTTCCGAAAAGTCTTGTTGTATAGTTTTATTTTGGAGGAGTGGATGTAGTATGTCAGTTTATTTATCCTCGAAAAAAACATTTATTCTGGTTAAAATAAGTATGTAGATAGTGAGAAAATCCCTAATTAAAAAAACAATTCTACACTACGGGTTAATCTGAACCGAATACGAAAGCAGAATATTACGATAAGCTGGTAACTTTCCAAATCGCGAGCGGTACCATGACTAATTCATCATAGTTAATTGGTATTAAGGTTTTTTATTAATAAGGGAAACCTAACCATGAAAAATTGGCTTAAGCGTCTCGTCGGCAATGATTCTTGTGAAGTGCACTTCGAAGGTGGTCCAATAGTAGTGGTAGATTCTGGGACAACCATCATGGATGCAGGCAAGCAGGTGGATGTCGAGATAGACAGCTTTTGTGGTGGAAATTGTTCTTGTAGCACGTGCAAAGTGATGATTTCAGATGGTGCTAAATGCCTCAGTAAGGTTTCTGCTGAAGAAAAGACGGTGTTAGGGCAAAAAATGGTAAGTGAGGGCTATCGCCTATCTTGCCAAACAAAGGTACAAGGTATAGTTCATGTCAAAGTCCCCAAATATTTTTAGAAAATCATGATAACCTCAAAAGTAACTTCTTCCATAATTTTCACCCGGTTAATAACTGGTCTAATTATGATGGCCTATTGCTTCGGTCACATGATCAATCACTCTCTTGGTATTATCTCGGTAGAGACAATGGACTTTTTCAGGCAATATTTCATGGCTTTCTGGCGTGCACCTGGGATCTATTGGCTTATGCCTATATCTATTTTACTTCATGCTGGAGCTGCTTTGTTCACTTTCCTTCATCGTAGATCTCTGCATGGTCTTACTATTACTGAAAAAGTACAGTTTGGTTTAGGGTTGGTATTTCCCTTCTTACTCTTTATTCATATTTCTTACGGCCGCATTGGTTACCACGTCAATGGTCGTCCACTGTATTATTCCAACTTCTTTCATACTATCGAGGAGGACGGTATCCTTGTTTTCTTTTTAGTTGCCTACTCATTGCTGCTAGGTATGGTATGGGGGCATGGTTGTATAGGCTTGCATCGCTGGTTGTCTCTTAAGCCTTGGTATAGTCGATTCTGGCTTGCATGTTACACATTAGCTATAATGCCATATATTACATCTATGATAGGTATAGTTGTAGGATACCGCGAAACATCACTTAGAAAATCCGATCCCAATTGGCTGTTAAGACTCGATGAGCAAGCACAATGGTTGACTCCAGAAGGAACTCCAATGAGCTCTGAGGAAATAGATCATATCATTATGCCTTTCGCATTCCAGCTAATTGGAGCTTTTTTCGCTTCGGTCATGCTTGGTGTAATCATAAGGTTAATATGGCTACAAATAGAAAAGCGTCGATCTACCATCGAGGTTCGTTATAGTGATGGAGCGAACATAAAGGTTCCTTCCGGTACTACCATTCTGGAAGCAAGTCGTTTGGCAAATGTATCACATGCCTCGATTTGCGGAGGACATGGCCGTTGTTCGACTTGTCGTACACGCATCTTAATTGGTCATGATGGAATTGATTCTCCAGTGGGAGAAGAAGCAAAAGTTCTTCAGCGGATTGGTGCTGCACCAAACATTCGCTTGGCATGTCAAGTTAAACTTCAAGATGATGTATATATCCATCCTATGCTAAAGCATGCCAATCCTACGGATGGACATCCCCGCCCAACATACGTTGATGGGGAAGAGGTGGATGTGACACTATTGTTTGCCGATCTAAGAGGCTTTACTCAGATGGCAAACCAACGTCTGCCATTTGATGTAGTTTTCATCCTGAATCAGTATTTTGAGTTGATGGGTGAAGCTATTGAGTCTTCAGACGGTTATCTCGATAAGTTTATTGGAGATGGAATTATGGCAATTTTCGGTATGCGCAGTGGGACCGAAATTGGTGCAAAACAAGCTATTAGTGCATCTATTAAAATGGGACAACAACTAGAAATATTGAACTCGCGTTTGCAAGAGGAACTTGACAGCCCCCTTCAAATCGGTATTGGGTTGCATCGTGGTAACGCTATTGTAGGAAACATGGGATATGGAGAAGCCATGGCTGTTACTGCGATCGGCAATACTGTCAATGTGGCTTCTCGTCTGGAAGGTGCTTGCAAAACTATGGGTGTACAGTTAGTAGTATCAAAAGGAGTCCTTGATGCTGCCGGTGTTGAGTTCCCAGACATTAAACAAACAGAGGTCGAAGTTCGTGGAAGTGAAAAACCTATATCTGTTTTTCCTGTCAAGGATGCAGCAACTTTGAAACCAATATCAATTGGGACCTAATTTTTTCACTTAACTACAATCCAATTTTCAGCTAAATTATTGATACCTTGTAGGAAGAAAAAAACTAGTGAAGATTGCCCTTGTCCTTACTAGAGTCTAATATGCTACGGTGGCCCAAACCTCGGTATCTGCAATTTACACCTATACTTCACCCAGCAATCTCTCCAGCTGGAACCAAAGCTACACAATCCATCCATGATCGCCTGAGGTAGGTTTCAGGTCGGTGTGGGTAGTTTTATCCTTTGTGTATTACAGGCTCAGACTGACCTGCCTCTTTACCGAGACATCCCAATCGTACTTAACACCCACCAACCAAATCCAGTACAGTTACACAATTCACCTATCTTCGGGTTGATTGTGATGAAACACTTGCACCTTAAATAACAAAGGATTGCATTATCGTATTCAGCCTGATTTAGCCTTTCTCAGAAACCCTTCACATGCATGTCTTCTCAAGATAGCTATGTTGTTTGACTGGTTTGTTAACTTTTTTGTCTGAGATCCTAATGTTTTCTTCTTCTAGACGAAATAGTGTTTTCCCTTATATCTTGTTGTGTGTAAAAAGGATCTGTTACCCACACAGGTCTCTTTTTTTTATTCTAGCTAAAGGTAGATTAGATACTCTTGAGATAAAGCTTTCCACTAGAAGCCTGATTGACACAGCGAGTCTCCACCGTTGGGTACCATGCGTCTGATTGGCTGCGAGCAATTCCTACCAGCAACCCCACCGCTTCACCTTGAAACTGTAATCATGTTAGAATGCCAACCCAAGTACCGCAACTTCAGCGAAGACAAGCAGTCAAATCAAAGCTGTAGGAAATGTCGACATCTTGAAAACAGAAATGACTGGTAAATTTTCATTGCAACTTACCCTTACCTCCATCTTTGCTAATACTCAGTATTTCTTTATTTGCCTAACAAATAGATATTAGCCAAAATTTAATGCTGAATCCCATTCAGGCTACAGCGGAAAATCTAGCTTGTTTCGAATCCGAAAGAAGGGGGATGAAATCGTATTTTCAGATGAGGTGTGACTGTTTTGGGGTAGCATCTGACTGATCGTCCTTTAATCAGGATAAATTTAATGATGCTGGTCAGTATCTAACCTGTGGATACCGGGAAATAATACTTCAGCAGCCAACTTCCATCATGATTAACCTCTCTGCTAACAGTTTGTGGTAAGCATGGATCAATGGAACAGAAATATCAAGCACTGAGAAATGACCGATTGTTGATTTGCCTGTTGAAACCAACTGGAGGGTAAATTTACGAATCTCTCCTTCTCAAGCAGTCTGAGACCTTTAGTGAAAACAATACGCTAAAAAGGGTAGTCAGAGATGGATGGAGCAAACCGATTGCAGAGGCCACTATTCGGCCACAAAGTGGATATGATCAGATGGATAATAAGGGGAATTACTCTCTGCTTTTAAATGCTGCTTATGATAGATTGCATTTGTCAAGCATTTAAATGTGAATGGAAAACCCTTAATAACCTGAGCTTGGGCACTGAACGTTCAGTCAACTTTGATCTGGAAAAAGGTTTTAACACCATTAGTGGGTCGGCATTGATGTTAGATCAAGCACAAAGTCCTTAGGTTAATATCAATGTGCAAGCTATCTGGCTTGGTAGCTTTGTTGATCAAGAAGAAATTTTGGAAACAGTCAAGACTAATGAACGTGGTTTTTATCAGTTCAGTAATTTGCGAGTTGGTCGATACAAGATAGTTTGCCACACGGCTGATAAGCTAATTGGATATACAGATCATAACCAAATACCAACAAGGGGAAATTTTTGATTTTGAAGTTGAAAACCAATATTTGGGTAGATGTCACGAGGAGTGGCTGTATGAAGAAGAATAGCCACATAGGCGAATCCTGAAGTTGGGTTCACGGTTGTGACATAATTAAATTAGAGGCAGATTAATGATGAAAAATATGACCCTATTAATAGTGATTTTCTGTTGTCTTCTTGGTTGTGAGAAAGAGGATCAGCAAACTGACATGGATCGAGAGGTCTACTGGCCGAAGGATGGTACTATCATGCGTTTGATTCCTGCTGGCACCTTTGAAATGGGTGATCAGGACCTTTATCCCGAAGCCAAAGTGAAACTTGAAGGCCAAAGCGGCGAAAATCCGCCACGTCCGGTTCACACCGTTGAACTTGATGCCTTCTATATGGACATTTATGAAGTCACTATAGAAAAATACAAGAAATTTACCAGTGAAACAGGGCATATCTTCCGGATATCAGGCCAAGGTACTGAATTGTCCAAATTAGCTCCTACTGATCAGCATCCAGTTATTTATGTTTCTTGGTATGACGCCAAGGCTTACGCCAAATGGGCGGGTAAACGGTTGCCTACTGAGGCAGAATGGGAATACGCTGCGCGCGGAGGATTAGTTGGCAAGAGGTACCCATGGGGACATGACCCACTAGATGGAACGCAGGCGAACTTTGCAGATAAGAACGTGCATCCTATTTATGAGTATCTTGGTTACAACTTGGTATCCTTGTATAGTCAGGCTGTATTGCGAAGACCTGACATCGCAGACGCCGAGAGAGAACTCATCCTGAAGTTGTTAAATAGTCCTGATGGCATAGACGCTGTTTTACGGAATACTGATCTGTTCCGCGCGACTAGCAAGGATATCTTCCGCATTCTATACGTAGATGATGGTCATGCGATTCTGGCCCCTGTTGCGAGTTACCCTCCCAATGGCTATGGCCTCTATGATATGGCTGGGAATGCTGCAGAGTGGACTGCCGATTGGTATAGTCGTGGCTATTATACGCGTTCACCGAGGGAAAATCCGGCAGGGCCTAAAAACGGCACCTATAAAGTGATGCGGGGTGGAGGCTACCTCAGAAATGCGATTGAACAGCATGTAGCTCGGCGTGACATGCGCCGTCCGGAGACTGATTTCAGTTATGTCATCAGTTTTCGCTGCGTTGCAGATGTGCAGTAGGATATCTACTATACATATTTGCTGAGTTGTTTGTATTTAAGCCAGAACATTTCATGAATTATGAAGAATCAGAGATGGCTAGATGTGTTGTAGCTAAGTGTAAGGCAATTGCTCGACCTACACCTTGGCCCGGTACTTGGAACGATGGCATAATTTTACCATGAATGACAGATAGTCTAAGCCTTGATCAGAAGGAATCAATGTTCTTATTACGAGAGCCTCCAGTGCATTTCTGATTTTTCTACTAGATGATTACTTTTGTAAAACCAGGTTGAAGAAATTAAGTTCGCACATGTGAAATCGTATTTTCTTGGAGTATTACTCACCAAACAATAATAATCTGGGATGGGATCTCATAATTATTCTTATCCTACCAACTGACTTCAACAGTTTCAAAATTTAATTAACACTGTTAGTTAAGTGCTCCATAGATCAGTCATCAATTCTAGAAGTTGTATTTCAATGAAACTTGAACATGGGAAAAGCTTTCCAGATCATTGAACCGATCTTCAAGTTCGTTTTCATTGCCAAAAAACTGGGTGAGACCAAAATTAACAGCCAAGTTCTCACCAAGAGAATAATCCATTTTTCCATCCAGCATAAAACTATTCATCTCAAGATTGTAAAACGTATACCCGCTTAATTCCAAGATATTATCCATGAATGCTCGTGACAGTGAAATTAGGAAGCCTCGGTCGGCAATGATGGTAAAGGGCATACCCATCATTGTAGTTTGGTTGACTTCGGCCCCATCCATTTTTAATATTTTACTTCCAAGCAACTGACTTGACACAGTTATATCAAAAGGGGTTGAAAACTCTGCTTGGAATGCGTATTGTCTGTATTCTGCTTCAGACTCTAATAGTATTGGTTGAGTGTAATCCCCGCTTAAATCGTTTCTAGTTTTAAAGTAAGCTACCTCACCGCGAAAAGTGATGCCATGGTAAAAAGTGACTCCATCCAACCCAAGCACCTGAGTTTTTCTGTAGCCAAAGTAAGGGATAACGGAAAAGTCCTGGTCTAAATCATAGACCGATAACGAAAAAGTCCGATCCCTAGTTATCAAACCGCTAACGGATAAATCGCCATTTTTCAGATTGATCTGCCATTTTCCTCCAAACTCAAATGGATTTTCAACTTCCACTACATTGTCTCTCGGGTCCAGAAATTCTGTGAATTGTGAAAGGGGGAAATCCGGTTCGTCGAAAGGGATACGGTTACCAGTGTGCTGAGGAATGACAACTGCTTCAAAATTCCACCAGTCGGAATAATATTTAAGATTAGCTGACAGAACACCGATTTTCCGGTTCGAGCCAGGCTGAAAAATGTAATAATAATCATAAGGATTCAAGTTGTCAGTTGGATTGTTCCCGTCAACTGCACCCCAAGCGTGGATCTGTTTGCCCAGTTTAACTTCTCCCCAGCTCGGATACCAAGCTAAATAGGCTTCCCGAACATCCACTTTTGCTTCGTTGTTGGTCCAGCGGTACTCCAAGGCTGTATTTGTTATTAAGTCTATATTTCCCTTGGAAAATCCTAGCTGATATTCTACCAGTCTGAATGGCAAAGATATTTCTGCCTGGTCCAATATACGAATCATTTTATACAATTGAATATAGCCGGAATAGTTTATTTGTCCGAATATTGGATTAATAAACATCAACTGCGGCAACAAACCTAGCAGAAGTAGACGTAATTTTCCCAAAAATCATGCTCCAATCGTCACCAACACTATTTTCAATGGAGTGGGCTTTTCATTATTAGATACAATACGATTTATTTTGGAGATGGTTATACTTTTCCATTCATCACGTTTACCAATGTGTCAAGCAGAATTGTATGTTCACTCAAACCTTCACCCTAGATAAACATCAAAAAGATATTTTTCCCTATCTTTTTGATCGACGTTTTGCTGACAATTACGGCACATTATTCCTTTCTTTTCAATTAAAGAGCTCATTGCGGAAATGTCAATTCCTAGGTAGTCGCTTCAAATTCTTTTCATGGAATAATTTTTCGTCAATACCTGTATCCACTTGGATGTGATCAAACTTAATGTTAGTAGTATGATTCCTCTGCACATCTTTGACGGAGATTTCCTTGATTACATAATAATCCTGTATCTTTTCAAAGACAAAAGATTTCACTTTTTTAAGCTCACCTCGCTTATCATAAGATTCTTCCTTGAAAGGCACAAGACTGTCTTTAATTATCCAGTTCACATGGTGTGAGTAGTTGGACCTAACTTTAGGTTTTGGTCTGATTTCCAAGACATAGCAATTATGCCCATTAACAATTTCATTTTTGAGATGCTCATAATTATTCTCATTAAGGTTACGGTTTGTGAGGTCCTCGTAACTTAGATCAGAGCTCATGAAGGAATCGCCTTTCTTGGTCGAGGCGATGCGCCGCACCTTTTTGAAGGCTGGGAGCCACATCCGAATTTCATTCTCCTGGCTTTCATGCTCAATTTTCAAGAATGCAACACCCTTATCATCTTTCGGTTCCAAAAACCAGATGATCCGCTTTTTATTGCCATCGATAGATTTCAATCTCATAACACTGGTTCGGGTCTTCCCTTTTGAATTCGTCAATACCATAGTCGCTGTACTAGATATATCCTCAGGCTGGAGTCTATCATCAACCATCTTGGCGATTTCAAATCCGGTTTGGGCGAAGAACAAAACCGATAATATCAATGATAGTATTAGTTTATTCATTGTTAGTTTCCCTCAATTAGTTTGCTGTTAATTTTTTCTTCATCAATTCAGCGGTGACCGCTAGTGTTGTCAACGTCCCCACGGACGTGGATACCATAGCAAAGATGAGCAGACCACCGATGTACTGGATAGGAACAAAGACCGAAAACAACAGGGCTCCAAACCCCATATTCGATACTGCGTCTAGAATGATGGGATAACCCACATCTTCGACAACTTCACGCGTCAGACTATCAGAGGGAATACCGCTTTTTGAAATATTGCGATACTGTGCGATGTAATGAAGGGGAAAATCGACACCAACGCCAATGATGATGGCAGATAGGATTGCAGTAATATGGGAAAGGTCGACGCCAAACAGGCCCATCATTCCAAAATTCAAGATAACGGCAGAAACGAGGGGCATAATAGAGAGTAATGCCCACAGGCCTTTCTTGAAGAAGATCCAAGAAATCAGAAAGATCATGAGAATTGAAACCACTATACTGGTAAACGCCGATCTTATGACCAGGTACACCAGTTCGCGCATGATGACCAGAATCCCCGTAATAGTTGTCTTGATCTCATTCCCAGCGATGGACTGAATCATTTCTTCAGTATCCCGGACAAACTCGACAATCATAGTCGTAGTAATCTGCCCCATGAGCGCTGTTATCAGTCCTGTATTATACTCGTAATCAATCAGCGAATTGAAATCGTCTAGATCACCAGACATGGAATAAAGCGTAAATAGGTTGTTCACTTTTTCCCTCGATTCCGGAATGGTCTCAAATTCCGGATCATCATCCATGACTGTTCGATGCATTTGCTTGATAATGTCCACAATGGAGAACGTCGAGTATACATTCGGATGCGAATCAACAAACTCCTGAATTGCCTGCATTTTGCTCAAGGTATCAGGAGATTTCAGATTTCCTTCGACCCTGATATCGATATCCATCACTCCAGTCATTTCCTGATTCATGAAATCGATACTGTCGCGAATTTCAGATCCTGGTTTGTAGAATTTGGTGAAATCGACTTCCACTTCTACAAATAGTATACCAAATGCTGCGATAAGGACTATCCCCACTCCAAGCGCTAGAATCACCTTCTGATAACGGATAATGTTCCTTCCATACACGTTTACTATTTTCTCAATGAAACTTAGATGCGTAATCGCCTTAGACTTCAAGTCCCATTTGCGATGGACGATCATGGCAGGCAGAAACAGTGATGACAGAAGCCATGCCCAAGCAATGCCGAGCGAAATGGTGATACCATAACCGGTGAATTGTTCGATGGGAGCAAAGATCAAAGACAGGAAAGCCGCGATGGTAGTAAGGCTTGTCAGGAATACTGGCAATAAGAGCCTATCCATGGTTACACGGATAGCGTCCTCTACATGCTTTCGCTTCCGTAATTCCCGGAAGAACTTCGTCAGGATGTGAACTCCATCTGCGGCAGCGATTGTCATCAGAATGATTGGCATAGTGGAGTTCATCATAGTGAAATGGAATTTTTCCGAACCGGTCAAAGTCACGACCCACCCCATAAAGCCCATCATCGACACAAGGGCAATAACGACCACCCCCCAGACCAACGCGACGGCGGTAACACTGCGGAAGTTCACAGCCAGAATAGTGATCAATATCCCTATGCCAAGTATCATCAGAATTAGGACATCTTCTAGAATAAGTGTAGGGAGAGTTCCAAAAAGATAAGGAACACCACCGTAATAGATCTCGTAATCACCGAGGAATCTGCCCGCAATTTCCACCATTTTGTCCCGCAGGATGTTATTACCTACGTCTGTTTTGGGTCTTATCATGATATTCACATAATCATTATGACGCCCCACCATCCGTTTCTTCATGCTGGGGTGTTTGTCGAGGTATTGCTCAACATCCCGTGCTTCATCCGCAGTCAGATTTCTGGAAGACTGAAGATTGTTGATTTCGAGCAAGCCTTCGTCACTGTTCATCCGATGCATCGTTGATATGGAAATGACTTCGTCCACTTCTTGAAGCTTTTCCAGGGAATGGCTTACATCCCATAGAGATGCCAACAATTTCTCATCGAAAACC
>CEWR01159543.1_pt1 | contig 17609 bp, 14 predicted proteins | sample 356321 | NCBI WGS metagenome assembly CEWR01 (sample SAMEA2621551, study PRJEB7988) | marine metagenome | biome: marine biome (ENVO:00000447); feature: mesopelagic zone (ENVO:00000213); material: "saline water (ENVO:00002010), including plankton (ENVO:xxxxxxxx)" | depth 790 m
CACATATCTGAGCTGCCATCCTGGGAGACCAGGCGCAGAGAGTCGTCAGCAGCGGACGTGTGTCAAGCAATGCTGAACGCTGTGCCGGATGTGCCTGGGACAGTCATCATTATTGAGTCCACGGCGAAGGGCGTGGGCAATCTATTCCACCAGATGTGGATGCGGGCAATCAAGAACGAGCGCGGCAACACCTTCGTCCCGATGTTCTTCTCGTGGAAAGATAACGCCGAGTACAGCTCCCCCCACCCAAACCCGGAGATACGGAAGGAAAGGGCATGGCTGGGGGAGCGGCTGAAGGAAGCTCACGAGTCGGGGGATGTTGAGGTTATGGCCGACATGGCCGTCAGGCTTGAGTACAGCCAACTACAAGCAGAGCGTGCTGTGGAGTTCGGCCTCGCGCCCCCGAAGATCAGGTTCTGGCAGCAGACACTGGTCAACAAGTGCAACAGTGATCAGGACAGGTTCGACGAAGAGTGGCCGCTGAGTTGGGAGATATCGTTCGTGAGCTCTGGCCGGAGCGTGTTCTCTGGTCAGATGATACAGCGGCGACTTGCCCAGGTGCAGAAACTCAAGCCCCCCACATCCGGCAGCCTGATTATGGAGGAAGGGAAGCCGCGAATTATTCGAGATGGCGGCGGGTGGGAGTTCTACAAGCTACCACAGAAGGACCATCGCTACGTCCTTACCGCAGATGCTGCGGGCGGGGGCCGCTCGGTAGACGATGACTTTGCTGCCATCCAGGTGTTTGACAGGGTTACCAAGGAGCAGGCCGCAGAGTTCTACTCCAAGGTGACGCCCGACTTTTTGGCAGAGCAGCTTGCGGTCGCCGCCATGCTCTACAACGAAGGCATTATGGTGCCCGAGTGCAACAACCATGGGCTGCTGGTGATTCACTACCTTGTCAGCCACCATGCCCAGCGCATGCTGTATCGCCGCTTCTCGGAGCCCGGTAAAATTGCTGGCACAGAAACCAACAAGCTTGGGTACTCAACAGACACCAGAACACGGCACTACATGTTCGGTTTGTTTGAAGGTGCTGTACGCCGAGGCGAGTTGACTTTATACTCTCAGCGTTTGCTGGGGGAAATGTTGACCCTCATCCGCAATAAGACCAGCGGCAGGCCGGAAGCAGCCTTTGGATATAATGACGATGCTTCTATTGCCATGTGCATTGCGGTAGATGTGGATAAACAACTTGCGGAGCAAGGCGTATCGGCAATCGAGGACAAGCCAAAAGAATCATTCAATCGCTCTGGACACGGGTTCGCGCAGCCGTTCAACCCGAAGGTGGCAGTGGACTACCTGGAGGACGAGGAGGCGATTCCATGGTTCTAGACCACCTGAAGCTGGCGGCAGAGGCATTCGCAAAGGGGCTTGCTGTGCGTGCAGTGGCATTTGCAGAGGACGGCTCCGAGGAGCCAGAGCCAGAGGCAGAGGTGGAGCCGCCGGCTCCTGACCCACTACCAATGCCCACACCGACCCAGCTACCCACAATCGCACAGACAATCCCGCTAGAGGCTGGCGAGAACACCAGCGACTTTCTCGAGTGGTGGAAAGAGCAGGAGATGTTGCGACAGTTCCACCCAAACTCACCGCTAATAGACAACGACTATGACCGCATGCAGGTTGACTCACTCCCACCTATCCAGGGAATTAAGCTTTGAACATCATCGAGGTTGAGCGCGGGCAAGACCGCAAAGAACAAATCGGCTCGCAGATCATGGCCATGTATCGGGACTCAAAAACCATGAAGGCCGAGCTGCACGATGAGTGGTGGACGCATCACGCCTTCTACGATGGGAAGCAATACATCACATACCGGCACGGCAAGCCGCAAGAGCCGAAGGCCCCCTCCTGGCGCATCCGGCTCGTGAACAACTACTGCCAGCCCATAGTCAACACGGTGTGCGCCAAGCTTACGCAGCAGCGTCCTGGGTTTATCGTTCGCCCGATGGGCAACGACGACGACCGCCGCCAGAAGGCAAAGGCCGGCGAGTTCCTCCTTGATTACCTACACCGGGAGCTAAACGTCCAGTCCACCGCCTATGAGGTTGTGTTTTGGGCGTCAGTCACGGGCACCGGGTTCTTCAATTGCTTCTGGGACAGCGAGGCAGGCCAACTCTTCGAAACAGAGGGCCGAGTTGAGCAGACAGGTTTCCCAGTCATTGAGGCCTGGAGCCCCTTCGACGTTTATCCAGATCCCGAGGCTACCCGCCTCCACAACGCCAAGTGGGTCATCTTATCGCACAACCTGACGCAAGCTGCTGTTGAGCTTCGCTGGCCAGGACTAACCAAGTCAATTGACTCCCGCCGAAGCCGGGGGGTTGGGTTTGTGGGCGATGAGGAAAGCACTCGTAAGCAGGACTTCCGAGGCTACACCTCTGGCATTGAGGAGAGCAAGATTTACCGGTTGCTCGAATACCAGGAGCGCCCCAACAAGGAACATCCTGAAGGCCGCCGCATTATATGCAGCGAGGGTGTTGTCCTTGAGGAAACATCCCTACCCATGCGGCGATTCTCCCTCGCTGAAGTGCGGGTTGGGGAGATGGGCGATCGTTTTTGGGGAACCGGTTCCATGCGAGGCCTTGTGCCACTGCAACGTGAGCTGAACAGGACGATCAGCCAGGTGCTGGAACTCAGGAATTTGGCCACTCAACCCCCGTGGGTAGCGGCAGCGGGTTCTATATCGAAGCAGGGGATCAAAAACAGACCCGACCATGTCATCTTCTACAACGCCAACATGGGCCCTGCGCCATCCAGGGTACCGCCCGTGCCCATACCCAACTCGCTCTACGAGCTGGTCGATTCCATTAAGGGCTCTATGTATGACATCAGCGGTGTCCATGAGGTTAGCCAGGGCCGAGCCCCCACGGGGGTAGTGTCTGGGCGGGCAATTGGTATGCTGAGTGACCAGGATGCAACAAAACTGGGACCGGCATCGCGAACCCTCGAACGCTCAATGGCAGAGCTGGGGTCCATGCTGCTTGAGATGTGGAAGAAGTATATGCAAACCGAGATCACAATCAGTGTACTGGGCGAAGGTAAGCGGCCGGAAGCGATGCGCCTGCACCGAGATCACATCGACTCCACTGATGTGGATGTGCGCTCAGGCAGCCTGCTACCCAAGTTCCCATCCTATGAGCGAGAGGTATCCCTCCAGCTTCTTCAGCTTGGGGGTTTTGGGCCTATGGAAGATCCTGAAACGCTGGTCAAGTTCCGAAAAGCGTTCGGCACGCTTGGACTCTCGGAGTTCATTGACGACGACAACAGCGACAGGAATTATGCAAGGCAAGAAAACGACATGATGACCGACGAGAGGATGCATGGCCACGTCGCCGTCCGTTGGTGGGAAAACCATGCGGTCCACATCTCGGAAATTCTGACCTACATGAAGGGGCCCGCCTTCAGAGAGCTGCCGCCCGAAGTGCAACAGTTCTACGAGCAGCACCTAGCCGAGCATTACCGTCAACTCCAGATGCAGATGCAAGGGGCCCCCACCTGGGTGCAGGCACTGGGGATGGACCCCTCCCAAACCCAGCAGGCATCACAGGGTGGCGGGGCCCCTCCACAACTGGGCGCTCCGCAAGCTGGGAGCCCAGAGGGAATGATAGAAGCAATGCCACCTGAGATCCCGTTCACGGAGACAGGTGGAGGCGGGGCCCCGGTTGGAATGGTAGGTGGCGGCACCCCAGAGCTTAACCAAGCAGTTGGTCCACGCGGACCCGGCTTTAACCCAATGGAAGAAAGAGGAGCCTTTTAGATGAGTGACGAAACCCAGGCGACGACGCCCGATGGCGGTGATCCCTTCGCAACCCTTGACGCGGATATCAATCAAATAAAAAACGAAGCCACCCAGCCAGAAACCCCGCGCGATGAAAGCGGAAAGTTTGTATCCCAGCAGGGCGAAGAGCCTGCGGAAGAGGCTGCCGAAGAGCCTGCGGAAACCTCACCGGCAGACTGGCAGAGTCGCTACAAAGAGCTGGAGAACGCGAGCGCCGCTGAAAAGCAACATGTCCAGGCATGGTTCAGTCAGCACTTCCCAACAAAAAACCGGTGGGAGGAGTTCCAGCAGTGGTCTGAGAGCGAGGCGGGGGTTGCAGAGGCAGCCCAGCAATCCCAGCAGTCAGCCGCGCTTCCCGACGCTGCCGACGAAGAGGATATCTTCGAAACCGTTGAGAGCCTCAAGAAGTGGAAGAGTGACACAGAGAAAAGACTTGGCGACCTTAGCAGCTACAAAGAGGCAGAGGAGGACAAGTTTTGGCTTGGCAAAACCGCCAAGGAGGCAGATGCGCTGGCCAAAAAATACCCTGCCGTTAGCACAAAGGAGGGCCGGGAGATGATGTTCTCCATCACCCTCGCGAACATGGACCGGGGCATGACAATGGACGAGGCCGCAAAGCAGATCCAGGCGCTGGCTGGTGCTGGTGCCATCGGCAACCCGCAGGCAAAGGTGGAGACACCGCCAACCGCCATCCGAAAAGGGAAGAGCCGGCCAAGCCCACAGGGTGAAGAGTCGGATGAACGGGAGGCAAGCTGGTACTCGGGCACAATGAATGCTTTTGACATGATTGCCAAAGACACTAAGAAAGAGTTTGGCATTAGCCACTAGGGAAGCACAATGCCATCACCGCCAAAAGGTTACGCCCGTGGCCGGGGGCCCTTCCCCACCCAGCACCCATACGTCTACAACAAGGATGGCTCCACCAGCAACGTGCTCACGATCACTGTGGAGATGGACGGCAAGCACTACGTTCTCCCTTCTATGGTTGACGGCAAGAAGCTCTCGGGGAGGGCGGCGGTTTCGGTTGCGAAGAAGCATGGTCTAAAGAACTACCCGTCCTTTAAAACAGCGGCAGAGGCGCTGGAGGCATCAAAGAAACTACACGGAAAGCAGCCGCCCCCCCGAAGAGCAATGCAGGGAATGCTGAAGCGGGGCCGCCGGGGTCTTGAACAAAAAAAGGAGTCTATCGTGCCGTCCGAAGATTACAAAGGCGAGAAAGAAAAGCGGAAGAGGGCTCTTGTTATGCTAATTTCCCTTGAGAAAAAGAAGAAAAAGGGCAAGAAGCCAGACGAAGAGTAGTGCTATAGTCCCAACCAAATGGCTGGCAGCCGTGTCAAGGGTAAACAAAGCGTGAGCGCCAGCACCCACCAATCATTGATTTTAGATTTTAGAATTTTTAAGGAGTAGTCCATGGCATTTCCAGATGATGTACTGCAAGATAGCGCGAATTACGCTAATGCGATGAAGATCCGCTATGCGCGTGCAGTTTCAGAAACAATCAACCGCAAGGTTGTCTTGTACGGCATACTTAATAAAACGCGAGAGCACTGGACCGGTAAGCAGCACGAGCAACCTGTCTACCTGCGCTCTTCCAACGCAGTGGGCGCTCGCAACGAGGGTGGCAATCTGCCGCCTGCCGGCTCCGACCAGTATGTGCCGAGCATCATCAACAACAAGCATAACTACGTTGTGATGACCGTCTCGAACATTGCCGAAGCTGCAACCTCTGATCAGGCAGGAGCCTGGGCGAGCGTGAAAACAACGCAGCTCAAAAACCGCGTCAAGGACATGACGGATTCCATGAATCGTCAATTCCACGGCGATGGTTCAGGCATCCTGTGCGAGCAAGAGGGCGTATTGGCTGGTGCAACGGTCACCATTCGCGGCTTTGATGATGGGACAACCATTGTCAATACATCATCTGGCGCAAACACCCCGCGCAGCACTCGGCATATCAGGGCTGGTATGCGGCTGGCATGGGGAACGCAGGCTCAGTTTGCCGCAGGCGCTGGTGATGGGCATGGGCTTGTCACAAGCGTAAGCAAGACTGCGCCGTTTACTACCTTTGATCTCGAAAACATTATCGGAAACAACCCGGCGGCTAACGACATCTTCGTTCTCGGCGGTAGCCCCTCCGCTCCTGTTGCGCCCACTGACGACGACCAGTCATTTGAGAAAGAGTGCATGGGAGTCTCGGGCATCATCAAGGCTTCTGGCGCGCTTCAGACGATTGACCCGGCAGTAAATCCAGAGTGGGTAGCGCAGGAGTTTAGTAATCCTGCGGGCGCTGGCACAGAGCGACCATTGACGGAAGATCTGATGAACCAAGCGATTGACTCGGTAAACGATTTGTCTACCGGCACTTGCGACCTCATTATTCTTCACACTGCCACCCAACGGGCATACCTGAATATGCTCAAAGCCAAGGGCCAGGAGCGCTTTGCCCCCCTGAAACTGGCTGGCGGTTACATGGCCCTGAGCTATCACCATGACGGCACAGAGATCCCGTTGCTCTCAGACAAGGACTGTCGCCACCGCGCCATGTTCTTTTTGAGCAAAGAGGATCTGAAGGTCTACGAGACAAGTGCCTTCCGCTGGGATGAGTCAGGATCGGCTGTGTGGAAGTGGGTGACTGGTAAGGATCAGGTCACAGCATTTGGCCGAACTTATAGCAACCTTGGAACCAGCAACCGTACCGGTCACGCTCGCGTAAGCGACTTGGCTGTTACTGGTATCGTAGCCTAGGAGGCTCAAATGCTTGGAATGGATTTTGCGAGGCTGCGGGCGCTGGTGGAATCAACCTACGGGTTGGCTCTTGGCAGTGGCCGCGTCTTCTTTGTAGGCTCTTCCACAGACCGGTGGTTTGTGGAAGAGATGGTTAACAACAAGCTGGATGGTTCAGTGCGGACAACGCTTAACTCAGCGGTTGCTTCCTGTGAGGCAGACAGGGGAGATGTGATCGTTGTCCTGCCAGGAGCGCACACCCTTACTGCTGCGCTGGAACCGAAGTCAAGGACGCGAATTGTCGGCATACCCGGAATGCGCGAGGCCACCTTTGTCAGCGCCAAAGCTGCAACCGTTTTTGGTGAAGTCACTGCCAACGGGGTGCTCATTCAAGGGCTTACCCTGAAGGTCATCACAGGCGTGCGCGGTCTTGATATCAGTGGGGCTAGTTGTGTTGTTCAGGACTGCACGTTCCGTGCGGTGAGCGGGACGCCCACCAGCTTCCTCTCTGTTGATGGCACCGCTGACCAGGCGGGCTCAGGTACGCGGATTCTTAACAGCTTCTTTTCTGCGGCGGCTACCAGTGCAATTTTGCTTTTGTCAGACGCCAATGACCAGATCGAAGATGTGATTATTGACGGCTGTACCATCGGTGGCGACACAAACGGGCTGAAGTTTCCTGTTGATAACTGGGAGGATGTTGTTGTCAGCAACAACGTCTTCAACGGTGCAACCAACCCGTTTGCTCTAACGGCGGCTAAAACAGGCAATGGCAGCATTGTATGCAACAACGCCATTAGCGCCGCTACCGGAGGAAAGGCGGATGTCTGCGGCGGGACGGCTTGGCCTGCGTCCGTGTTGTATGTCAACAACACAACAGTTGCTGGCCTAAGTACGGCTGCACCGGCATAGATGCCGATCAGCCCTGGCATGCTCCAGCGGTCGCGGGCGCTCAAGCGTTCCGACCGCTGGACAACTTACATTCGTGGCCAGTACCCGCCGGCCGCAGATTCCCGAGTGATCGTCGCATGGGACTCGGGAACCTCTCGGTGGGTACTGGCTTACGATACAGAAGATGTGGTTATCGCATCCGGGGTACCCACTCGGGTGCGATACCTTAAGTCCTTCTATATCTGGCAGGGCCCCGGTGATAGCTACCTCGAGCCGGGTCCACTCATGGTGAGATGGCTCAGAGAGCATGACCTGTTCTCGGCAGAAAACGTGAACGAGTGGCAGGACTGCATGTTTGGCGCTCAAGATAAACTAAAGAAAGAGCGTGAACTGAGCGCATGGGATGATGTTGGGCACGATATTCAGCAGATGATCAAACCAAGGGTTTACTAATGGATCTCTCAGAACTCAAGGTCTTGGCCCGTGACTTACTTGGGGAGAAAGGGGAGTACTGGCCCGACGCCCAGATGGACAGGTTGGCAAACATGGCCAACCGGATTGTGTACCGCGCCGTCGCAAACGCCGACCCCTCGTACTTCCTTGATCAGGAAACAATCACCTACACTGGAGAGGCTGAGTCTGTAGACCTCAAGGCCGCTTCGTTTCTGAACATTCAGAAAGATCCCTACCGCGTTGTTGATGTTGCTGTGCTCTCAGGAACGGCTGCGGCGGTCACCTCCACCAACCAGCCTGTATCCCTTGAGTACCTGGATCCAACGGAGATCAACACCTATCACACATCCATCCATGATCCATATCACCACCGTTGGGATACGCGGTGGACCCTTGTCCGAGATGGTGACCTTATGCTCACCCCCATCCCAGCCACCGATACAACCATCGTTGTTCGGTTCATACAACAACCGCTTACCTTGACGCATGACAACGACATCGTCCTCAACCCAGACACTTCTGATGCCCACCCGATCACCAGCCAACATGCGGCTGGATACTACGACTTGGTCACATCGCTATTCTGCAAGATACTCAGCACCAAGGAACGGCGCCAGGCTCTTGAACTGAGCGAGCTTATGATGTTCGTTTCCAACGAGGTCAAGCAGGTAGAACTCAGTCGAACCAACAGCCAGAAAATCATCTACGAGTCGCCGTACTAGTGGGAGAGGTTCACACCATAAGCGGCCCGTTTCGAGGCGTTGAGGAGCGGTCCGCCTTCCAGACAGAGCAGCACCTTGAGATCGCCATCAATGTCAACCTGAGCCGTGGGTATATTGAGCCTCGTCGAGGAAGAAGCTCTCTCCGTATTCACAGTCTCACGCCGGGCGCCGTCGCCCAGACATCTTCCCTGAAGCTTCGCCTTGACCATGGCCAGATGCACATGATCAACCGGCCGGGTGCGGGTGCCCCGATGTTGCTAATAGTCGGACCCGCCACCGTGCCGTCTGCTGGGCTCGCTCCTGCGATTTCCGCGTTCTGGTATAACTTCGACACGGGTGTCCTTGACGCGACAATAATAGACACGCCACATGACCCCAACTTCTCGTGCTCCTTTGTAGACGTACTCCTGCCCGGAAGAAGGTTTGCAACGCTGATAACAACAGTAAATCAGACCTTCGTTTTCCATCCGTACTCGAGGGTTCAGTCACAACAGATGCACTACGACGAAGCCACGAGTGCGCTTATTGTACAAACACTAGAGCTTGACTTTGTCCGAAGGGCCATCCTTTTCCCTGAGCCTGGGATGATACGACCAGTTTCATGGACAGTGCCCGATAAGGCGTATGACGGCCAATTTGGGTATGATGATATTTACTTTTACGGCATCACGCCGCCCCCGGCCAGGGTAGCGGTAGTCCATCAAACCAAGGTGTTTTATGCGGGGTTTGACGGTAAGCACAACATGGTCCTGAGTGGCGAGTTGCCGGAGAAGCAGGACAATATTCCCGAGAGCCTTCTTGACGGGCAAGATCAAATGCTCCTGGGAAAGCACCTGTTTATGTGGTCTGACAAAAACGATCCCCTTGCCGTAAATGAAGGCTCCATCGGCACCCTACACACAAGAGACGAAGTGACGGCCTTACACAGCTTCAAGGATAACCTCTACATCTTCTCCAGAGAGGAGATGCATGCCATGGTGGGTGGCATCAACCCTTCAAATACCCGCAAATGGAAAATAGACGACGTGGGCTGCACCGCGCCGCACACTCTTATCACCGCTGCCAACAAGATGTTTTGGCTCAACCATAACGGCATCTGGGTAAGTGACGGTCAGCAGACCAAGCGCATCTCTGATCCAATAGGATCCCTCTTTACAGAGGCGACCGGCGAGAGCGATCTGCCCGACATGATGACCAAGCCGCTCTATTCTATGGTGGACGGGCAGAGCTTTAAGGGGCCGGCCAGCCACTGGGGCTACCCGTGGAGAATAAACAAAAGCCTGCTCGCCAAAGCCACCGCAGTCCATAACCCAGCCGAACATCAGGTCTGGTTTAACGTACCCGTCCACGCGGTTGGTGGCGCGGCTCAGAGGCAAAACGGCCTGACGATTGTCTTTGACTACGAGATCCAGGCGTTCACCTTTTACATTGATGACACAATGGCCAATGCGAGCTTTTGTGAAGATGGTGCCCACTGGGGGAGCCCTCGTGGCGACAGGGTCTTCATTCTTTCATCTGAAACAGACTCCGGCACCAACCTCTGCGAGCTTCAGGAACTCACCCAACCAGGCCGCGACGTTGGCTCGGATCTGACGCAGCAGGAGCAGAGGTCCACAAGCTATTTCTGGATGTCTGCAAAGATCGCCAAAGACAACCAGCAAATGCTGGACTTCCGGCGCCCCCGCCTGAGCATGTTGTCGTGGGGAAAGCGCCAGCCGGTTACTTTGGATAAGCTTGGTGGCGGTACAGCCAACTTTGAGCTTGGCCCATGGTGGTTCGTTGAGTGTGAGAAAGCGCCCTTTGACTCCCACTTTTCCATCGACTCTTCGCCGGTATACAGGGATGCCTCACAGCGATACAGCAGTAAGCAACTTGCCAACTGCCACCCAAAGGGCGGTGAAGAATACGTCAAACCACCAAGCGGCAGCGCCTTTGAGCTTAATAGCCCAGCAGACGTAATTGACGACAGCGTCCCCGAGCCAATTGATAGCTTTTTCTGGGGCAGCGCCATTGTGGGGGGCGGGAAGTGGGCAACCGTCACCCAGCTCGAGCGGAATGCTGACACAGAGACAATGCAGTGGTCTGGCCGGAGTTGGTTTGAGCAGCAGTTTTATCCAGATGCGGGAGAAATCAACGGCCGCTGGTGTCGCACGGGAGTGATGCAGGCTCCAGTGTACGATTCCAGCAACGACCCCATTGGGACACGCGGAAGTTTTCCGCCCCCAATTTGCGTCGTCAGGTCGTTCTCCTTTGAGATTGAAGACATGGATACAACCCGATGAGGTCCAGATTTATGCGGCGGTCGCAGGGGATGCGGCTATGGCCAACACCTATTCTGGACGCGCCGCCGATAACTGACGCACAGGAAGCAATAGAACAACTATCGGCCACGGGCTATATCGCACAGCCGGGCGATAGCCTTGTGGCGCTGATTCAGTCCCTTGGGCGAAACACACCAAGGATCCTCCTGGGCGAAGGGGTCTTTGCAATAACAAAGACACTCACCATCAGCAGGGCAACCCAACTGATTTCGTTTGCGCCGGGGCGCACAATCTTCCAAAGGACAACCGGCTTCCTGGGCCCCATGATTTCAATAACGGCCGACGATGTTCACCTCAAGGGCATCACATTCCAAGACACAAGCCGCACACAAACAGTCATCGACCTTCATGGAAACCACTGCAACATCGACGGATGTTTGTTCTTGGACTTCAAGAACGCTATCCACGCATACACCAGTGGAACGCTCATCCCGTCAGGCGTGAAGATAATAAACAACCGCTTTCGTGGTCCAGGCTTCGATACCGCAGTAGTTGGCGGCGACGGGCACAACATATTGGACGACGCGATCCAGCTTGACACTGGCACAACGGGGCTTGTGAGCGGCAATCACTTTAGCGAGTGGCTTACCGGGTTCAGTCAAGACACGCGCTCAGTGGATTCCGCCACTGCGGTCACAACAAGCGCATTCACATCGAACGTCGCCTATGACAGCATAATCAGATATAAAGGGGGGGTTGGCAGCGTGGACTCTGGGAACGTCGCAACCGTGCAGGTGTTTTAGATGGGACTAATTGTAAAACCACATAACTTTGTTGCCGGTCAGGCGGCGATAGCCACTGAAGTAAACAGTGACTTCGACACCATCTACAGCGAGTTTAACGGTCAAATTGACACGGCAAACATATCGACAAACCAAACCAGGATACAGTGGGGTTACTTCATTCTCGGTGTTCCCGGTGCTGGCGTTACAAAAGACATCCTGTTCAAAACGCCGGCAGATATCGTCGTAACCCCTGTAGAGCTTTACATTGCCTACACGGACGGTGCCGCTGGCCTAACGGCAGAGGTGGATCTGATCGATATCACGGGCGGCGGGGCCATTGCGATAAACACGGCCACGCCATCCACATCCGCAGTCAACACGCCGGCCTCAACAACAAGCTTTGTCGCTGGCAGCATCGCCGCCTCAAGGACACTCATACTCAGGATCACGCTCCAAGCGCTGTTCGCTGGCGAAGACCTGAGTGTTCATTTTATCGGGAAACAGCTACTAACAACGTAGGAGGGCGGCAATGGCTTGGTTTGGTAAATTGGCGGAAATCGCTGGCACAATAGGAGGCGCTTATGCAGGCGGGCCCACCGGGGCTGTTATTGGCCGCCAGATCGGGAAGGGTGTCGGTGGAATTTTTGGTGGAAAAGAGGGCCGCGAACACTGGAAGGACACGGTGGCAAACCCGGCTGAATGGTACCCGCTTACCATGCAAGGCTCTGCCCAGAGCCCGTGGATGTCACAGTCTGCCAGCGATATCATCGGCGGCTTTGGGATGGATGAAAAGCAGACCGGTGCGTACCGCAAGCAGTACGAACAGGAGCAAAGGGCCAGGGCCATCCGCATGCTGATGAGTTCCGGCGGAGGAATGTAAGATGCCGGCAAGAAGACCATTTGAGGCCGTTGGCACAAGCAAGAATACGGGAGCGTCAGGGTACATCTCTGCCGCAGCGGCAAACCTGCCAAAGGGTGCCCCTCCCGTGTCACTAACGCCGATGCCAGACCTGTCTGGTCCAGACGTTTCAATGGCCACCGCCCCGGCAACGCAGCCCCCGAGAGCCGGCGGAACCCTGTTACCCGACGTTGCCGAAAAGCAAAGGGCCTATGCGATGCAGCAGCAGGTGCAGCAGCAACAGCAAAGCCAGCTCCCCGGCATGGCGGCAGCTACCACTGGAATTCAGGGGCTGTTGGGGCCGCCCCAGCAGGGCGCTCAAAAGCCAGGCGGCGGGCAGTCAACGATGAAGGTGTCTAGCGGCACCGATGTAAAGAAGGGCGGCGATTCTTACGTTGCCAACCCAGCCGACGTAGACCCTGACCCAAAGTATTACGTTGAGGGCGAGGAGGTGGCGAAGTGGGAATACGACGCCTATCACGAGGGGGAGCAGGAACCAACCCTGTGGGACGTCTACGAAGAGGAGGCGATGAAGGGCCCAATGTCAGAAGACCCGAAAGTCTTCAAGGACCAGATATCCTCCTATGTCCAAGTAATGACCCGTAAAATGAAGGAGGCCATGTATCTGGCAAGCGGAAGCCTGGACATGAGCCTTGGTACAGGCCAGCGCGGGCTTGGGCAAATCCAGACAGCCTACATGACTGAGATGAGTGGCCAGATATCCAATATGATTGTTGACCACTGGAAGCAAAAAAAGCAGGACCGAATCCAGTGGCTTCAGACAACGAACCAAGCCCTCGCCCTTCAGGAGCAAAAGCAGCTCAACGTTATGAATGCCTACATGCAGGGCGTGGATAAAATGATGGAGTGGATGAACGCAGAAGGCATGGGCCAATATATGGGCGATGTTATGAAGGCGGTCCAGCGGTGTGGTGAAGTGGGCGAGTCGATGGTTTGCCTCAACGGTGTGTTTGAAGGTTTTCGGCTTGACCATACTGGCAACTTGGCGTGGGGTGAAGAGGTTTACCTAGAAAGACTGAACGCGCACCAGCACGATCTTGCAGAAAAGGAAAAGGAGTGCGGCTGGTGGAACCCCGCTTGTTGGACTGGCAACTGTAATTGCTAGGAGGAGGCTCAGTAGATGCCTGTTAATTTCGGAAGCGGTCTTGGTTACTTGGCAAGAAAACGCCAGGAAGAGGCTCGAAAAAAAGAACTCCGCGCGCAGCGTGCTCACGCCGAGAAGATGGAAAGTGCCCGCACGGCTCGCGAATTCGCAGCCCCCGTCTGGCGAGAAGAGATAGCCAGGGGAAGGTTGAGCGAACTCCCTGCCCTTCAGGAGATGTCACTAGCCTCCCAGCGAGAGGGCCGTGCCAAGAAGCATGAGATCCGCGCTGAGAAACAGGAGGGCCGTTCGGCTGCCCAGGCAAAGCGCGTGGGCGAAGATTTCAAGATCAAAATACAGCAGGTTTACGACGCTGAGAACGTTGTGAGAATTAAGCGCGCACTGATGGCTGGCACAGACCCAAAAAATCTCCAGCTGGCGGGCGGATGGCTTGGCGAGGGAAGGTTCAACAACCTGCTCATGGAGGCAAAGTCAGCATCCCTGCAAGACCACCAGAAGAAACTAAGGAACGCCCAGATCATCACAAAGGACAAGAGGTTCCGCAAGCGCCGCCTCGACGTCCAATATGACAGAGAAAAAGCCCAACGAGAGCAGAAGTACATAGCGCAAGAGCCCCAATCCACCACAAGACGGGGAGGCGGCACCACAAAAACAAAGGCATTGCACCCGTACTGGCTCTGCACAAGCAGCGCGGGCGGGAAGAAGAAGTGCGCCAATAAAAAAGTATTACTCAACACTGCCACGGATATCGAAAAAACGGCAGTAGCCAAATACCAGCGGGTGAGAATGGGTAACGCTAAACTCCAGAGAGCGCTGGCAAAGGCAGAAAAGCTATCGGGCGATAAGCTTGCAAAGCAACAAGAGACAATAACTGTGCTCCAAGGCCAACTGGACCTCGATCTTAATGCTGCCGAGGTCCGCAGTGTCAGTGACGCTAACCAGCGTCAGCTCAACACGCTACGAACTGTGGCCAGTCGCTCTGGCGCAAGAACCTGGACTGGGAGCGACCCTCAGAACGAAGACAGGCTGCGGGGCGCGGCGCTCACCCGCGCGCTACAGCAGGCTGGAGGCGCAGGAAAAGTGTATGGCAAAATGACAAATGATAGCGCCAGAGCAGCAATAGCAGCCCACGTTAAATCGCGTCGAGCGTTTTATTTTAAAAAGGTGTCAGGGAAACTAAAGGATGGAACCACCGGACAGGTCTGGCCACCAAAAGCAATCGAATGGTCGCGAGTTGAGTCCACAAGGCTGTTAGGCAAATATCACATAGCGTATAGAAGTCTTGGCGGATCAATGGCCCGTGAGAGGCGCTAGTGCCAACAGATCCGCTCGATGAGCTTCTTGGTGGTGGTGGTGGCGGCGGCATGGGTGGTGGCGGTGGCATGGGTGGCGGCATGGGCGGTGGAGCCCTGTTCCCAGAAGAGCGCCGCAGAAAAACCCGCACTTCACTAGAAGAACGCATCACGCCGGGCACGAGCCCTGGACAGGAGGGAGATCCCCATGGCTCATGGCGCGAGGCCGGTGACCCGGACGTGCTGGTCATGTTCGGCGGTATCCGCAGGGACACATCCAACTGGTATCCAAACCCGCTAGCGGGGCCTGAATCAGACGATAACAAGTTTGGTCCAGTCCTCGAGCCTGGGCAGGAGTCGCACAAAAAGCGGCAGTCCTGGGAGCCGCAAATAAGCATTACCAAGGAAATGGATGCTCGCAAGACGGGTTTTGTGAGCCCCGTGTTTGACCGCGTGTGGTCCGTTCACCTGCCAGACGAGGGTGAGGCCCGGAAGATGTCGATGCGGCACGGGGAGGTCCAAGAGTGGCAAAAGCAGGAAGACGAGAGTTGGGATGGCTACAAGCGGCGCATGATCATAAAGATGGAGCGCTCCGATCTTGCGAGGCAGGAGGGGCTCCAGGCGGAAGCAAGGGGCGTCAAGCGAGCCAGAATCAAGGCCACTGACAGCAGTGGTCAGGAAATAAACATCTACGAGGAATACGTCCGTGGCCCCACAGAGGGCTGGGATGTCGGCGGCAGCGAAGAACACATCTACACCAGGGGCGCCCGGAGCGAAGGCACTGGAGGTGTGCCCGTCTGGCAGATGAGCCCGGAGGAGCTGAAGGCTCGTGGCATCAAGCTCTCGCTTCAGGATGCATCCGACGAGGATTTTGGCGACTTCCTGACCCGCCAACTCTATAGCGGCATCACGGCTCCCGTGGGGTTTGCCACCGAACTCCTTGTGGCTCCATTCTCAGAAGAGGCTGCGGCCGGCGTTCACGAGTTTCTTCACCCGGCAGGCTCTGGCGACCCTGGATTCCTTTACAACCTGCTGAAGACGGGCGGGCAAATCCCGATGTGGCTCGGGGAGGCCGCCTGGGCCGCTGATGAATCTTTCAGAACGCTGAAGCCAACGGGCGTATGGAAAAGCGTTGCAAACTACATGTCGAGAAGGAGTGAGATCCGGGGCGAGGAGTACCGGAAACTGCTCGAGGGCCGCGATCAGATTGGCCGCCCCGAGGAGACAGAGGCAGCCCCCATGCTCCACCGCCGATGGGTAAAGGACAGCACCACAGGCAAGTGGCGGAAAAACACCCGGCATGACCGCGAATGGTGGGAGATGAGCGGAGGGGAGTTCTGGGACAATAGCGCGCAGCAGCTCGAGGGCCTCATAATGCTCATCCCGGCCACGTATAGCGCAGCCGACTACATGATATCAAATCGCCCAATGGAAGAGCGAATGGGCGAGCTTGGTGCGTTTGCGCCAGAGATAGCGGGGCATGTCGGCGGCCACCTTGGTGAGCTGGCAACGGGACGCCTGGGCGACTACATGGAAGAAGGCATTATCAGCGCGCTGGTTGATCCGCTCATCCTGGTTGCACCTATTCACGGGTACCTTCTTCGCCGCTCAAATATCCTCATTGGTGAAGCCGAGATCCTGAGAGGCGAGAGTCTTGGTATGGGCGGTCGCACCACCCAGTCAGTGGAAACACTTGACCGGATGATAAGAACCAAAACAGATCACATTGGCAGGCTGGAAGAGGAACTGACCATCTACATGAACGACGCGGCAGGGACTGCCAAGGCGTCTCCCGTGGAGTGGGGGCTTGATCCTGTCGAACACCTGAAGGGCACCCTTGAGGGAAAAGTCCAGGCAGCCCCGTGGCTGAGTGAAGGGTGGCTCGAATCACTTAAACCCAGCGGGATCAAGGGCACAAAGAAGGGAGAGGGCCTCTTGACTCCCCCGTCCGCGTCCGTTACGTGGCGCAGCGAACTAGTAAAAACTCTCCAGGGGAAACTCAAGAGCACAAAGAAGCGGACAGAACAGAAAGCGATGATGGACGAGTTCAGCGCCACGCTATCCGGCTGGGCGGCTGAACCTGCGGCAGTAATGCTGCTGCAAGAACTCCAGCTTTCCCTTGAGTCTCTTCAGGTACTCAGGGCACATAAGGCCACCTGGGTAAACAAGCTTTCTGAGGGCTACGCTACGGCGGGCGAGGCCAAGCCATCGCCAGTCTTTGTCGATGAGACCCAGACAGTAAAGTACATAAACAAAGAGACCGGGAAGCTCGAGGGACGGCCCGTTAAAACGCCCGGCGCGGACCCGAAGAGGGTGTGGATCGCCCCCGAGCCCCTTGCTGAAAGCCTTGGCGAGCAGGCCGTAGGGGTCTCCAGGTCTCGGGCAGGCGCTAAAAGCTGGCTGTATGAGAATGACCCCCATGCCTACGACCTGTTTTCCAAGAAAGACGCCCTGACAAGGAAACAGTTGAAACAGTGGATTCACCGCGACGGAACCCCAAAGAAAAGGATTTTGGAGCACCTCATGGAGGGGCGCCTGGCAGAGGTGCCGGATGAGATAATCTGGCGCTTCCGTCACCGGCTCGAGGGCTTCTTTTCCGACTTCCAGCCCCTGGAGGCCTTCCGTGCCCCACTCCAAGAGCGGCTGGTTGCAATAAAACGAAGGGCAGTGACCCCGGTT